>Ga0208193_1000696_pt1 | contig 16403 bp, 17 predicted proteins | sample June2015DPH_17_2_FD_184716 | JGI IMG/M metagenome (GOLD analysis project Ga0208193, IMG submission 184716) | Peatland microbial communities from SPRUCE experiment site at the Marcell Experimental Forest, Minnesota, USA - June2015DPH_17_10... | ecosystem: Environmental > Terrestrial > Soil >... | reverse complement strand
TGCGGCAGGGTCTGATCGACGCGGGCACCCGCAAACCCGATCTCGTCATTCTGGACCTTGGCATGCCCGACGGCGACGGCATGGAACTGCTGCGCGATCTGCGCGGATGGTCGAGTGTACCCGTGATCGTATTGTCGGCCCGGGTCGGCGAGCAGGATAAGATCGAGGCCCTGGACGCCGGCGCGGACGACTATCTGACCAAACCTTTCGGCGTCGGTGAACTGTTGGCGAGGGTGCGCGCCGCTTCGCGCCGGCGCCGGGATGCCGGCGCGACTCTCGGCTCCGTTTTCGAGTTCGGCGACGTCAAGGTGGATTTGAGCTTGCGCGCCGTCCACAAAGGTGGGCAGCCGATACACCTGACTCCGATTGAATACCGTCTGCTGACCCTGCTGATCGCCAATTCCGGCAAGGTGCTCACGCATCGTCAGATCTTGCGCGAAGTCTGGGGGCCGTCGCACACCGAGGACGGCCACTATGTGCGGGTATACATGGGACACCTGCGGCAGAAGTTGGAGGAAGATCCCGCGCAGCCCAGGCATATTCTGACCGAAACGGCGGTCGGGTACCGGTTGGTACAGAGCGCTAGAGACTGACGCCGGGACGGTGCAGGCGCGCCGCTCGTAGATCCTGCGGGGTATCGACATCGAGCGCCGCGGACGGAAGATCGACGAGCACACGTTCATTTGCGGGCAGTCCGTTGATCAGCTCACGGAGGCCGATGTCGCCGGTCACCGCAAGCGCGCGTGGGTAGAGCCGGCGCGGCAGAATCAGGGGTACGCCGCCATGGGGCCCGATTCGTCTTGCGACCACGCTGCGCCGAGCCGCACGCCAATGCGATATCAGCCGCGATATGTCAGCTTGCCGCACGACGGCCAAATCGACCGGCAGCAGCAGCAGAGCAGGGGAGTGGCGAGCGTGTGCGACGCCGCGGCGCACGGAGCTCGACAGACCGTCGGCGCGGCGCGCATTGGCGACGAAGACCGCGTTGAGCCCCCGCGCTTCGATCCGGTAGCGCGCGGCGCCGCGCGGAAGCACGACGATGATCTTTGCGGGTCCAAGGCGCGCCGCCAGGAGGAGGGTTCTGCGCAATAAGCTCACCGACCGAACCCGGGCCAGTGCCTTCGGGCGCCCGAGCCGGGAGGAAAATCCAGCCGCGAGGATGAGGATTTGCAGTCCGGGCAAGCTCACGGCATTCATTGGTATCATGCTGCCATGAAAAAGGACCATGTGGGCTTCCAGCGCAGGCCCTTCTTGACTCCAATTTGGTTGACGGGGACCACGGCTGCAGTGGCGCTGGCCCTGGCCATTCTAGCCGTGTGGGTATGGGCAACGGCCGGCTCGACCACCGTCATCGTCATTCGCCACGCTGAGAAGGACTTGAGCGTCAGCGCCACCGATCCGCCGCTCAGTCAGGCAGGGCAGTCGCGGGCGGCACTGCTCGCGCGAATGTTCGGCGACGCCAAGGACTTGGGTCACGTGGAGGCAATCTACGTTTCGCCGGCTTTGCGCAATCGGCAGACCGCCGCGCCCTTGGCGGCGCTGCTAAGCATCGACGAGACCGTAGTGCCGGGCGACGATCCCCGGGCTCTGGCGAGCCGGGCGCTGCATGAGCATCATGGCGGCAGAGTGCTGATCGTCGGGCACACCGATACCGTCCCCAAAATCGTCGCCGCATTGAGCGGCAACCCCAATATTCCGGAAATCGGCGATCAGGAGTACGGCACGATGTACATCGTTACGGTGCCGCGAATCGGCCATGCAAACCTGTTGCGTTTGAATTACTAGTCGGGCGGCCTGGTCGGCCTAAGAGGTGGCCGTGGCGCGCAGCATGATGGCCTTGCGGACGAAGTCCTCGTGACGACCGATTTTGAAGTCTGCCAATACCGCGTCGCGAATCCGGCGGCTTGCGTCGATCAAGTACGTGGCCCGGCGTACTCCGATCCCCAGGGGGCCGTTGACGCCGTACATCTTGATTACGGTTTTCTGTTCATCCGACAGCAATACGAAGGGCAGATTGTACTTTGCCTTGAATTTGGCATGCGATTCCGGACTCTGCGGACTGATGCCGACCACGCGCAGGCCGGCGCTTTCGATTTCGGTGTGGATGTCGCGCAGGATGCAGGCCTGGCGAGTGCACCCGGGAGTGAAATCGGCCGGGTAGAAGTATAGAACGATCGCGCCGGCGCTCAAGAACTCGGTCAGCGACCGGTCCTTCGCCGTCTCATCCGGAAGCGTGAATTCGGGTGCACGTTCGCCTACTTTGATCATAATGGCCTCCTAGAGCCTATCCTAGCCCAGGTGCGGCCCTTCGAGGCGGGTAGTGTCCTAATTTGCAGTAAGCCAGAGGCTGAATCCCCCATTTCAAATTAGGACACCACCTTCAGGCGCGATACTTTGGCATACGCGGTCTTTGCTGCTAATATTCCGGGCCCTTTTCCGGGGGAGTAGCTCAGTTGGGAGAGCGTCGCGTTCGCAATGCGAAGGTCGAGGGTTCGATCCCCTTCTCCTCCACCACCATTAAAGGCCGGAGGCCGCCCTCCGGCCCTTAATCTTTGGCCTCGGTAGCTCAGTGGATAGAGCGAGTGCCTCCTAAGCGCTAGGTCGCCGGTTCGATTCCGGCCCGGGGCACCATTTCTCGATAAACGACGCCCTTGCGGGTATGGTGCCACGGAATAAAGTAGGCACGGCTCGAGTCTTACTCATTGAGTGGTAACGGCAACGGACTACCCGCATGGATGACAGACGAACCCGATTCGAGGCAGAGGTGCTTCCGCACCTCGATGCCGCGTATCGCTTCGCCCGTTGGCTGGCCTATTCCCCCGCGGATGCAGAGGATGTGGTGCAGGACGCCCTGTTGCGTGCGTATCGCAGCTTCGATGCGCTGCGCGGTTCGGATGCCAAGGCGTGGCTGCTGGTGATCGTGCGCAACTGCCATTTCACTGCGGCCAAGCAACGTCAGCGGCGCGCCGCGGTGCCGTTGCCCGAGGAAATTGATCTAGAGGACGATCCAGCCATGATCTCGCAAGATCCCGGACCCGAAGCCGCCACGATGCGGCGCGACGAGGCACGTACCCTCGGCCGTCTGATCGCCGCGCTGCCCGAGGACCAGCGCACCGTGCTCATGTTGCGGGAGATGGAGGGAATGGACTATGCACAAATCGCCACGATCACCAACGCGCCGATCGGCACGGTAATGTCGCGTCTGGCACGTTCGCGCGCGGCGCTCAAGGCGCGCTGGCTCAGCGAGAGCAAGGAGTCTCCCCATGCAATGCGCTGAATCCTTGCGGTTGCAAGCCTATTTCGACAGCGAGTTGGATGCGGCGTCGGCGCATGAGGTAGAGCGGCATCTCGACCACTGCGTTGAGTGCCGCGATCTGCTCAACGACCTGAAGCTGCTGCGCGATGGGCTGCGCCGGGAGTTGCCGATCGAGCGGGCGCCGGGGGATCTGCGCGCGCGGGTACTGGCAGCCATCGATCGGGAGGCTTCGCCGGCGAGGCCGCGGGTACGTCCCACGGTGTGGCGGTTACCGGCTTTTTGGGCGGGCGCCTTCAGCGGACTCGGCGGAGCCGCTGCCGCCGCCGCGCTGGCGTGGTTTCTGATCCTTCCGATCGGTTCCAGCGTTTTGGTCAGCGAATTGGTCAACGCGCATGTGCATTCGCTGCTGCCCGATCATCTGATTGCGGTGGTCTCGACCGACCGGCACACCGTCAAGCCGTGGTTTGCCGGACACGCTGATGTATCCCCCAGCGTCGCCGATTTCGAGGCGCAAGGCTACAAGCTCATCGGCGGCCGTGCCGACACAGTGCAGAATCAGCGCGCCGCGGTGGTCGTGTACCGGCACGGCGCACACACCATCAATGTGTTCAGCTGGGCCTCGGATCGGCCCGCGGTCACCCGCGCCACCACGCGCAATGGTTATCACCTGGATTTTTGGAAGGAAGGCAATCTGCAGTACTGCGCCATATCGGACACCGGCTGGGATGAGTTGCAGGGGTTGGTCCGGCTGCTGCGCGAGCTGGCGCAGCGCGAAAATAGTCCCACTTAGGGAATAAATCCTCCGGCGTCGAAGTCCTCTTTCCTACCAAACCACAAGGGGTAGGACAATGACGGAGCAAAAGTTGATATCGCGCCGCGGCGCGTTGAAATGCATGGCCTACGGAGGCGCCGGAACTTTATTTGCGCTGTCGGGCGGCGTATTCACGCCCATCGATCTGGCCAGGGCGGCCGGCGACCCGCACGGCACTGCCAAGCTCGGCAAGCCGCTGTTCGTGCAGATCAGCGACACCCACATCGGCTTCAACAAGGAAGCCAACCCGGATGTGAACGGAACCCTGGCGCGCAGCATCGCGCTGGTCAATGGCATGAGCGAACAGGCCGCGCTCATCATCCATACCGGTGACATCACCCATTTGTCCAAGCCTGCGGAGTTCGACACGGCGCAGCAGCTTTTCTCGGGACTGCGCGTCACTGAAATGCACACCGTCCCCGGCGAACACGACACCACCGATGCCACCGTAACGGAGTACTTCAACCGTTTCGGGAAGGCCTCTAATAACAAGGGCTACTACAGCTTCGATCACGCCGGAGTGCACTTTATCGGTTTGATCAATGTATTGCAGTTCAAAGCCGGCGGCTTGGGGACCCTGGGGACCGAGCAGTTGGAATGGGTGGAGGCGGATCTCAAGGGTCGTTCGGCCAGCACACCCATCGTCGTGTTTGCGCACATGCCGCTGTGGACCATCTATGAGCCGTGGGGTTGGGGCACGGGCGATGCGCCGCAGCTCATGGCGTACTTGCGCCGCTTCGGCTCCGTAACGGTGCTGAACGGTCACATTCACCAGATCGTGCAGAAGGTCGAAGGCAACGTCACGTTCCACACGGCACTTTCCACCGCCTACCCGCAGCCGGCTGCAGGCGTGGGCGGCGGACCCGGCCCGCTCAAAGTGCCCGCCGAGCAGCTGCCCGGCATGTTGGGCGTACGCACCGTATCGATGGTCAAGCACCCGCAGTCCATGGAATTCACGGAGACGACACTGTCATGAACCTCAAACTCATCATCGCAGCGACTATTGTGGCCGTAACGATCGGTTTCACTCAGGGAGGCGCGGCGCAAGCCGCGCAGACCATCAGCATCTCGGCCCAGAACTTTATGTTCAGTCCGGCGACCATCACGGTTAAAGCCGGCGCCACCGTCACCTGGGTGAATCACGATGAGGAACCTCACACCATCTTCAACGATGCTGGCTTGTTCCGATCCTCGGCGCTCGACACGAACGAGAGCTTTTCATATACGTTCGACAAGCCGGGTACCTACCACTACGTCTGCACCATTCATCCCCGGATGGCAGGTACCATCATCGTGGAGTGACAGCGCGCGGACAACCATGGACGTCCGCGGTTTGCCGAACTCGCCGTCCCGTCGTATAAATGGAAAAAACCATTGCTATCATATACTTACATGATATACAATCGATGCTCCTCATCTGAATCGAACCATTGAGATTCACTTCATGCCACCGCTCGATCGGCACCAAATCAGCATCCATCGATCGCATGCCGATGCCGACGACGGTGGCTACATGCCGGGCACTCCTGCGGAGCGCCTCTCGGAAGTGTGGGATCTGACACGCGACGTCTGGGCATTTTTTCGGGGAACAAATGCTGAACAAAGACTACAACGAGATGTTGCGGTGCTTATTAGAATTGCCGATATCGAGAAGTTGGAGTCCGCTCAAATCCACGAGCAGAAGCCCGGATGAATCCATATACCGCAAGTTTCGCTGCGTCGGTAGATTGCCCCATCGGTGGAGGAGTTTGAAATGGCCATCGGGGGTGGATGGAGCTAGTGCCTCCTAAGCGCTAGGTCGCCGGTTCGATTCCTGTACGAGGGCAACACGTCGGACACTAAGACCCTGATGCCCCAGGTGACGAAGCTGAAGGAGTCCTTCGGCTTGGAGCGGGTGGTGCTGGTCGGGGACCGCGGCATGATCTCGTACAAGGCGATCGGCGAACTCAAGGACATTGGCGGGATGGCGTGGATCACCGCATTAAAGAGCAGCCAAATCCGCGGCCTCGTCGAGGCCGGCGCGCTGCAGTTGGGGCTCTTCGATGAACGTAATCTCTTTGAGCCTCTGACCCGAAGTATCCCCATGAGCGGCTCATCGCATGCCGTAATCCGCAGCTCGAGAAGCCCAGAGCGCATAAACGCCAAGCGCTCTTGGAGGCGACCCGGCTCGAACTCGATAAGATCCGTGACCGCGTCGCACGCGGCGCACTCGAGGGTGCAGCGGCGATCGGCGTGAAACTCGGGCGAGTGCTCGACAAATACAAAGTCGGCAAGCACTTCGAGTTGACCACCACGGGCACTGCGGTGAAGTATCAGATCCTCGAATTCCAAGTCGCCGCCGAGGCAGCGCTCGACGGCATCTACGTTATCCGCACCGGATTACCCAAGAAACAAATGTCGGCGCCCGACGCCGTGCGTAGTTACAAGGCGCTCACCCTAGTCGAACGAGCGTTCCGTCCCTTGAAAGCAGTGGACCTGAAGATCCGCCCGATCCATCACCGACTCGAGAGCCGAGTGCGTGCGCATGTCTTCCTGTGCATGCTGAGCTATTCACACAGGACGTTGACCTCTCCACGGATTTGGAAAGCTGAGCATGTAAGGTTTACGGCGTTCCCAACAGGGCCGCTCGATCTAGCAGCCGCAACGGATTGGTGGGCAAACCTGGTTGGCGCGCCACCGCAATCTCTATCTATGCAGCAAGGTGCCCTGCTTCAAGCGGCGGGTCCCTTTGGCCAGGGCAACCTTTCCCTTGTGTGTACGACAGCCGGAGAGGCACGTGTAGACCTTTTGCTGGGTCCGATTTCACAGACACCCGTTGAATTGCCAGGTGTTGGGGAGGCTAATCAATCCATAGTTTTGGTACAGCGTGTGTTTGAAAAGTGGCTTGATTTTGGCATTGCAGTGAAACGGGTGGGCGTAAGTGGAGCGATACTTAGCAATGTAAGCACGAAAGTCGAGGGATACGAGGCATTGGCGGGCTTACTTGATGCCGTCGAGATCGATGCAAAAAATTCATCTGATTTTGCATACCAAATCAATCGCCCGCGCGTAAGCAAGACTGTCGGTATTCCGGTGAACAGAATATCGCGTTGGACGGTTGCATCACTTCTGCCGGTTACGGTCTCCATCGGCCCAGGCGGCTTCGGCTTTGTTCCGGCCGCAGGTGCACCGACACCTAGCAATTTTAGCCTACGAATTGAGTACGACGTGAATACTTCGCCTCAGATCTCGAACAGCCTTGCCGAAACTGGGATAAAGATGCTTATCGCAGAACTAGTTTCTTTCTCGCAAGAGCTATGGACACGCGGAGATGTCCCGTGATGAATGATTGCGCATTTGTATCGCCGCTCTTCAAAGACAAAAGGGCTTGGGCGCCTTCTTCTTCGTCCTTTTCGAGCGAGGACAATGACGAGAATGTATGTGAAGAAATCTTGATGATCGATGCCGAGTCACGTGCATCCTCCTTCACGACGTGCTCGAACCGATATCGAGTTTGTCCAGAACATTCTCTCTCGGCACAACAAGTATCAACAGGGCTTATTTCATCGATTGCGGTTTCGAGCGTCGGGGGAGGGACGTGGCAAGGTTCATCGGAAATGCGATACTGGAACTCGGTGGAAACAATATACGATTGGTGGCATAGCGGTTCGTTTGTTCCTGTATGGCCACAAATTGTCGGAGCTTCAACCGGGCTGCTTGAATACGACTCTCTGCCGCTACGCTTAACCGGCGGCGAGCTAGGGCAGCTGACAGATTCAACGATACCGGTTGTCTATGGCCCGATCCCGATTACAGTTAAGTCGGCGATAGGTCACGCAGTCAGTGCGCCAGGTAATGTCGGTTCGTTTGATTTCGATCGTTTGAAAGACAGATTTAAGGCTCAACTGCAGAGTGCGGAAGCCAAGAGTGGTAAAGCAATTCGCGCATGGCGTGAGCTGTCACAACTGGCGTCCGAGACGGAATCCGAAGACGGTTTTGAAGACGGGTTTACCCTTGGCCTGAAGCGAGAAATCTATGAACAAGGAGCTTCCATATTGCGTCAGTTTGAAATCTTGGCTAGCAGAAAATCGATCTCATTGAGCACTCAAATTGAGGCGCTAAAAGTGTTTGGACGTGTCGATGATGTGAAGACCCGTGCGCAGCGATTGCAGATTTTGATGAGACTATTGAGCAGTAGTGAGCCAGCTATTCGAGATGCGTCTACCGTAGGACTTGGTGGCATCAAACACCGATCATGTATCAGAACTTTGTTATTACATGATCGACCAAACAATTCTGGAGCGCCTGGGTGTTCGATGTGAGCAAATCGCGGGCGATACCCCTGCAATAAATGCAAACCAATACCACGTGGATGCTTTGGGGCTGACAGCTATAAAACTGGCGGAGCTAGCGACAAGCTTCTATAACGTCGGGGTGAAGGGGAGGCGTACTAACGGGGAGGTGAAAAAAATATTAAGAACGGCGCTTGCGGCCAAAGCTCTAGATAAGTCTTCAATGAAGGCGTCGCTACTGAGCAGTCTCGAGCCGGCACCCGTGTGGTTTACCGAAGGGGGATAACCTGTCGGAAACTCGCGAAGCGTGCCCCCGCTGCTATTGATTCCGAGAGGCCGTTAGATACCACAACTAGTTCCAGTCAACCGCAGTCAAGCAAGGAGGCTCTATGCTCATTCTCTAAGTGTTTTTTTGCGAGCCTACGGGGCAAGCTGCTCAACCTGGTCAGCGGTGCTGGGGGACTCGCCATACGACCATCCGTCGAGGGATTCCGGCACGGGCCGAAAAGATACTCTTAGATTCGTATTTTCGCTTACGCCCGCGCCTTCTATTTGGTGTCCTTAGGATACGCATCTGCGACGCTTTTTTAAAGCTGGGTATCGTATGGGGTGCCGTCAATAATAGCGATTAAAAACCCTGTTAAATAAGGGTTTTTATGCAATGTTAAGATTCCGGCCCGGGGCACCATTTCTTAAAGCGGAGGGTGATCGTGGAATTTCGAAAGTCAATTCCAAAGACACTGGGTTTGTTGTGTTTGAGCATTTTGATGATCGTAGTCAGCTACTTCGCAGCTACCCACTCAAATGGCTACAAGATGGTGATCTCGTGGTTTGGCGTTCCCTTCTTTGCGCTCGCGTTCCTATCCGGCTGCGTCCAGCTCGTCCGCGGAGGGCCGTCCATCCTCATGAATGCCGAGGGAGTCGGCGGACGCCGAGTCGGATCCGCTCTCAAATGGTCTGATGTCGCGGCTGTCTCCGTCGGGCGGATCAAGCGTCAGCAGTTCTTGTGTCTTTGGTTACGTAACGAGGATGGCTATGTGGCCCAGCTGGCCCCCGCGAGGCGCCTCGCAGCGAAGGCTATCGCCGCCAGGGGTTTCCCTGCCGTATCGCTCAGCTTTACTGGGCTGACGCCAGGATTGCCGGAGGCGTTGGAGTATGCCCTGAAGTACGTGCCGAGAAAGGCTGACCACTAGCCGTTGCCGAGCCTGCAGAATTTGATTCCCGACGGCACAACGGTTCGCCGACGCCGTCAGGGAGCCGGCGATGCCGGAGCGCTTTCCTGCTTGGCCGTCACATAGCGCTCCAACGACGGATCGAGGCGCACGGCGGTTTCGATATCGCTTCGGGCATTGTTCGTATCGCCCAGCCGCCCGTAGGCCATGCCGCGATAGAAATGGGCCTGAGCGAGGTTTGGATCGAGCCGTATCGCCTCGTCCCCGTCCTTCACGGCTCCACGGTAGTCGCGCTGAAAGAATTCGATGAGGCTGCGCTCGCTCCATAGTGTGGCCATCCTCGGCTGCAAGCGAATGGCTTCCGAATAGTCCGCGAACGCCCCGCTGAAGTTATTCTGAATCCTGTAGATGACTGCGCGCTTCTGCAGCGCCGGGACGAGTTTCGGCTCGATGCGCAGGGCGGAGTCGTAGTCCTTCAGAGCGGAGGCGGCATCGCCTTGCGCTCCGTAGTACACCCCGCGGTTGTAGTAAAAATCGGCTTTCTGCGGCGACAATCGTATGGCCTCGTTATAGTCGTCGAGCGCGTGCTGCTTGTCGTTCATGCCGAAATAGGCGTCGGCACGGTTCACCAGCAGAAAAGAGAGCTGCCTGCCCTGCAGTAACCGCAGTTCCATCGATGCAGTGCAGGCCCGAACCACCGCGGGCAGCGCGGCGCGCGATTCGCGGTTCAGACATTGATCGAGCACCCTATGCCTCTCAGTGTCGAGCTTGAATCCGCATTGCTGAATGTCGGTAAGCGACGATCCCCCGGTGTCCGCTATACAGTCGGTGAAATCCGTGGGTGCGGGAATCGGGACCGCTTGTTGGGCCGAAGGCGCAGTGCCGGTAACCGTAAGCGGTGGAATCGGCGGCGCGGTTGAATCCGCGGAGGTCGGGGCGGGGGCCGGCGGGGCTGCGCCGGCTTGGGCCGATGCATCGGGTGCCGCCGCCAAGCCCATCAACAATAGGATGGCGGGTAGCCAGGGAAACAAGCGATTCATAGCCGGCGTCCAAGTCGAACAGCTACGGCATTCTACTCGCCGACGACCAGCACCGTGAACGAATCAGGAGTGGGCGCCGGGCGGGGATGGGGTTGCTCCGGCGTGGGGGCGGGCGGCGGCTCGAAGTCGGCAGTGACCAGGTAGACTTTGCCGCTGGCCGCGTCCAGCGCCATGGTGCGTGCGCCGCGCTGAGTCGGCACCGTGGCTTGCACAACGTAGCGATCCGCGGACTGCTGCCGGACCACCGTCAAAGTGCCGTCTCCGTTGGAACTGAACGCCAGCCCTCGCTTCGCATCGAAAGCGGCGGCATCGGGACCCTCGCCGATGGGCACCCGGGCGACTTGGCGGCCGCTGTCAGCGTCCGTGATCGCCATGGTCTTGCCATCGCAGACCGAGAACAAGCGGCGATGTACCTTGTCGATGGCCAGCCCGCTGGGGCTTGCGCAGCCGGGGAGCGGAAAAATGCGCGCAACCGATAATTTGCGGCTGTCGATGACGGCAATCTGTCCCGACTCGCTTTCGATGTTGACATAGATGTGGCCGTTGCCGTCGTCGACTGCGAATTCAGGCTTGTCCGGGACCGCGAAGGTGGCTGCCACCGCCAAGGTCGAGGCATCGAGGACGGTTACGTCCTTGCTCCTGCCGTTGAACGTAAAGACGTGCTTGCCGACGGGCTCGTACAAGATGGCGTCCGGATTATGGGCCTCGAGCTTCACCTCGCGGATGACATTCAAAGTGCGCAAATCGAAAACCGTCACGGAGTCGGCTTTGCCGTTGCTCGCGTAGCCTCGTTGCAAGTCCTCGGCCAGCGCTATGCCGTGGACGCCCAGGGTGTTTGCAATGGTGCCGATCACCTTCCCCGTTTCGGCACTGACCACATCGACGCGCGTCGCGCGGCTCAGAAAAAGACGCTCGCCGGCGGCGTCGAGAGTGAGGTAATCCCAGCCGCCGGCACCTCCCAGCTTCCAACGATGCAGCACTTGCATGTCGGAATGGGCCGGCGCAGCGTCGGCCGATGTGCCGGCGATGAGCCCTGCGAGCAATAGTAATGCGGTGGAGCGAAGGATCGTTGCGATGTTCACGGCTGCGGTACCCCCTGGCTCGCCAATATGCCCCGGGGACTCAGCGGCGTTGCTTGTAAATTTGTATAAAAGCCGCTCGAGCGATGCCCGCTATGCCCTGGGTTGCGCTCGGATGAACGGGCCTTTCTGAGACGGCGGCACCGGACTGCGCCGCGACTTGCGCCAAAGATCGTAGACCGCCAGCGCGCCGGTCAGCGAGGCGAGGGTGGCGAAATAAGCACGCGGCCCGAAGAAGGTCATCAGGCTGCCCGACAGCATGGGCCCGATGGCCGCAGCGGATCCGTTCAAAAGCAGCAAGGTACTGCTCGATGCGACCATCTGCGCCGGCTCGAGCTTGTCGTTGACGTGGGATACGGAAAGCGAATAGAGCGTCAGAGCGAAGCCGCTGAACAGGGCGGCGAAAATCAGGAATACCGCATGGGGCATCTCTGGGAACGCGACGATGGCCCCTGCAACCATGGCCGCGAGCGTGCAAACGGCGGCAATCACCGTGCGGCGATCCATTCGATCCGACAGGCGGCCGACCGGATATTGTGTAACCACGGCGGCAAGTATGCTCGCCGCCATGAAAGCGGCGACAGCATGCGTGCTTAGGCCGCTGAGCCGCGCGTAGACCGGCCCCATCGAGAAAATGATGGCGGAAACCAGGCCGGACACCGTAACCGCCACTACTCCGAGCGGCGAATTGCGGTACAGGTCGAGAAGGCGAACCTTGCGTGGTGCGGCGTGCTCCGGCAGTTGTTGCGCGGAAATTACGATCGGAACCATGGCGAGCGAAATCAGCACCGACACCAGCATGAACGGGATGGGCGTGCGCGGGTCCGACAGGACGAGCAGGAACTGTGCCGTGCCGAGGCCACCGTACAGTACCAGCATGTATACCGCGAACAGCCCGCCGCGGTTTGCGCGGCTGGCGCGATCGTTGAGCCAGCTTTCGGCCACCACGTAGATGCCGGCGAAACATAGGCCCGAGAGCAGGCGCATCGCGCCCCAAGTGATTGGATCGACGAAGCAGCCTTGGACGAGGATGGCCACCGAGGCGATGGCCGCAAGGGCGGCGAATACGCGGACGTGCCCGACCTGCCGCAGCAGCCGCGGGGCGACGAGGGTTCCGAAGACGTAGCCCACGTAGTAGCAGGACATGATGATGCCGGTTACCAGGGTGGGGAATTCTTCGAGCGTGGCGCGCAGGCCGAGCAGGGTGCTCTGCAGGCCGGCGCCCAGCATGAGCACGCCCATGCCGAGAAACAGCGGCCAATTGCTGGCGATGACTCTAAGGGGCACGGTGCCGCCATTCGTGAGCGCCGCCGGGACGGGGACTCGCGGGATCGCCGGCTGACGAGAGATTGATTTTTCCTTCCTCCGAGCGGGTAAATGGCGAATGAGCATCGTGCTCCGCTGCAACTGCATTGCGCGCGCCTGCACAGGATATTATAGAAGCTATTCGGTCGTGACTCTGTAGGAGATACGGATGTTGAGCCGGCGAACCAGCCGCGGGTCGATCGCAATTCTCTTGGCGTTATCGCTCTTGAGCACGGTGCCGAATGCCTGGGCCAAGGAGGTTTACAACTTGACCGGGTTGCCCGTCTACCCGTATCTGACCACCGCGGACATGGACAGCGTGGCGAGGACCGACACGATGGGACACTGGTGCACTCGATTTACGGCGCAGGCGTCCGCTCCCTTGGAAGTCGTCGAAGAGTGGTACCGCAAAGCCTTGGTCAAGGCCAGCGAAACCAACTTGCGCAATGACCAAAGATACCGGGATTACGTCGATCTGTCGGGGATCAAGCTCGCAATAGGGCTCGATTACGTCACCGTGTTCAGGATCGGGAACCAGTCCACGACATCGATCGAGCTATTCAAATGCAGCCGGCCCCACTAGTACCGCCCGTCATTGGCTCGAGACGAAGCTCGGAATGATGCCGGGCACGAGGTATTGCTGAATGATGACGATGACGACCAGCACCAGGGTCAGCACGACACTGTGAATGAAGGTGCGGGCCAATACCGCTCCTTCCTTGCCCTTGAGGTCGGTCACGGATACGCCGGTGGCGATGTTCTGCGGCGAGATCATCTTGCCAAGCACGCCGCCGGAGGAGTTGGTCGCGGCAAACAGCAAGGGGTTCAGTTGAAGCTGCCGGGCAGCTACCACTTGCAAGTTGCCGAAGAGCGCATTGCCCGAGGTGTCGCTGCCGGACAGGAATACGGCAATCCATCCCAGGAAGGGTGAGAACAGGATGAACGCATGTCCGGTGGACGCGACCGCGAGTCCCAGCGTATAGGCGAGACCGGAGTAGTTCATCACATAGGCAACGCCGACGATCAGCATGACGGTTACGACGGCCTGCCAGATCTGGCGAATGGTGAGCGCGGCGCACCGGAAAAATGCAGCCGGCGACAGTCCGACGAGCAGGGCCGTGATGATGGCCGACAGCAAGATGGCGGTTCCGGTACTCAGCGGCTGGAAGCTCCACACGGCGGCGTAGGGCTTGTCGTGGTAAAGCGTAATCGATATCGCCTTGTCCAACCCCGGCCAATGAATGGCCATTTGGCCGATGGCGGCAATTTTCAAGTAGGTCCATGCGATCACGATGGCCGTCAAGAGCAGCCAGGGCAACCAACCCTGCCACACCGGCACCGGGCGCGACGTGACCGCGGTCGTTTCGAGCGCCGAGTGGGGAATCGCGAATTCCGCATCCGGCGCGGGACGCCAGAACTGCAGGAACAGCAGGGTAATCGCCAGCGATGCAAGGGCTGCGAACACGTCGGTCAAGGTATAGTCGAGGTAGTTGGAGGCCGCGAATTGCGCCAAACCAAAACTGAAGCCTGCCACCATCAGAATGGGCCATATGGCGCGGATGGAACGCCACCCGCCGTAGAGGGCCATGACATAAAACGGCAGGAACGCGGCGATGAAGGGCAGCTGACGGCCGATCATGGCCGCCAGCGCCGTTGCCGGCAGTCCGGTTACCGCACCCAACACCGTGACGGGCGCGCCGAGGGCGCCGAACGCCACCGGAGTCGTGTTGAAAATCAGCACGAACACCAACGCGTCGAGCGCAGGAAAGCCGCAGATGATCAAGAGAGACGCGGTGATGGCAACGGGCGCGCCGAATCCCGCTACGCCTTCGAGCAATGCACCGAAGCAAAATCCGATGAGGATCAACACCACCCGTCGATCGTTGGGCAGGTGCTTGATTACCCACGCGCGGAACGCATCGAACCGGCCCGACGCCACCGCGATGTTGTAGACCAACAGCGCGTTGATGACGATCCACATGACCGGCCAGAGCGCGAATACCGCGCCGTTGAGGGCCGAGGCGACAGCCATGTTCGCCGGCATGCGCCAGACGGTGGTGGCGATCAATAAGCTGACGGCGAGGCCCGCCAAGGCAGCCTGCCACGCCGGCCGCTTCAGCAATCCCAAAAGAACCAGGACGGTGGCGATGGGCAGTACCGCAACCACGAAGGACAGCGCCAGACTATCGCCGACCGGCGTCAACAACTGATGAAACATGGACTTTCTACTCTCCGTTTGCGGTGATTCGCGCGCCGGCTTGGGATTTTGGCGAATCCTACTCTAGTGCCGCCGATTCCGTCACCTGGTTGAGGGAGCACCCGCATGGTGCGACCGCGAGGTAAACGGAGTCATGCATAATATCGGCAATGAATACTCCACTAGTGCCGGGCGACGCGCCGCGCGCCGGCGCACCGGCCGCCGGTGCGGCGGCGCGGGCCTCGCGCTCGAGACGCCAGGCGGAAGTGGTCGCCGCGCTCAGCGAAGCTTTGCCGCGCGCGGCAATCCTGTTTCGCCATGAGGACACCGCGCCTTATGAGTGCGATGCCCTCACGGCCTATCGGGCCTCGCCCCTGGTGGTGGCGATTCCGGAAACCGAAGCTCAGGTAGCGGCCATACTCAGGATCTGCCGCCGCTTGGGCGTGCCTGTCATAGCGCGGGGGGCAGGCACGGGTCTATCCGGCGGCGCCACGCCGCACCTCGACGGTGTCGTTCTATCGCTGGCGAAATTCAATAAAATCCTTGCCATCGATACCGCGGCCTGCACTGCCGACGTTCAATGCGGTGTGCGCAATCTGGCCATCAGCGAGGCCGCGGCGCCATACGGCTTGTACTATGCCCCGGATCCGAGCAGCCAGATCGCCTGCACCATCGGCGGCAATGTGGCCGAGAATTCCGGCGGCGTGCACTGCTTGAAATATGGCTTGACTCTGCAAAATGTGCTGCGGGTGCGCGGTTACCTGATCGACGGAGAGCCGGTGGAGTTCGGTTCGCGAGCTCTGGATGCGGCGGGCCTCGATCTGCTCTCGGTCATCGTGGGCAGCGAGGGCATGCTGGCCGTCACCATCGAAGTCACGGTGAGGCTCATTCCGAAGCCGCAACTGGCCCGCTGCATCATGGCGAGCTTCGATGACATCGAGTCGGCCGGCGCCGCGGTGGCCAGCGTGATCGGGCAGGGCATCATACCCGCGGGCTTTGAGCTCATGGACAAGGCCATGACCGCCGCGGTCGAAGCTTTCGTACACGCGGATTACGATCTCAACGCCGCGGCCATTCTGCTCTGCGAAAGCGACGGCACCGAGGTGGAGGTGGAGGAGGAAATCGCCCGGATGGAAGAGGTTCTCGGTGCTGCGGGGGCCTCGCGCTTCGAGGTCAGCCGGGACGAGACACAGCGCCTGAGATTTTGGAGCGGCCGCAAAAATGCCTTTCCGGCGTCCGGCGGCATCAGCCCGGACTACATGTGCATGGACT
>Ga0208193_1000694_pt1 | contig 16415 bp, 15 predicted proteins | sample June2015DPH_17_2_FD_184716 | JGI IMG/M metagenome (GOLD analysis project Ga0208193, IMG submission 184716) | Peatland microbial communities from SPRUCE experiment site at the Marcell Experimental Forest, Minnesota, USA - June2015DPH_17_10... | ecosystem: Environmental > Terrestrial > Soil >... | reverse complement strand
ACTGGGTGAGGCAGCGTCGCGGTGTGAGGATTTATCGACATGATCGATTGAAGCGCTCCAAGGAACTGCATGATGATCGATTGGATCTGCGACTTCGCCAGGCTGATCTTGCCCGGCGGCCAGACCGTCTGCTGGAAAAGCCTGAAAATCGTTCCGAGTACGCTGTTGATTTGATTCAGCCAGCCTCCGATGGTCACCGTGATGGTGGCGAGCACCGCCTGAATGACGCACGGCAAGCAGAAAGGCAGAGCTTGGGCTGGAGCCGGCGAGGTCCCCAGTATCGTGATTGCGCCAATCAATAGGATTGTAATCACACGGCGGCGGCTCTCAGCGCTTAAGAGCATCAGGCCACCGAACACGGCTGTTACGAGCAACATATACTCCTCCTAAGCGCGGACGGACCTGGGTGCGGCCACCGCGCCAGACAGTTCTTCAGGCAATTGTGGAAGTCCGGCCAGGCCTTCCGGGAACCTCTGGGCTAGTTCCTGATAGCATTCAAGCAGCGGCTGTTCTGGCTTCTGGTTCAAGTACCAGGCTCGGTAAGCGCGCTCGCGCGGATAGGTTGTACAGATCCAATAATCGACAGGCGTCGGAACGAGTCGAACAGCCTGGGTCGTCTCCGCCTTTTCTCCGATCACAAGCAGCATCTCCGCCCAGCGCCCCTTCTGCGGCGAGCTGAAGCGTTTGATGGCCGAAAGGGTCACCTCATTCAGATGGAGTTGGTTCGCCAGCACGCTCATGTCCCCGGGCTGCTGTCCGATTAGCTTCGTGTTCGCGTTCTTCACAATGCCCGGCCCATGCAGACGCGGCTGCTGCGAAGTTCCCACAAAATCTTCGAGCGTCTGCGAGATGCCCCAGACGCTGGAATTTCGTTTGCGCGCGGTTCGGAACAACTGCACTACCTCCGGCGCCAGGACCGGCGAATCAAGCAAAGACCAACATTCGTCGAGTACAGTGATGCTCGGTTGTCCACTCTTGCCTGAAGCACGATCTGCCATCGCATTCGCGATAAGCATGCTCATCGCGGTTTCGAGATGTGCATCCGAACTGAGCCCCTCCACATTGAAAAATAGCCAACTATTCTCGGTACGGATGTTCGTGTGACGATCGAACAGACGGCTATAGATGCCTTTCTCAGTCCACGTTCGTAGTTTGACCGCCGCAAGTTTCGCTTCGTCGATCACCCGCTGCATCTTCTCTTCGTCCTGCCATTGGGCGAGTTCGTCCCTGAGGTCTGAGAAGGTCGGCACCGGATTGGCGTAGCGAAGTCCGACCCGTTTGTACGTCCTCGCGATAGCGTCACTGATGACGTTATCGACGAGCGTCGTATCGGAACCTGGCGCGTCACCGATCATGTGCCTGGTCAGGTTTTTCAAAAACGCGACCTTCTCCTTCGACGGCGCCTTTTCCCCTTGGGGGAGATCCCACGGATTGAGAGTCTCGCTACCATCGAGGTTTACTTCGATCACTCGGCCGCCCATGAGTTCTACGAGCGGCCGGTAGGAGTCGCCGCGCTCCAGGATGGAGATCTGCGTGCCCAACCGGCCGAGCATGAGCAGCAGCAACTGAACCATGAACGTCTTTCCTCCACCGCTTTTGGCCATGATCAACATGTTGGCATCGCCCAGGCTTGCGTCGAAAGGCGAGAAGGGCACCATCTGGCGCGAGGGGGTTTCCAGAAGAATCGCGGCTGAGGCCAATCCCTGCCACGGGACTTCCGCCGGTAGCATATCCGCCGCGTGCAGCGTAAGGCACTCCTGCTCCCGTTTGGTCTCTTCCGCCATTCCCGGAAGCGTCCCGATGTAAATCCGCTTCTGGGCGAGCGTCTCCGGAATACCGCGCGCGCCATTCATTCGAGCTACCGCGTGGAGGACACGCTGGCGGCGGTCTGCGAGAATGCGCTCTGCGTCTTCCGGCTCCTTTGAGTTGCGGATCGGGTTGGACGTTCGTAGGCCGATAAGCAAACTGAGTTGGCACACCTTCAGCGAACTGGACACGACATCCTGCAGCGTCCGGATCAGTTGTTCCTGTGCGATTTGCGCCTCGACATTGATCTTGAAACCGCCATGGATATCTCTCTGTGCTGCCTGCATACGAAGAAGGCGCCGCTTATACGAGCGCATGATCTTGCTTTGATCCGGGATCGTGATTTCCGCGCTGATGACAAGCGGAAACTCCTGCCCGACCAGCTCACGGGTGATACCGGGGAATGTCGCATCCGGCATTTCCTTGACGCTGACCCAAGAGTAGAGAAGACCGCCGATTTTCAGGTGGTCGTCTTGTTCGTCCTCGATGTTTACGTTCGCGATTTGCGCCCGTGCGCTCTCGTAAGCAAGTCCCTGTTTATAGGGCCTCGCATCGATCATCAGAGGATTCATCGCCCTCTTGACTTCCAAGAACATTTCCTGATCGGTCATGCGCCGCGGGTGCATCCCCGTAGCTTCGAGCGTGGATTGGGCGCCCGCCATCAGACTTTCAAACTCCGACAAGCAATCCTCATGTTCACGTAGCGTTCGCTGGATGCATTTGTTCGCCGACAGGCTCCACTTGTTCGCCTTCTTGCGCGTCTTCCGCCACTCGAAATCCGGGCTGTCATGGTGGATGTCAGGATTCCAGATGAAGTACACGTGCAGCCTTCGCTGCAGGTAGCGTCCCTCCTGCTCGCGTATGTTCCACAATCGGAGGCGCTCCCGGTCGAGGGCCTGAAGAACTGCGTTCTCGACGCGCTGTTCTTTGACGTAGCGCTCGGTCAGGTCGCCATGGCCGTCCGTCACTTCATATCGAACCTGCATCCGCATCGACCGCTCGGGCAAGGAGCGAACCAGCGCCTCCAGCACGTCTTTGGTTCGATTACGCGTCTCATCCGCATGGAAAAACGTGTTCAGTCCGCTTGTTTCATAGCCCGCTACAAAGCAACCGTTGGTGCGGATGATGCAGCCGTCCAGATAGTCTCGAACCGGCAGGAGTTCACAAAGCGCCGGCTGGCGCAGAGAGTCTTGCCATTGGCGCAGCGTCACTGGCATCTAGACCTCCTCCACCTTTATGTATTCCGCGCGCTGTTCTGAGTCGGGCTCCAGGGCGCAATATACATGCGGCTTCATGTGAAACGTCAGCCAGTCTTGCAGGTATCCGCGCGGTTTTCCATACTTGAATAAGATGAGCGCCGGGACGCTCAGCACGGGAACCACGTATTGCAGGAGAACATTCATCGGGATACCGAACATCTCCCGCTGCAAGAATCGGCCCAACATGTTCATTACGACTGCAAGGCCGAGGATCACGAAGAGGTCCTCGAACTCCAGATACAGAAACGTCACTTTCGTCGCGAGATTTCTTGGGACCGGCGTCACCGTGAGTGCCATAACCATTTCCTCCTTGTCGTTTCGTCAAGGTACATCGAGGTAATTCCCTCACCTAACCCCTGCTGTGCCTCTTGCTACGAAAAACTCTCCTAACCGGATCAGTCCCGAGGCCAAGAGGCACAAGATGGCTCCCAGGAAATGCCGTGCATGGTTGAACTGATGGTGAATCTGCTGTTCGAACAGCCCACCAAGCTGAATCGCTCCCACGGCGACGTGCATGCCGGCGTAGACGGGCAGGATGACATTCGCGAACCAATCGACCAGGTTCAGGAGCGAGTTCCAGTAGAGATCTGGATTGTTCCATCCGAGTTGGCCGGCAAACTTCTCGCACATTCGCAAGAGGCCGGACACCATGAGGCACATTAACCCTCCATAGGCCCACGTCGAATACAGATGGTGGTAACCCCGTGCGTACTGGATCACTGCGAACGTGATGAAGAGCGCTCCCAGGGTCGGCATGATCACGTTGCCAGCCCAGTCCGTCAGGTTGAGGAGTCCGTTATAGAAAGACATATTTGTTCTTTGCGTTACATCATTGTGGTGATCAGCTTCCAGACTGCCGACACTGTCAGCAGACCCAGCGTTGCACCGACCATTGGCATCACCGGCCTGCGCGATACGAAGTTCCAGATCGCGCCGATGATGGCCAGCCCGGCGGCGATAGGGCAGAGGGTCCCCGCAACATAGTTCCATAAGCTATCGAGGACGTCCGCGGTGGCGTATGACGTGCCGCTGTTGTAGCTGTTGATCAGGTTCCGCGTCGTTTGAATTGCGAGCAGAAACATTGCGCCGAGAATCGAGGGAAGCGGATGGCCTCCCTGAACCATGCCGAGGATGGCTCGCAAGACGAAGAAAGCCGCGAAGCAGGTGGCAAGCCTGGTCAGCACGAAATTCTGTACAAAGTTCGCGAGGTCGGTTTGAAGGTTCGCCATCCATCCCGTACCGATGCCGCCACTAGGCAAAGGCGCGGGTACGCCAAACGAAGGGAACCAACTGATGAGCTGTGGCATAGTGAGGAACACGATCGCCCAGAACATCCATTTCGCAAAGTTCCCGCCAACCAACGCGTCGGGGATGGAACCCTGCCGCAGCCCGAGACCCGCCAGTACCAGGCAGACAATGGCGGCCGAAGGTGCAAGCAGCAACATCACTCTCATACAGTCCGCAATCAGTTGAGGAGGAGCCATGGTGATTTCCTTTTGCGAGAAGCAGGCAGGCGCCGCCGGGCTATCCCAGGCCGCGCCTGCCAAACGCAGGTTTAAGTGACTCCGGCGGTGCCTTGGGCAATCCAGTATTCGAGCAGTCGGGTCACGCCTGAGACCATCAGCAGTCCGATTGCCGTGAAGACCCATTTGGCGAATCCGCGGCCCATAGCGAACGAACCGATCGCCAAGAGCGCAGCGCCACCGGCGCCGACTGGCGCGATTACGTTGCCGATCCAGTTGATCAAGTTTAGGAAGGTACCTTCGGGTTGTGTCGCCTGCTCACCCTGAACGGCCACGTTGACTTGAGGGGCGGTACCCAGATTCTGGGCCATCAAACCTGCTTGAACCACGAGGACCAACGCCGCAAGAACGACCGCTACACCTGACTTCAGCCACCGAGAATTTTGCTTCATCGGAATTAGTTGCTCCTTTCTGTCCCGCTTGGGGATGGAAAAACCGTAACCCGATTCGAAATCCGGCGCAAACCGTTCCAGCCTAGGTCCTCGCTTCCAATGGGGAGCGGCTACAGTGCTGGCGTACTTCGTTTAGGGAGTGCTGCTTGTCCGTTCACTCTTTCGTTCGTTTCGAACCGCTGCGAGGGAAGGAGATGGAGTTTCGCGACGAGCTGCTGGGGGGCGTTTGAGCCTTGCGCAAGCTTGAGATTGGTTCCTTACCTCGTCGGAGAAATCTGTGGGTGATCGATACGCTCCAATGGCGGCCGGGAGATCGTATCGCCCAGCCGGCGAACTCGATGCGGGTTAGCGCGGGTTCAGCTTTTTCTGGTCGTAGCCAGTTGCCTTTCGGAACCACTTTGCCTTCTGTTAAACGCTACGCCGTCAGCAGCGGTCTACTGCGGCTTGCGTGCCCGATCCAGTTCCACAAGCACGAGCCATGCGTCAGCAGCTCGTGGAAGAAAACTCTCGATATTCTGATTTGGATCCGCCAGCGCCTCCTTGAGAAGCGGACGCAGGGCGAGTGCAAAAAAGTTGAATCGGGTGAAGGAGTCGCTCAGGGGCGATCCGTTGGCAATATAAGCGCTTACCTTCGCCTGCAGTTGGTCCGAATCGCCAGTATGATGGAGACCGGGACTAATGGCGTAGGCCAGGGCTTCATTCAAGGTCTGGAAGTCCAGCCCCGGAACTGAGCGGGCCGTGGTCTCAACCTCAGCTTTTTTCGTTTCCACAAATGCGTGAAATAGCTCGTGAAGCACTGTCGGATAGACGTCCCTCTTTCGCGGAATCTCCAGCGTTAATTTCCCGCCGTTGTAGCCACCGCCCATATTTGCGTCGTCAGGATCGGCAATGACGTAGAACGGAATCGGCTTCGATGGACTCGTACCGACGAATCGGGCCACTTCTTCGGCAAATGCCGCCAAGTTCGACTGCTGTCGTGCGAATTCGCGGACGAACTCGTCCAGAGGCCTCGACTCCGAAACCAGCCGCTCCACACGCGGTCGAAAGTAGGTTAAGACCCTCCGCTCGGTATCGGCCTCCGCATTTGTCAGGTAGCCGCTCGCCACTCCTGCCTTCAATGCCTCATCCAGATCAAGCGGAGTGTAGAAGACCTGCTCCGGCCCTCGGCCCCAACCATACCTCTTCCGAATCGCGACATGTTCGCCGAGGATTCTCAGGTCGCTTTCGCTCAGTCCGCCCCGAGATTCGAAATATCTGACGTACTGCGGGTGCGAGAATTCGCTCCATTGGGAAATCTGGTCGACTACGTGAAACAGTTGAGCAGTCTCGGAGATGTAGACGTCGAGCTTCAACGGTCCGGCATTCAAATGGACAGGTGCATTAGCTCGGTCTTTGGTTTGAGCTGCCGAAACCTCGTCGTGAGTGCGCGACTGCGCCTCACAAGCCAATACTGCGGCTAAAAAGAGCAAGACTGGTTTCACAGGGGCCCCTTCAACATCATAGACCTCCTGCCGAGAACGTGAGGAATGGTTGGCGCGTGCAATGGGTCCTGCCTGGTCGCCTAGCGTTTACCGATGCCGCGGCTCCCCGACGTGGTCGACGTGCTGCCTCTCGGAACTTCTCGTTAAAATCCGGCGATCTCCTCGATTGAGGGCCACAGCTTGTCGGGACGGATAGGCGAGCCCGCGTGAGGGCGGGCCCGGGGATTTCACGGAGCCACGGAGCCGTTGTTGACCAGTCCAGTGCAAGGTTTGAGGTTGCGGCAGATCGGGGGCGGGGCGGCAGGATGAGGGGCCATGTATGCGAATGTGGCCGATTCGGCACTCGGAGGCAGCCCTCGCAACCTCGCCGCGCGTTGCCGAGACGATTGGGCAAGAGCGTGAGAAGAACAACGCTGCGGCGGCTCTTCTGTGGAGCTATTGTGACTCCGCGCTGACTCTGGAGAGCCAAAGCTTACTTGCGGGTGAAGAAGTAGTAGAAGATAGCCACGTCCTTCATGAAAGGCCAAAGCTTCTCCTGTCGTGGGGCGCGGTTCTGAAGACCATCGAAGCCGGTATGAGGAGGTGCGAATCGGGAGCCGCTAAGCAGGGCTCGCAGGGTTGCAATGAGCCAAATCAGCGTAGACAAGAGGATAAAAAAACCTTCGATCTTATTTCGGTTGTGGAGGTCCACCGACAGCAGCTTCCAGAATGGATCCCATTTCAAAAGGTACAAGAAGCCGGCGTAAGCGAAAAATGCGGTCGCGACGCGGCAGGCTCTTTGAACCCAGGATGGTTTCTTCGCTGCCGGCCCCCTCAGCACGAGCCACATCGCAAGCGCAACAGCGAAGAGTGCAGGCCAAGAAGACATACAGCGCTCCTCAGCACTACTTTACCCCGATTCTGAGGTTCGGCCAAATGAACCGTGGCCACCGTTCCGCCTCGAATTTGCGAATCTACTGCTGGTCTGGTGGAGTCTGTGCGATTTGGGCCTTCTGTTGCTGCTGATACATCTGCGTTAACTCCTGCCTCAACTGCAGCAACTCCCGCAGTTCTTGCACACTCGGTGTGGGGGCGGTTGCGTAGCCCGGAATACCGCCGGGATTGCTGGCGGGAACCGGACCGCCTGGGCCCGCACCGGCGCTCGCGCCGCTCGCAGGCTTCGCCAACACGATATAGAACCGCGTGTTGCCCGGCACTGTCACGACGATGTTTTGGCGATAGGCCAGGTCGTTCAGTTGCTGTTGTCCTGCGTTCGCCACATTATTTGCGACCTGCTCCCGCAGCAGAACGTTATTCGAGAGCCCGTCGGCCACGCCCGTGCCGGTCTGAACCCCGACCGTTGCGGCCAGAATTGTGCCCACGCCTGTCAGGCTTCGAACCAAGACCCTCATACCGGTGTTTCGGCCGGTAACCTCGCCCCGCAGCGGCTGATATTGCAATCCGACCGCGTGCCCCTCGATTTTCTGAGTGGTTTCATCCGGCAACTGGATCGAATGGAACTGGATTCCGACGTAGCCTTGCTCGTTCACCTGGCTAAGCTCTCCAAATGCCTTTGATCCCGCCGGAATTACAATTTCGCCGTCGCGCTCATAGTTGTATTCGATGGCCGCAACAACCGGAGTCTTGACCGCGGAACTCACGGGCGTCTGCAATCGAGCGACAAGTCGAGTTCCGGCAGGAAGTACTGTGAAATCCCAGTTCCGTTCAACCAGTGCTGGTTGGGCACTTCTTTCCGTAGAAGCAGTTCCACGCGTCCCTGACGCCGTGCTGACGAACACCAGCGACGCTTTTGTGAGCTTCTCCGTGTTCGAAGTTGGCGGAGGTGGTGTCTGTTCTGGCGTCTCCGAAGGAAACTGAATCCTGTTCAAAGCGTAATCTTTCGGCTCCGGACGGGGAACCTCGGGCTGCGGCTCTGGAGGAGTTCCAAACGAAGGGCTTGCTTGCGCCAACATGCGCTGCTTTGCCGTATTGCGGATGTCGTCCGGGCTCAGGCTGCCGCTGTTGTCGTCCGGGCGGCGTGTGTCGGCGCTTAGTAGAGGCGTCACGGAGTGGCCCGTGTCCGTGTTCTCTGCGCTTCGTGCGCGGCCGAGGTTGGGATGGCCCGCCCTCGAGATGTCCTTTCGGCTGTTGGGCGTCGAAAACATGGCAAAAAACGCGAGCGCAAGCACGACCGTCAGCCCTGCCAGCAATAGAAAGCTCTTGGTTCGGTCTTCTTTGAGCTGCTGCCTCTTGATGTTGCTTCTGGCCGCGCCCGGCGCAGAGCGCTGCATGATTTGGCGAAGCTGCGCCACCCATCCCTTTGCTTGCGGCTCATGCACCTCAGCTGCCTCAGTTTCAACGTCATGCTCGACGTGAATGTTTTCGTCGTGGTCATCCTGCGGTTCGATTCGCCTGGTTCTGTCATCGGACTTCATGGGCTGAACCTCCTTGAAAGCTGCTGATTCCAAAACCGATCGGCGCCAGCGCGGGAAGATCCACCGCGCCCGAATCGGCGACTTGTAAGAAGAGCGTCTCGTTCGATTCTTTGAAGCTTGGCCTTTCAAAAATCACGACGCCATCTGCCCTTTGCCCCGCGCCCAAACGCCGTGTGCTCAATCGGAAATCGATCACACGCAATTGCTCCGCGGTTGTCCACTTTTTCTTGACCTTGCCTCCAAGCTGAACCTGCGGCGGCAGAATCTCAATCGCATGGTTCGCCGGGTTCACGGCGGAAAACAGAACAACGACATCCTGTCCCTCGTCGAGGACTTCGCTGACGCCCGCCTTGATTCGCGGTCCGGCATCGATCACGCCCGGATGCTGTCCATATAACATCGGGAGCGACGCTCTTTTTTGGCGGTCGAGCAATTTATCCAATACTGCGCCAGATTTCTCCTCGACACTGCTTGAAGCCGCGCCAGACGCTGCCTTTATCAGATCAGCCGCTGACATCATCTGCGGACCCGTAGACAGCGACTCTGGGAGCTTACCTGGAACATCAAGCCTCTGCGTGTCAGCGACCAGGGATGCAGAAATAGGACTCTCGTCGACGAGAAAGCTTCCCCCCGTGGGCTTGCCGTATTTCAACAACACATCTACCGTCTGCGTTCCGCTGCTCTGATGTCCAGAACTGATCAGCAAGAGATTCACCTGGTGCCCCAGAGCAGTCGTGATCAAAAGGTTTGTCTGCGCCGGTTCGCTGGAAACCGGCTTTATAATCACGAGTTCGGGCTCATGTTCCGAATGCTCAGCCTGGAAGTGTTCTGGATCCCCAATGACAACCGAGTTAACGGGCTCTGGCATCCGAATCGTTGTTGCCACTCGCGGGCTCAACCGGAGCGTGATGACCTTCTCATCAAGGCTGGCGCGCGTTAGGATTACTGGATCGAGCTTCGCCCCGTTTCCTACAGGTGGAACCGATATCGCTGATGTTGCCGTCTTCGGCCTATCCTTCGTTTGGCCTGAAGCGATTTCGAGCAAGCCCAGGGTGCAGATACAGACCGTTAAGTGGTGCATGCTATCTCCTTTCTTTTCGCCTTAATTCAGCGCGATACTGTTGTCCGATTCGTTGAACGTAGGTGTAAACTTCCTGCGACGAATAGTCGAGCCCCCGAGCAAGGACTGGCCCTTCGCCGGCCGCATAGGCAGCCATCATTAGACGAAGGTCACCGTGGAACAACTCCTGAAGCTCTGCCAGGTAAGCCACCCCAGCACGAACGTTTTCGTGAATATAGAAAGGATGGGTCGCGCCGAAGTGCTGGGCAGTCGCAGGCATCAGTTGCATCAGGCCCATTGCACCTTTCGAGGACACGAGGCCCGGTTGCCAGGCGGATTCGACTTGAATAACCGCTCGAACTAGGGCCGGCGAAACTCCATACTGGCGTGCGTAATAGTTTGCGCACCGCTCCTCGTATTCGCGAGTGCTGAGCGGATCGCCAGCAAAAACGGGACCTGCTGCGATGACGATGCCTAGAAGCGCCGCCGCTCTGCGCATACCTGTTCCTCCTCTCTATGCTCTGCCCCGTCAAAATCTCTGCTGTAACGCTGAGTATCGAAGACCAGACTCTCGAACCCATCTCTCAACAACAGCCGCTTGCGATCATTCGGTGTCTTCGCGATTAGGGGTAACAGTACATCTCGCAATTCGGCGCTGATTTCACGCACACGAAGGATTTTCAGCGCTTCTGCCAGGTCCACCATCTCGGCAATCGACGGCGGTTTCTCGAGCGTGTACCCTCGAAGCGCGTGTGCGAATCCGGCAAGCTGCCCATGCAGCTCAGCGTGGGTGCCGGCCGTTCGCTTTTCCAGAATTCGGGTCTCACGCTCGATCGTCGGATGTTCGAATCGAAGGTACAGACTGCGGCGCCGCAGCGGATCGCCTATCCGGCGAACCTCGTTCGAGGTCAGCACAACGAAAGGCCGGCTCCTTGCCTTGACCGTGCCGATCTTGGGGATGGAGATTTGCCAGTCACTCAAGATTTCAAGGAGTTCCGCTTCGAATGCCTCGCCGACCTTGTCGATTTCGTCGATCAACAGTACGCACGGTTTCTCGCACAGAAGCGCCCGTAGCAGCGGTCCTTCCTGGAAGAACTCAAGCGTATGGAGGTCGCGGCGCAGAGACGCCCATTCCGCACCCGAAGTGCCGCCGAACGTATTCAGATACAGACGCTGCAGTGACTCATCGAACTTACCTATGGCCTTCTCCTCATTGATGCCCTCGTAGCATTGCAGGCGTTCGATAGTGGTGTCCGCGGCGATGGCAACCACCTTGGCGAGCTCTGTTTTCCCGGAGCCCGGTGGTCCTTCCGCGAGGACTGGCTTCTGCATTTGAGCCGCCAGATAGATCACCTTCAGCGTCACGGGATCGGTGACGTACTTTGCGGCCTCCAGCTTCTCGGACAGCTCTTCGATCGAGGAGAACACGTGCCTGCGCTTCCTTGAAGGCATGTTAAGGCGGAATCTGTAAAAGGCGGTCCGGCCGATCCCCTATTTCGGCCTTGTTCCCGACCAGACTCTTTCATGCAAGACCTTCCAACTCAGTTTTACGGACGAAGCGCGCTGGCTTTTCTGCTGGACCCACTTTTGCTCATTCCTTGCTTCGAGTGGACGTGCCACGCCACCGTGAGATTGGTCGCCCGCTGGCTACCTATATTTCGGCGGACCCACTTTTACTCGCTCCCACTGCTTCAGACCTAACGGGCAACGGAAAACGCCACTTTTCTTAAGGGCGGACCCAGTTTTCCTCAGTCCTTTCGCGGCGCGTCACCGGCTCCCGCACATAGGAAACCGGCCGCGCGCGCATTCATGTAATTTATTGCGACGGACCCACTTTCGCTCATTCCGGTTGATTGACGATGGAGTCCGAGCGGTGTCCCTGTCAACTCGAAAGGCATGGTCACAGGACCGTCCGCGCAAGGAGGTAGCGGAACTCGGGTACCACGGCAAAGGGGCGGATTGGCCCTTCGATCCGTTCGGCCAACATCGTGATCCGTTCAGCACGCAGATTTCCGAGGAACCGCCCTCCTTCTGACAAGTGCTGGACGCGTAGCGGGTCAAAACCCATCAAGCGTGCACAGGTAGCGTCTGCGGCGACCGGGTCGTTGGCGAGCACAATCCTTCCAAGCTCACGCGTGGTTCCTTGCAACGGACCATTGCCTTCCATCGCCGTGATGCCATCTGCAATCACGAGATGGATGGGCACTGTCGCGCAGATATCAAGGATGCTTTCGTGAATCCCGTGCCAGTGCAGCATATTCTTGGGCCAGCCGTACTTCATGCCCGGCACGATGCCGAACATATTCTTCAGGCTCAGGGTGACGCCCGCCCAGTGGTGCGTCTTCACCTTGGGCATGGAGACAACAAAGTCGGAATCGAGAACGGTGCGCGGCAACCACAGCTCTCCGAGGCCGCTGTAATTCGCCTTCAGCTTCACCCTCGCAAGTTCATCACGGTTGAGATCCACGAACTCGATCTGCCGGTCCGCGAGATGAGGTTTCAGGCCGGCGGCCTGTACTACGAGTTCGGAGTCGCGTTGATGACCCGGACCCTCGCCGATCACGACGCGGGCCGCGCCAAGACGAAGGAAACATCGGGCGGCCGCTCCGATGATGTTCGCGTTCGTGTTTACCGGCCCCGGCAGGTCTTCCACCAGATTTGGTTTGAGGAGAACGGCCTTGCCAGCCAGGTTGAAACGGAACAGTTGCAATCCTTCCATGAGAAGCGCCTCGTTCTTCTCGGAGTACTCGGGCGCATTCAGAATCGCTACAAGCGAGCGAGGCCTTCGATATGACACTGAATGTTTCGGCCAAAGCCAATCGGCCGCCACGCCTGCTATCGCAGCCATGCCGGCCGCCGAGCCCACGAACCGTCGCCTATCGAGATTCATCGCAGCACCTCGAACGGATGGATCATCTCTCCACACTTGAGTGCCAGGATCGCAGTGGCGAGAGTGGCATTGTTCCGAATATCGCGGCCGCCCCCGATGAGCGTTGCCAATCTGGCCTTGAGATGCTCGACCGGCTCTTGGTACACGAATAGGCTGAGAATGCACCAGCTGAGGCTCTCGACCGACTCGATGTCGGAGGACCTTTGCTTGAGCCAGCCCAGACTGGCCTTGACCACCGGGGTCCGCTCCTCGTCCTGAAGTGCCAACAGTGCGATTGCGGTGACGTCCACGTGGGCCTGGAGCGGCAATCCGTATACGACGCTGTTTCCGGAATTCCAGCCCCCGCCGACGCAGACTCGATCCAGGAGCATATCGACACCCCGGCGAATGCGCCTCTCTGACAACTCCGACCGGCTGCAGGCGGTGAACTGTTTGATGGCGACTACGCTGAATGCGGTGGGAATGACCCAACTAGCGGAACCGGGGAGCCAGGGCCATCCATAACGGTCGGGGTCGAATCGAACCGCTCGGTCCGCCAACTTGAATTTCCATCGCCAGAACCAGTTCGCCTCCCGGCCATTGGTCTTCAAAAGCCAGGAAAGACCCCGTTCTCTGGCGCCTGATGAATCGCCTGCTGAGTTCAATACGCAGATGGCAAGCGCGGTTGTCCAGGAGGGTTCTCCGTCGCCGATGAACGATGGCCAACTGCCATCGGAGAGCTGCGCGTGCAGGAGCGGTCGAATAATGTGCGCAGCTGAAGAGAGCTGTTCCGCCAGCAAGGAGAACATTGCTAAGCATGTAGTCTCCAGACTCATCTGAGGCGACCCGGAAAAGCTCCAACCTCCGCTGGGCAATTCGCGACGGTGCAGTTCCTTAAAGAGCCCGATATAGTCCATGCCGCGATTGTGGTGGAAGCTTCCCCAAACGATCAAACGAACTCCCGTCTAAGGATCCCGACGGTCAGGCCCACGAAGCTGAAAGGTCGACGGTCCTGTCACCTGAAATTGAGGTGGCGGGACGGACGAAAATCAACCCCGGGGCCTGAGGTCTTGCTCTTGTCGCCGTCGTCAAGTGATTAAGTTTCAGCACTATTCAGACATCGACGGCAGCCACGTTTACTATCAGCACGTTCGTCCATTTGAGAAAAACCGGGATAAGCCATATAAGAGAGTATGAATCCCAAGAGCTTCCTCGTCGATCTCAACAGCGGGGGCACACCAGCCGCATTCGCCGGCACAGATGAGACGGTTCGCCAAGCCGCGACCTGTGTATGGACGTGAGTGGAGAATTGATCCGTCTAGATCCCAAGGCTAAAGGCACTCTATACGAACCGAGGGATTGGGAGTTGATGGAAGGCTGGAACATGATGCGGCACAAGCCCACCGGCTGCATTTTTCGAATCGTGTGCGGTGGCGAGGCCTCGGGCAGAGGTCGCGCAACGGTTTACGACATCTCGGCTCGGATGATTCACGTTTGTGATGGTCGACGGATTCCAACACCCATCGAACCGGCGCCTTTGGGACGTGCCGCGATTGTCATTCTTCTGCAAGAAATTGGGGCCTGGAAGCCGGTGGTGATCAACATTCCTGATCGGCGTTCACGCCGGCAAGGCAAGCGGCAGCCCGCTTAAGGTTTCTTATGCCCCCTACCCTACAGGAATTCGATCTGCTCACCCTCGCGGAGGTGGCGAGGCTCCTTCAGTGCTCGAAGGCGCATGTCGGCAAGGCGGTCGCCGGCCGGGTGCCGGGATGCCCGCCCATTCCCGCCGTGTCCCTGGGGCGCCGAAAGCTGGTGCGTCGAGGAACGCTTCTCGCCTGGATCGCCCGAAACGAAAGCGGCGGTGGTACGATTCAAACATCGCCAGAACGAGGCCGCAAGGACGCATAAGGAGAAATTATGCGTACACGGCACTCTATAGGAGGTGTCAGAAAGCAGCGCGGGCGCTGGATCGGCAGTTGGACTGTCGATGGCAAGCGAGGTAGCCAAGTGGTCGGTCTGATCAAGGACATGACCAAAACCGAGGCTCGGGAGAAAGTCGCCAAGATCGTCACCGAAGAGCGTGCGAAGGGCGAAACCTGCCAGGCATGGAAACTTGGAGAATTCGTCGAGAAGGTTTATTTTCCGTACTACAGCCGGAAGTGGAAAGACTCGACGCGGGAAAACAATATTAACCGGGTCAACGTGCATCTTGTAAAAACATTCAAGGATCGGGAGCTGCGAAGTTTCCGGCGCGACGAGCTTCAGGACCTGCTCGACCTGAAGGCGAGCGTACCGCTATCGTTCTCGGTCGTCGATCATCTGCGGTGGGATCTCAAACAGATTTTCGATATGGCCGTAGCCGAAGGCCAGGTGGAACGAAATCCGGCTCTACTCCTGTTTACTCCGAAGGCCGCAAAGAAGCCGGTCCACCGGGCCATGACCATTAAGGAGGTCCAGATATGCTTTGGCGCTCTCGATCTGCGGGAGCGGTTAATCGCGAAACTCGCGATCCTTGCCGGGATGCGTCCCGGTGAAATCTTCGCTATGACCTGGGGCCGGTTGACCGCCACTCACGCTGATATTCAGCAGCGCATTTATCGAAGGAGGATTGACACACCGAAGACGGATAACTCGACCCGGCAGGCGGCGCTTTCGGAAGGGCTGCTGGTCGAAATCGAGAGCTGGCGCATGATGGCGGTTGAAAGCCGCGATGACGCGTGGGTATTCCCTTCGGAACGGATGACGCCATTGTCCAAGGACAACTGGTGGAACAGGGTCATGTGTCCGGCGCTGAAAAAGGTTGGTCTGGAATGGGCAACGTTTCAGGTGATGCGCCGCACGAACGCCACCTTGATGAAGGCATTGGGAGCCGACGGAAAGCTTGTGGCGGATCAACTCGGGCATACGCTCGATGTGAGCCAAAACGTTTATACGCAGTCATCTGTTGAAAGCCGGTCGGTGATCGTGAACCAGCTAGAGCAGAGATTGCTGATACAATGATGTTGTCGTTCGATTAGCGTTCAGAATGAGAACTGGTTCTGAAAGTCATTGAAAACAAAGGCAAGCGGGAGTAATTCAGTGGTAGAATGCCAGCTTCCCAAGCTGGTCACGCGGGTTCGAGTCCCGTCTCCCGCTCCATATTTTCAATGAGTTACCGCAGATGATCCACAGCCTAATCGAGGTTACTCACAAAGAATAAGGTCGGCATCGATCGAAACTGCCAGCCACGAGGCGTCGTAGAAGCGGTCGAAGCCGACAGAAAACTAGCACTTCCGTACGGATTCCGTGATTCTTTCTTGCCCGCCCGTTACGAGTGCAAAGGGAGACTCTCCGGGCGAGACCTCGTCGCCTCCCAGAATCGGACTCCCCCGCGAGCGTTGGGTGGTGGAAAGGGTTTATCAACACAATCGTGTGGTCACCGAGTGAACGTACTAACCGGAAGTCAATTGAAAATAACGAACAATGGCGTCCAAAAGGTCCGAAGCGGCGAATCCAGGTCCGAGAGATTTGGCAACTTGCCGCCGTTCCACGTCCAGATCGCGTCTTCATGGAGTGAAAACCACCGCCTGAAGGCGGTGGCTACAGTAACGGACTGGAAGTCCTGTTCCGGC
>Ga0208193_1000693_pt1 | contig 16429 bp, 12 predicted proteins | sample June2015DPH_17_2_FD_184716 | JGI IMG/M metagenome (GOLD analysis project Ga0208193, IMG submission 184716) | Peatland microbial communities from SPRUCE experiment site at the Marcell Experimental Forest, Minnesota, USA - June2015DPH_17_10... | ecosystem: Environmental > Terrestrial > Soil >... | reverse complement strand
GCCGGTGTCGCTACCTCCGGCACCGAGACTCCCGGCGCCGTCGCTTCCGGTGCTGCTTCTCCCGGCGGGGCGGCGCCTTCCGCACGAAAAACTCTTTGGGTCGCAGCGGCCATCGTCGCAGTGCTCGGCGCCGGTGCCGGGGCCTACATCGTCCTCAGGCACGGCGAACCCACAGTCGCTCCGGCGCAGCCGGTCCCGGCGACCCCTGCGCATGCGGCGCAGCAGCCAGCCGTACCCATGGCGGGAACCGACGAGAAGGTCGATGTGCTGATCGAGAAGGCGCAGCAGGCCATGCTCGAACGGCACTTCATCGATCCGGCCGAGGGCAGCGCGCTGGCGCTCTATAAAAACGCACTGCTCCTCGATCCGGGCAGCGGCGAGGCGCGCCAGGGTCTGCAGCGTCTCGCGGAAATCCTGTTCGCACGCGTGCAATCCGCCCTGGACGAGCGGAAATTCGACGTCGCGCTGCAGTCTCTGGAAACCGCGCGCAGCATCAGCCCCGGCGACAGCCGCCTCTCGGCGCTCGACCAGCGAATCGCCAGCCTGCGAGCCGAACTGGGTCCCGCGCAGATTCTGGCCGCCATCGCCGCGCAGAACTTCGATCGCGCGGAGCAATTGATCGACGAGGCGGCCCGGTCCAAATCGCTCAACCCGGCGAAGTTGACCCAGTTGCGCGATGAGTTGCGGCGGCGGCACGAAGAGGCCGGCATCGAGAATCTAGTGAAGCTGATCGATGCGCGCTTGCAGCAGGATAAATTGATCGAGCCGCACAACGACAGCGCTGCCTACTATCTTGGTCAGGCTCGCGCCGCCGGCGCAACTACCGCGGCGCTGCAGCCCCAAACTCAGGAACTCGACAAGCGTCTCGCGCAGACCGTGCGCGCGGACATCGATCAACGGCGTTTCGAGGACGCGGACCACTTCCTCGCCGACCTGCATGGCTACGGTGTTCCGGCCGCAACGGTGGCGGCTTTGCAGCACGATCTTGACGCCGCGCGCGGCGCGCAGGCCGCGGCGGCAGCGCCGCCCCCGCCGCCCTCATACCTCGATCTGGCGCAGTCCCGGCTCTCCCAGGGAAAGGTGACCGAGCCTGACAATGACAGCGCGCTGTTCTACGTCAATCAGTTGCGCGGGGCCGACCCGAAAAACAGCGCACTTCCGCGACTATCGGGCGCCGTTCAAGCGCAGATTCTCGATCAGGCGCGCGCGGCACTCGATGCCGCTCAGCCCGCCAAAGCCGAGGCGCTGCTGCAGATGGCGGCCGGCCTGGGTGCCTCCGCTGAATTGACAACGCTCAACCAGCGGCTGGCACAGACGAAACTGGCCAGCGCCGGTCCCCCGGAGGTCACGGAGGGCGACCTGACCAAAGTCAAAGCACTTGAACTCGAATATCCGGACAGGGCGCTCGCCAAGGGCGTCGAAGGGTGGGTCAGCATCTCCTACATGGTGACGACCGAGGGCAAAGTCACCGGGATGAAGGTGCTGGACTCGAGTCCTGCCGGCGTCTTCGAGGCGGCCGCGACGCAAGCCCTTTCGCGCGTGCGCTACAAGCCGATGCTGCAGGGTGGGAAACCCATCATCGTGGCCACGAAACTGCGCATTGCATTCCGAGTAGCGAAGAAATAGCGAATTTCCCGATGAACAAGCCCTCCGCAAGCATCGATCGAACCGAGCCGGCTCCGGCCGCCGCGAGCAGGCGTGGCGGCGCGCACTGCTTGGTGGTGCACGACGATCTGGAGCTGCGCCTGAGATTGGCGTCGCTCGCGCGCCGGGCAATTCCGAAACTCGACGCGGATTGCATCACCGGTGCAAGCTTCGACGCGCTGCCGGCCGAGCGTATCGCGGCTTATACCGCGTTGCTGCTCATCGTGGAGTTCAATGTGCGCGACAGCACGCTGGATCCCTTGGCGCGGCTGGTGCGTTCCCGGGGCCAGGCGCCGCACTTGCCGATATTCGTGTTCGCCCGTGGCGGCGACGAGCGCAATGCCGCGCGCACGATGAAGCTGGGGGCCAGCGATTACTGGCCGGTGCACTCCGTGAAGTTGGCCGAGCTGACCGGCGCACTACAGCATCTCGTGGAGCCGGCGAGCGGCTCGACCTCCACCATCGCCGCGGCGGTGGATCCTCGGCGCCAGCCGCAAATCGCCGGCTACCGGATCGTGAAGACCATCGCCGAATCGGCATCGGCCGCCGTCTATCTGGCGCGCAACGACGACCTGGCTCAGCCCGTGGCGCTCAAGGTCCAGGCGCTCAAGGGGCGGTACGAGGTCAGCAATGCCGATCGCGAGCGTTTCGTGCGTGAATGCCGGATTCTGTCCTCGTTGAATCACCGCTCGGTCGCCGACGTGCTCGACTTCGGCGTCACCGACGATTACTTGTATCTCGCACTGGAATATTTTCCCTGCGGGAGCCTGCGCGACCGCCTGAAGAATCCGGTGAGCGAGGCGGATGCAGTGAACTACGCCCGGCAGATCGGCGAGGCGCTGCAGGTGCTGCACGCCGCACATGTCATGCATCGCGACCTCAAGCCGTCGAATCTAATGCTGACCGACGACAATCGCGTGATTCTGATCGACTTCGGCTCGGCGACCACGCGCGTCGCCGCAAACGAATTGTCCAGGTCGGACCTGTGCACCGGGACTCCTTACTATGTGTGCCCGGAGCAAATCGACAACCGCGACCCGGACTCGAGAGGCGACCTCTACAGTCTCGGCGTCGTGCTGTACGAAATGCTGGTGGGCGCGTTGCCGTATGGGGGCGCCAACCTGACCGGGCTCTTCGCGGCGCATCGTTCCGCGCCGGTGCCGCGGCTGCCGCAGCGCGTCCTGCGGTATCAGCCGATCATCGATCGCCTGCTGGCCAAGGATCCCGCGGACCGCTATCCCTCCGCGGCCCTGTTTCTCGAGGACTTGAGCGCCGTGAGCGCGCCTATTCGAACATCGGTGGAAGGAACCAGTCATAATGGAAGTAGCTAAATCAATGAATTCTCCACTGGTCCGGGCCTTGAGTCGGCTCGCGACGCCGGCTGCCCTGCTCGTCCTGGTGATCGTGCTGGGTATCGGCTTTCTCGCCGTCGTGCTGGTTCCGGGACTGGAACTCGCCAGCGAAGTTGCCGAGAGCTCGACCGCGCTCAAGCTGCTGGGCGATGAGCAGCGTCATCCGGCTCTCATCCGCGCCGCTCTGGAATCCGTCCATGACCGCCTGGGCGACCGCGGCTACGTGCAGGAATCCCTCGATCAGCTGCGAGCTTCGAGCAGCAAGCTCGACGCCGCCCTGCACGAAATGACGGTGCCGCGTCCGGTGAGCTGGTTCGCGCTCACCGCGGATACCGGTGCGACCGGTACCTCCATAGCCGGAAAGCATGCGGCGCAGCTGCTCGACAACTGGGCCAGGGAACTGGTGGTGCTGAAGCCGATCCTGGCCTTTCAAGGCGTTCCATACCAAGACAACGAGTCCACCGGCACCGTTCTCAACGACAGCGGACGGGAATTGGATCGCGACGTCAACGCGGCGCTGCGTACGAGCCGCCATGTCCTGCCGGTACTGGACAGCGAACTCACGGCCATTGCGGGCGAGCTGCAGACGACGAATTTGCGGTCGGCGACGCAGCTCAGATTGGTGATGCTGTCGGGTATGTTCATCGCCGTCGCCCTGGTGGTGCTCGTGACCGTCTTGCTGGGCGCGCGGCAGCGGCAGGACAGCAGCCTGCGGCAGGCGCGCCAACAGACCGCGGATATACTGCGCACGGTGAAGGACGGGTTGTTTCTGCTCGACGCGAATCTGGTCATCGGTGCGGCTTATTCCGGCGCATTGGAAACGCTGTTCCAGCGCAAGGACTTCTCCGGCCTCGCCTTCGAGAACCTGCTCAAGAACATCGTATCTGAACGCACTCTGGCGACCGCGCTCAAGTTCGTCAAAATCCTCTGGGCCGAGCGCACCAATGAGAAACTCGTCAAGACCATCAATCCGCTCGGCGAAGTCGAAGTGCACATCGACAGCGGCAGCGGCAAATTCGATACGCGCTATCTGCAGTTCGATTTTCACCGGGTGCGCGTCGACGGCGAGATGACCCATGTGCTGGTGTCCGTATCGGACGTGACCGCCCGGGTGGAGCTCGCCAATGAACTGCAGGCCTCGCAGACCCAGGCGCAGGGTCAGGTCGATACCTTGCTGGGCATTCTGCACATCGATCCCGTGCAGCTGACGTCGTTCCTGAACGACTCCAACGCGGCCATGAAAATGATCAACGCGGTGCTGCGCGAGCCGACGCGCGAGGAAGGTGTGTTCCGCAAGAAACTGGACACTCTGTTCAGGCAAGTGCACTCCGTGAAGGGCGAGGCGGCGGCCCTGGGCCTGTCGTCCATCGAGAGTCGCGCGCACGCCTTCGAGGATGATTTGAAGTCGCTGAAGGAGAAGCCGGCGTTGTCGGGAAACGACTTCCTGCCGCTGGTCATCAAGCTCGACGACCTGCTGACGCATCTGCAATCCGTCAGCGAGTTGGTGTCGCGCCTGTCGAGCCTGCACATCGCGCAGCGCGACACTGTGCATACGGACACCGCCGTCCTGGAAGGAGAGAAGCAGCAGGGCGGCAAAGGCGATTCGGGCGTCGCCGCGACGTTGCAGCAGCTGGCCTTCCGGGTTTCCGTGGAAAACGGCAAGGACGTCGCTCTGCAGTGCGTGGGCTTCGAGGCGATACCCGACGGCTACCGGCGCGCCGTCAAGGACATCGGGGTTCAGGCAGTGCGCAACGCCATCGTGCACGGGATTGAGCCGGCGGCCGCCCGCGTGGCTGCCGGGAAGGTCCGGCAAGGCACGGTACGCCTGTCATTTCACGGATCCGGGGATGCCGGCTACAAGCTCATCGTCGAGGACGACGGCCAAGGCTTGTCGACGGAGCGCATCAAGGAGGCGGCGCTGAAGAAGGGGTTCATCACGCCGGAACGAGCGGCGACCCTGGATACGAAGCAGATCTTCTCCCTGTTATTTCAGCCGGGATTCTCCACCGTCGAAACCGCGACCAAGGACGCGGGGCGGGGCGTGGGCATGAATGTCATCGCCGACCTGACGAATCAGATGGGCGGCCGTGTGTCGGTTGCGACCAGCGCCGGGAAATTCACGCGCTTGACCATGACTCTGCCGCGCGCTGCCAAGCTGGCGGATGACACGGAGGCTGCGTAACAGATATGGCCGGGGAGCCGCAATCTACATTGAAGCTCATGATCGTCGACGATTCGAACATCATTCGCCGCCGCATCGAGCGCTCGCAGCAGATCGCCCGCCTGGAGGTGGTCGGCGCCGCGAGCAACGGACGTGAAGCCGTGGAGATGTTTCGGCGCACGCAACCGGATGTCGTGACCATGGATCTGACCATGCCGGAGATGGACGGCGTGGAGTGCGTGCAAGAATTAGTGGCCATCAATTCCAACGTATTGATCCTGGTCGTCTCCGCGCTCGCCGACAAGGCAACGGCAGTGGACGCCATCGAGAAGGGCGCGAACGGCTTTCTGTGCAAGCCGTTCACCGATCGTCAGCTCAATGATGCGTTGGAAGAGCTGTTGTCGGAGGCGTGATGCTCAAAGAGGCGGAGATACGCACATTCATCGACGGAACGACGAACTACTTCGAAACGACGGCGCAGCAGTCGGCCACGGTGGGCTCGCCCTATCTGGTGACGGACGGGAATCCGGGCGCCTACGAGTACACGGGGGTGATCGGCATTTCCGGATCCCGCAAGGGCGTCGTGTACTTCACCGCTCCGCGCGGCATGCTGACCGTACTTCTGATGCGCATGCAGGAGACGGACACCAGCGACGAAAACATCAAGGATCTGGTCGGCGAAGTGGCGAACACCATCTCCGGCAACGCGCGCCGCGATTTCGGCAAGAATTTCGTCATCTCAGTGCCGGTCGTCATTGCGCACGATCTGGAAAAAGTCACGGCGCCGCACGAACGCTCGTACGTGATTCCCATCAATTGGCGCACCCACTCGGCCAAGCTGGTCGTCTGCTTGGAGTAGCGCGGCGGACCGGCGCTACAGCGATCTCAGGAAATTCAGCACGTCCTGCTGCTGCCCCGCGCTCAAACTGTTGAACTGCTGAATCACGCCATTGGCCTCGCTGCCTTCGCTGTCATGGGCTTGTATGGCCGCCATCAAATCCGAAGTTCTGCCGTCGTGCAGGAAGAAGACTCGCTGGCCCAGCCCCCACAGCGGCGCCGTGCGAAATTCGTCCGGCCCTGCGCTGCCCTGAGTGATGCCGTCGGCGAGATTCTGACCCATATGATGCACCAGCAAATCGGAGAACGGATTGACCTGTTTATTCGATAGAGCGGGGCTCGGGCTGCGTGAGGAGCCGGTGGCAATGGCGCGGCCGGTGGTGAACGACGGTGTGTGGCATAGAGCGCAGCCCACGCTGACGAACTGGGCACGGCCGTTCGCCGTCGAGGCCGTGGGGGCCGCCGGCACCGGGGGTGCCAGCATGCGCATGAAGTCCGCAAAGGCTTCGATGTCGGAGAGCACGCCCACGGCGTTGGCGGTGACCGTCAGGGGAAAGTTGTTGGTATCCTCCGGAGTGGCGTCGGCGGCGCCATGGCAGCCGGGAGTCTCGTCGCGTTCCTGGGGAAAGAGCTGATTCGAAATGCCCATTTCGACGTTGTAGGCTTCTCCGGCGAACATCAGCAGCGATTTGTTCTGCGCCTTCCAGCCAAAGCGGGTGATGGTGCCGTCGTTGGCGCTCAAATTCGTGTTGCCGCCGAGAATCGCATTGGCATGCCCTTTCACGCCGACTTGACTCTTCGGCGCCGCATCGGCGGCCAGATTCGCGAGAATGGCGGAGTCGGGAATGGCCTCGATGAGGCCGCCGCCGAATAACGGGGTCGGAATTCGAAACACGATATTTTTATTGCCGCCTTGGCCCGTCAAGGGATTGCCCGCCGGCAAAAAGCTGGGTTGCGCAATGTTGCAGGGGCCGGCGTCGGCGCGTCCCGTGATGACGAATAAATTGTGCACGCCGCCGTCCGGCAGGCCGTTCGATTGCACGAAACGCGCTTCGCGGATGGGGCCGTTCGGCGCAATGAACCAAGGCAGCGTGTTGACGGCGCCATCGGCGCTCGCAACTTCGCCCAACGGATTTTGCGCCGGGCTGCTGCCGCCGACATTCGGTTGTATATGACAGGATGCGCATTGATTCGAGTTGAAGCGCGGGCCGAGACCATTTCCCGTGCCCTGCTGGGTGCTGCCGCCGCTCACAACTTCTATGAAGCTGAACCGCGCCATGCCGTCTTGAAAGAAATTCAGCTCGTCCTGCCCGAGTCCTGGGAGAGGTTTAGGCGTTCCGTTGTCGGTCGCAGACCGGCGCACGCCGGGATCCGTGGGTTGGGCCGTGGCCGGCGGAGCTTGCACGGTTCCTGCGATGAGTAGTCCCAGAATAACGGCGTTTCGACAGGTGAGATGGTGTCGCATGAGTTCCCCCTTGTAGGCGTACCAAGTCGGGCTCGAGCTCGTCAGGGGGACCGATATACGCGCGGTATTTTTTTCTGTCGACGTGACGTCGTTCTGCGACGTCAGCCATGTGTCACAATGAGGAAGGCGGGCGCCCGGTTGCGATCCGCCCCGGGGTCGGGCTCAGGGAGCAGCCACGTTCGTGTCCAGCCACGCGACGATGTTCGCAACGGTATCGCGGTAGAATCGCTCGTATAGATGTCGAGACACGTAGCCGATGTGCGGCGTCGCGAGAAGACCTTGGATGTTCCGGAAAGGATGCTCCGGCGGCAGAGGCTCACGGTCGAAAACATCGATGGCGGCCCCGGCGATGCGCCGTTCGGCCAGCGCTTGGATGAGCGCTGCCTCTACGACGATGGGTCCTCTCGAGGTGTTGATGAGGCGGGCAGAGGGCTTCATCAGCTTGAATTCAGGGGCGCCGATGAGCCCGGTGGTACGGCTGCTCAGCACCAGGTGAATGGAAACGACATCGGCTTCCCGCAGCAATTCTTGCTTGGACACGAGCCGGGCGCCGACTGCGGCCGCTCTTTCAGCCGTGAGGTTCTGGCTCCACGCGATAACGTTCATGCCGAACGCCAGCCCCACCTTGGCTACCTGAGAGCCGATGCTGCCCAATCCCAGAATGCCGAGGGTCTTCTCCGCCATGTCCTCGCCGACGCTGCGCTGCCAGCCGCCGGCGCGCAGCGATGCATTTTCGGATATCAAGTGCCTTGCGCCCGCGAGAATCAGCGCCCAGGTCAACTCGATGGTCGGCGTGGAAGTGTACGAGGTGTGAACGACGCTGATGCCTCGCTCCGCGGCGGCTTCAGCATCTATGGATGCATTGCGCTTCCCCGTGGATGCAATCAGCTTCAGCTTCGGCAGCCGTTCGATGACGTTGCGGCGCAGCGGCGTGCGTTCCCGCATCACGCACACCGCGTCGAAGGGCAGCAGACGCTCCACCACGGCGTCGGCCTCCGCAAGGTGATCGTTGAACACGGTCACATCGGCTCGCGCCGTAACGGCCGACCAATCGGCGAGCGTCAACGCGACGCCCTGGTAATCGTCGAGCACGGCAATTTTCAGCGCTTGTCCATTTGACATCATGAGATTCACGAACGGAGGACAGGACTGCAAGTTATCACGGACCTGTCAATCGATACGAATTGCGTGACGGCGACGGGCGCGGTGTGATCGTCGATGCGGGTACCGGAAGCACAATCTTGCACTTTTGGCCGCAGTGTGACTATCCTAGTCCGGCTGGTTGATTCGCTTTCCAACGTTCTGGTCCGACGCTCTGGACGGGTACGCACCGTTTTGAAACCGTCATCGCAATCGAAAATTTACCGCTCGCCGGGGTGGCGGGTCGCGTTGGCCATGTTCGTTTGCTTGCTGTACGCCGGTTTCGTACGCGCCGCGCACGTTCACAAGTCCGAAGCGAATGAGCAGCGTTCTCAGCATCTGGAATGCCTGTTGTGCATGGATGCCAATCACTTGGCGGTTCCGACGGCGCTGGCGCAAGCCCCCCTGTTTCAACTCGCCTGGTTCATCATCGTGGTGCCGCCCATTCTCGGCGCCAATCCTCGGGTCACTTCTCTTTTCTACGACGCTCGCGGCCCGCCGCGCGCTTAACCCCTCGTCTCCGGTGCCTGTTCGAGGCTGCGTCGCTGTCGCGCAATGCGGGCCGGGCAGATCGAGCGCCCCTTTTCACGCGTTGTAATCTCGACGGGACGATCGGCATGCGTCGCAGCGGCGGCAGGTCGATCTAAAAGACTGATGAACAAGAACAGGTTCTCGAAGCCATGTTGATGCTTCTCATAGTTTTTGCCGCATTTTGCTCGACCTGCGCGGGGGGGCTATTTGCGTTGAGGCTCAAAGACAAACTGCACCTGGTGCTCGGCTTCAGTGCAGGAGCGGTCGTTGCGGTGGCGCTGTTCGATCTGCTGCCGGAGGCGCTGGAGACGGGCTCATCGCACTCGGCATCGACATTGCTGTCGTGGATGATGCTGAGTTTCATGCTGTACCTGGTGCTCGACCGCGTCAAACTCCTGCATCGGGATGCGCCGAATGGCATGCACCCGCACCCGAATGGCATGCACCCGCACCCGAATGGCGTGCACCCGCACAAGGATGCGCCGGATGGTATGCATACGCACCGAGAGCAGCAAGCGATGCTGGGTGCCGGCAGTTTCTCGGCCCATAGCTTCCTGGATGGGGTGGCCATCGGCGTGGCCTTTCAGGCGTCCGCAGTGGTGGGCGGCATCGTGACCGTGGCGGTACTCACACACGACTTCTCTGATGGCATCAATACAGTGAATGTGGTCCTCAAGAACGGCGGCACCCGGCGGCTGGCGATGCGCTGGCTCCTCATGGATGCGTTGGCACCGGCCGCCGGCGTGGCATCGACATTGCTCTTCACAGTCCCGCGCGACGCCATGGGGGTGGCCTTGGCCATCTTCGCCGGATTCTTCCTGTACATCGGCGCGAGCGACCTGATCCCTGAAAGCCATCACGCGCACCCGAAGTTCTTTACCACGTTCATGACCTTGCTGGGTGCGGGCGTCATTTATCTCTCTGTGCGCATTGCAGGTGGGTGATTCATTGTGAAACGCGCTCAATCTAAATCCGAGATCGACGAAGCCGGCATGACGATGAGGCAGTCGCCCCGCTATCAACGTGCGGGAGTGTACGCGCGTCAGCTCGTCGTGCTCACGGGCAGTCTTTCGGCGGTCGCGATGCTCGCGTTGACGGCGGGCTGGATTTTATCGCCGTCCGCGTTCGATGGAATCTGGCGGACGGTGATGCTCAATGCAGGTGCCGCGCTTTTGATCCTCGTGATCGGTCTTCAGTCAGCGCTGCGGGTCAGCCGGCGGCGGCGGGACGGAACCTCGGGAATGAACGCCGAGATGGCAGCCGAAACAACGCCCGCCGACGACGCACAGGGGCGCGTCGAGCGCCTCCGGCGGTGGGTCAGGAGGCTTCGAGTCAAAGCCCTCTCGACGCTTCACCGGGAAGAATTGCTGATCGGAATTCTTGCGGTGTCGGCGCTATGGATCGTGCGCCGCACGCTGAACTTCGCCGTCCCGGGTGCCGCTCTCGGACTTCCGGGATATGTGGGTGCCGGCGTGATTTTGAGCGGGGCCTTCGGCCTCTTGGTGCTCGAACGCTACTTTGCGGGCCGCCCGGCGGCAGAGTGGCCGGAATCCGTTCCGCTTGCTCATCTGTTCCGTGCCGCCATTCTTACGCTCCTGCCGAGCGTGCCCGCGCTCCTCTTCGATTCGGATGCGCGTGCGTGGCCTGTTCGTGCAGCCGCTCTCGCAAGCATCGTGCCGGCCGCCATCGCCCTGGAACTGTTGATGCGGTCGATTTACTCGGGCCTCACACAGGGCCCTGCGCGCGATGCGGAGCGGCCGTTGCTCGCGGATACCGTGACTGCGCGGTTGTTCACCTGGCCGCCGCACCCATTCAGGGTCATACAGGAGGAACTCCACGACGGCTTCGGGATCGACCTGCGGCAAAACTGGGCGTTCGGCTTCATCCGACGCGCAAGCCTCCCGGTGTTGGGCGTGGTCGTCGCCATCGGCTGGCTGTTCACCGGCGTTCAGGAACTGCCGATCGCGAGCCGCGGAATTTACGAACGTTTCGGCAGACCGGTCGATGTTTGGGATCCAGGATTGCATTGGGGTCTCCCGTGGCCGTTGGCGAGAACGGTCAAGGCCGAAAACGGCGTCGTGCACGAATTGGCGGCCAATGTCTCCGGCGATGATATGCAGGCGGAGCCCGATCGAAGCGGCGCGGACGACCCTGCGCCGCCCAGTGCGAATCGCCTGTGGGACGTATCCCATGTCGCGGAAAACGCCCAGGTGATTTCGAGCGAGGCGGACGCCAAGCAGAGTTTTCAAGTCGTGAACATGGACGTCCGGTTCGTCTACCGGATCGGCCTCACGCACGAGGCGGTGATGGCTGCAACCTACCACTGCGCCGATGTCGAGACGCTCATCCGCAGCCTCGCAAGCCGGGTGATGGTGCACTATTTTGCGTCGCGATCGTTGGATGGATTGCTGGGGGAGCAGCGCGACGCCCTCGCGAAGGACATTGGACGCACCGTGCAGGCGGATCTGGATCATTTCGGCAGCGGAGTCGAATTGCTGTCGGTTCTGGTCGAATCGATTCATCCGCCGGCGGGCGCGGCCGCCGCCTATCACTCCGTCCAGGCGGCACAGATCAAGTCCCAGGCCATCGTCGCCCAAGAGCGAGGCACGGCGGCCGCCACCGTCAACGAAGCCCGTGAAGAGGCGAGCGCAATCAAGGATGCGGCATCGGCTGCCGCACGCGAGCACACCGCGACCGCCGAGGCGGCAAAACTCGGGTTCGACGCGGAACAGGAAAGCTTTCGAGACGCCGGACAGGCGTTCGTGCGCGAGCGGTATTTCACCCAATTGGCGCAAGGCTTGGCGAAAGCGAATCTCGTCATCATCGACCACCGCATCGGGAGCGCAGGCGCCGCTCCGACCATCGATTTGCGTACCTTCGGCGCCTCCAATCCGTACCGGCGCGAATGAATCATGGCCCGCGTCACGCAGATCGGAGTTTCCATCGACACTCTTCACACAGGAGCTGACTCTTGAGTTCCAATCACGTTCACGGCGCCCCGGATCACGGTCACGATCACCATGGCGGCCATCATCACGGGCACTCACACTCGCATTCCGCGGAGGGTATGAGCGGACTGGTTTCGAAAAGACGCTACCTCATCGCGGCCATCATCGTCGTTTTCGCGATCGCGGCCGCGTGTGTGGTGCAGGTGCGCTCCGGCGAAGCGACGGTCGTTACGCGCTTCGGCAATCCGGCGCGGGTTCTACTGCAGCCCGGAGCCGCCTTGCGCCTCCCGCTGCCGTTCGAGTCCACCGTCCCCGTGGATTTGCGGGTTCGCACGACATCGAGCGGTTTGCAGGATGTCGGAACCCGCGACGGCCTTCGAATCATCGTTCAAGCCTATGTGGTCTGGCAGGTGCAGCCGGATGCCGCCGACGTCAAGCGCTTCATGCGCGCCGTGCAGAATCAGCCAGACGAGGCCGGGCGGCAGATCCGAACCTTCGTCGGCTCCCTGCTCGAGACCACCACCGCGGGCTACGATCTGTCGAGCCTCGTCAACACCGATGTGCAGAAGGTGCGCATCGAGGATCTGGAGTCGCGGCTGCGCGGTCAAATCAGCCAGCAATTGCTGGCAACCTACGGGGTGCAGGTTCTTCAGGTCGGCATCGAACGGCTGACCTTGCCGGCGGTCACGCTCGCGGCAACCGTCGAACGCATGCGGGCCGAACGGGAAACGATCGCCACCGAGCGCACCGCCGTCGGCCGGCGGGAGGCGGCGGAAATTCGCTCGACGGCCGAGCGCGATGCGCGCATCGTCAGAGCGGACGCCACGGTCAAGGCGGCCGATATCGAAGCTCAATCGAAAGTTCAGTCGGCCAAGACCTACGGCCATGCCTATGCGAGCTCGCCGCAGCTGTATACGCTCCTGCGCTCGCTCGATACCTTGAGCACCATCATCGCGCCCGGAAGCAAGGTGATCCTGCGCACCGATGCGGCGCCCTTCAAGGTGCTCGTCGATGGGCCGCCGGCGGCAGATTCAGGCGCGGGCCATCGTGGCCAATAACGGGGAGGAGGGCGCGGTGCGCAGTGCGCCGAATCCCTGGCTGCAAGCCGGAGGCATCGCATTCCTGGCGTTGTATGCGGTTGCGATCCTCGCGGCTTTCGCCTGGCTGTTTTCCAATTTCCACCAGATCGGTCCGCAGAGCCGCGCGATCGTGAGCCGCTTTGGGGCGTTCAATCGCGTGCGCGGCGCGGGGCTGCTGCTCGCGTGGCCGCGCCCCTTTGAAGAGGTAACCTTACTGCCTTCCTCCGAGACCATCGTGGAACAGGACATGCCGGTCGAGCAGCCGCAGCCGGCCGCCGCGAGCTCGCCGTCCGCGGGCGAGGAGGACGAATCGTCGGGCGGCTCAGGCGCGACGCTGAGCGATGCCGCGGCGAGCATCGGTAATCGCCTCACGGGCGATGCCGGCGTGGTGCAGATGGATGTCAAGGTTTTCTACACCGTCGTCGACCCGTACGAATTCGTGCTGCAAAAGGCCCACCTGGCGCCGGCACTGGTTCGCTTGATGAGCCGCAGCGTGGTGCGAGTGTGTGCGTCCCGGGACTTGGATGCGATTCTGGTGGCGCGGCCGGAACTCCTGGGCACCGCAAACCAATTGGCGGAGCAGCGTGAGCGGCTGCGCGGGGATGTGATGCAGAACATCAATCATTCCTTGGCACAGCTGCATGCCGCCGGCGCCGGGTTGGGAATCGAGCTCAAACGCGTCGATCTCATCGCGACGCTGCATCCGGATACGGTGGATGCGTTCGATTCGGTGCTGACGGCGAGTCAAGAGGTGCTTCAAGAGATCGCCAACGCCCGCACCGACAGCGAGAAGACGCTGCAGACGGCGAATGAGGACGCGGACCGAACCGTCGAGATTGCACAAGCCAACGCGTCCGAGCGCCTGGCGAAAGCGCAGGCCGATACGGCGGACGTGATGCAATTGTCCGAGGCGATCAAAGGCGGTCTGGACGCGGGTTTGCTGCCGCGAATATACCGGGAGCGGATCACGGCCATTCTCGCGAAGACATCGTTCTTGACCATGATAGATCCCCGCGACGACGCGCATTTGCTGATCCAAGGAGCCGAACAATGAGCGCTTCTGACACCACCGTCGAGGAAGCCGCGGCGAGCGTTCTGACGCAGGAGGAAAAACGCGGCGCGGGCAACCAATTGGCGCTCGCGATGCTCGCATTGGGGCTCCTGGTGCTGGCGTTGATCTGGATGTGGCTCGCACCCGATCAGACAGGCACCCGCCAACTCATCCTGGCGGGCGCGGCGCTCTTGGTCGCCGTGCCCGTGGTCCGCGCGGGGTGGGGCAGTCTGCGCCACCCTAGTTTGCATGGCATCACGGATCAGCTCATCGCCATCGCGATGCTGGGTGCGTGGGTTACGGGGGACTTGCTTACCGCCGTGCTGCTGCCCGTGATCATGATTCTAGGGCACGTGCTCGAAGAGCGCAGTGTCATCGGCACTCAGGAGGCCATCGAATCCCTCGGAAAACTCACGCATGCGCGCGCGCGCCGGGTTGACTCCGACGGAGAAATTACCGAAGTGGACAATGCGCACCTGAAAGTCGGCGATCACGTCGAGGTGCGCGCGGGCGATCGGGTTCCGGCCGATGGCTGCGTCGTGGAAGGCCGCGCCAGCCTCGATACGGCGGCGATCACCGGAGAATCCATCCCTCTCGAAGTGGCCGTGGGCGCCGACGTATTCGGCGGCACGATCAATCTCGACGGCTTGCTGAAAATCGAGGTCACCCGCACCGGAGGGGACTCGACCCTCGGGAAAGTCATTGCGTTGATGCAGAGCGCAGAGAGCGCCAAGCCGCCGATCACGAGACTCCTCGAGCGCTACGCCAACCGGTACCTGATTCTGGTGCTCCTGGTGGCGGCGATCACCTGGTTCGTCAGCAACGATGCGCAGGCGATGCTCGCTGTCATCGTCGCGGCGTGCCCGTGTGCGCTTGCGCTGGCGGCGCCCGCCACCGCCGTCGCCGGGATTGCAGTCGCCGCGCGGCATGGAATATTGATTCGCGGCTCGGCCTTCCTCGAGGAACTTGCCGATACGACCTCGCTCATCGTCGATAAGACGGGGACTCTGACCTTCGGCGCCTTGCATCTGCTCGAGATTCGAACCGTAGGCGCGACGCCGATCGGCCAGAACGATCTGCGAGTGCTGGCGGCGAGCCTGGGCGCCGCCAGCAGCCACCCGGTGAGCCGCGCGCTGGCGTCTCTCGTCGCAACACAAGATCACCTGCCATTGACGGACATTCGCGAGCGCCCCGGCATGGGGGTGATCGCACAGACCCCGCGCGGCGAAGCCGCCTTGGGGCGCCTCGAACTCTTCCAACAGATGGGCATCGCGACGGCGGCCATGCCGAGCCACGACGGGCCGATCGCCGGGGTGTCGCTCAATGGCCGATTCGCGGCCTGGATTCTGCTCGCGGACAAGGTGCGGCCGGAAGCGCACGGTGCGCTCAAGGAATTGCGCAATCTCGGCCTCGACCGGCAGATCTTGCTCACGGGAGACCGTGCGAGCGTCGCCGATGCGCTGGCTCGAACCGTAGGCATCGAGGAGGTTCAGTCGCAGGCCTTGCCGCAGGACAAGTTAAACCGGGTGACGGCCGAGATCGCTCGAGGGTTCAGACCCATGGTGGTGGGCGACGGCATCAACGATTCGCTGGCGTTGAAGGCCGGCGTCGTCGGAGTCGCCATGGGATCGGGCGCCGCCGACATCGCGCTGGCGTCGGCCGACGTCGTGTTGATCGGCAGCGACTTGCGGCGCCTCGGAACTTGCGTGCGGTTGAGCAGACTTGCCCGCAGGACGCTGCAAACCAATGTGGCGATTGGATTGGGATGGACGGGGTTGATCGTGGCGGGCGCCGCGTTCGGGATGCTCGGACCGGCCGGGGCGAGCGTCGCGGCGGTGCTGCATAATTTGAGCACGCTCATCGTACTCGCCAACGCCGGACGCCTGTTGCGATTCGACGATCCATTGTCGGAGCCCAAACCTAACTGACGCGTGACCGGCAGCCAAGCTCGCCGACTGCCTGGATTGAGCCGCAGATACCCGAGGCGCAGCCGTGGCCCGAAGCGGCCACGGCTGCGCCCTCATACGCGTCAGAGCTGCGCCGGCGCGGGGATGCCGGCGGGCAATTTTAGAACTTCCACGCCACTCCGCCGAAGAACCCACGCCGGGGTCCGAATTGCGGGGCAAAGACGCCGATGCCCGAACCACTGCGAATTTGATAGATCTTGTCGGCGACATTGATGATGTCGAAACGCACCGTCAGCGGGCCCGTGTTCGCAAGT
>Ga0208193_1000692_pt1 | contig 16436 bp, 12 predicted proteins | sample June2015DPH_17_2_FD_184716 | JGI IMG/M metagenome (GOLD analysis project Ga0208193, IMG submission 184716) | Peatland microbial communities from SPRUCE experiment site at the Marcell Experimental Forest, Minnesota, USA - June2015DPH_17_10... | ecosystem: Environmental > Terrestrial > Soil >... | reverse complement strand
TGCATCGCATCAGGGCATCAATCCCGCTAACTGCACGGCTGCTCTAGGGCTTAGCTGGAGCGTTGCTTCCAGAGTGCAATGGACTCATGAGATGGGCCGATTCATGAGCCCGGACTGGGCGGCAAAAGCCCAACCAGTTCCATACGCCAAACTCGACAATCCGCAGAGCTTGAATCTGTACGGCTACGTGCTCAACAATCCACTTCGATTCGTTGATGCGGACGGCCATGAGGTCGATCTCAATGGCACAGACAAGCAGAAGGCCGAAGAGCAAAGAAGGCTTACTGCGAATGCAGCTAAAACGGACAAGAACGGTGTGAAAGAGTCTTCTCTATTCAAGTCCACTACAGACAAAAATGGAAAGACAACGCTGGCACTCGATAAAGCTGCGGCGGCGAATTATGACGGCTCTCACTCTCAGGGCTATAAAGACATCGTTCAAACGATCAACAGCAAGGATGTTGTCTCGGTGAATTTGGTGAACACCGACACGAACAACACTCAATTCGATGGCAACGGTCACTACACCGTGAACCTCTCTACGAATGTAACGGCGCTTGATCGAATCGCGCCTTTGAAGAATGGAAATCCTCTGGAAGTAATCGCGGGTCATGAGATTTTAGGGCACGCTCGATTGGGGATATTGGGAGTCCCAGATGCGAATCGTGATGGCCCGGGTTCACCGACCTTCCAATACGAGAACAGGGTACTTCGTCCAGAGCTTGGGCTGGGGCCGCGCTTAGATACAGAACCGTAGGAGGAAACGATGCACAAAGCAATCGCAGTTCTCTTGTGCCTGTTGCCTCTTTCGGGGGTTGCACAGAAGCCAAATGCAAGAGACATCCAACTCACAGTGCAACCGGACTCAACTGGAAAAGCGATAGTCAACTGGAGCCTTACGAACAACTCGAAGCTAGCTGTTTACGTATACGACTTTTTCCTCTGGGGCCCAGGACCGTGGACGGAAAAGGACTCTAATCACATCGTGTTGGGGACTGCTCCGATGAAGCAGGAAGCGTCATGCCCGAATCGAGTTGCGCCGGTACTTTTACTGGTTGTTGCTCCGGGCAGAACGATCCATGGTGACTTCGTAGATGACGGACTGAAGCCGCCCCCAAAAGTCCAAGTCTCCATGCGCATCGCGGTGTTCGATGATCCGTATACCGTCGTTGCGGAGGCTAAGCGTTTTGCTAACAGCAACTGCAAGCACAGTCCCTATGACGCTATCGTGACGAAAGGTACGCTCATGGAAAGCAACTCCATCCGTCTTCCATAGTTCCATCGAAATGACAGCGAGGCCGTCTCTTCGGAGGCGGCCTCGCTGCGTCTGGGTGGCCCATAGACGCGCCGGAGTGCCCTGTCCGGGCCTCAGCATCCTCCCGATCAAAAGGCACGCTGCCTACGGCATCGGGATAATAGGGACACGTCACCCCCGAATGGGTGCTGCGGAGTAACCGGAAGTTACCGCAGGGGAACCACAATGGAATGAGTGGTCTACAGCCACATGGCGCGAAAAGGCTGGTGTTTACAGGTTGCTGTGGGGGAACGTTAGTGGAATCAGCGACTAAGGGGGAAATCTGTCCTTCGGTGGGTGTCCGGTGTAAACGCGGCGGTTACTGTGCGTGAACGTGTTGAAAACACAGGGCTGGGGCGTCTGAGGCCGAAATACCCTCCGCTGCGTCGTCCGTCAAGGCTCTGCGCTACGCTCCGACCGCTGGCGCGGCGCGTAAAGGACGCGCGGCCCTGACCGACGCCTCCACTGCGGGTGTTTTCCTAGTCATGAGGAGCATGTCTGCTCCTCTGTTCTTGAAAGAACCAGAGGGCGAGGGCGGCGGTCAGCGGTAGGCTTCGCGGCGGTGTTGTACGGCGAGGACTTCGATGGTGTTGCCGAGGTTATGGAAGCGGACGCGGTAGTCGCCGACGCGCAGCCGCAGCTCGGGTGGGTCGATGTTCTGAAGGCGCTTTACGTCGCCGTCGCCGGAGGCAGCGTAGCGGGCCAAGGCGTGGAGGATACGCAGCGCCGTGGGCTGGTCGATGGCGCGCAGGTCGGCCTTGGCTTGGTCGGTCCAGGCAATGTTCTTCGGTGGTGAAATCACGATCCTCTACCTCTAGTCCGCATGGTAAGCAAATGCGGGCAGCCGTCAATCCATACTGCGCAAGAACGTGATGCTCACCGTCCGTTGTGGTGGGGTTCTGGTTCGAGGGGCGTCCGTCCCATGCGGTCGAAGTCTTCGGCGGTGAGACCGAACTCGGCCAGGACTTCCTCGTTGGGGATGGGTGCGTGGTCCTTGAGCCAGGCCTTGGATGCGGCGACGGCGCGGTTCTCTTCGTCGCTGATCTCTTCGTCCTCGAAGGGTGCGTTGGCGAGTGCGATTTCGACCGGATCGAGCATGACCTCCAGCAGGTTGACGACGACGGCGACCTGTCCAACGGACATCTTGTCGATGAGTTCGTGGGCCTGTTGCTTCGGGTTGGTTGCTACGTGAGCCATGGCAAATCCCTTCCTCTCTTCTAAGGTTATCTGGCGGTGGCCCAGCGGCGGGCTTCCTGCTGAAGAATCATGCTCTCAAGCACCTGCTGGACGACCTTCTTGGCTTCGGGGTCGAAGCGGGAGACGGCTTCAAACTGGAGCTTGAGGTCGTCGCTGGGGCCGCGTTCGTCCTTATCGAAAAGCAACTCATCTGCACTGATGCCTAGAGCCAAGGCCATCGCTCGAATGACATCGAGGGTGGGCTGGGAGGTTCCGCCTTCATAGCGGCGGACCTGCACGACATGGACGCCGACCAGGTCGGCGAGCTGCTGCTGGGTTAGCCCCTTCTGCTTGCGCAGGGCGGTTAGATGTTCGGGAAAGTTCACAGCCCAAATGTGGTTGACCGGCATCGGGCTAGCGTAAGCGAGCATATGAGACCCCCACTCTTGTGTTGACCTAAAACTATCATATCTGTTATCTAAAGTGAAACACATATTTTGGTTGACAGGTTTTAGACCCGGAGACCGAAGCGGAGGGCGCATGGCACGAATCCCCCAGGATGAGATCGAGCGGCTAAAGAAAGAAATCTCGGTCGAGCGGCTGGCCGTCGCGCGCGGGATCAAGCTGCGGCGTGTGGGCAAGGAGCTGATCGGGTTGTGCCCGTTCCATAACGACCGTGGGCCGAGCCTAAACATCGCCCCGAAGAAGAACGAGTGGCACTGCAAGGGCGCGTGCGGGGAGGGCGGCGACGTCATCAAGTGGGTGATGAGAAGCGAGGGCGTGGGCTTCCGCCACGCGGTGGAGCTGCTGAAAAAGAACTACGCGCCGACGCCCGGCCCGGTGGTGAAGCAGAGCACGGTTCCGAAGCTGCCCTGCCCGGTAACGCTGGGCGCGGAGGACCGGGCGGTAATGCTGGAGGTGGTGCGGTTTTATCACCGGACGCTGCATGAGACGGCGGCGGCGAAGGAGTATCTGGAGAAGCGCGGGCTGGGTTCGTCGGAGTTGGAGGAGCGGTTCCAACTGGGGTTCAGCGACCGGATGCTGGGGCCGGCGTTGCCGGACAGAAACCGTCTCGCCGGCAAGGAGGTGCGCGACCAACTGGAGCGGCTGGGCATCGTTCGCACGAGCGGCCACGAGCATCTGCGCGGCTCGTTGGTGATCCCGATCTTCAATCTTGAAGGCGACGTGGTGCAGCTGTATGGCCGCAAGATCAACGACAATCTGCGCGAGGGAACGGAGTACCACCTGTACCTGAAAGGGCCGATGCGCGGGGTGTGGAACGAGGAGGCCCTGGTCGCGTCGAAGGAGATCATCCTGTGCGAATCGTTGATCGACGCCTTGACGTTCTGGGCGGCTGGGTTCCGTCATGTGACGGCCAGCTACGGGGTGAACGGCTTCACCAAAGAGCATGGCGCGGCGTTCGAGAGGCACGGAATCCGGCGCGTGTACATCGCCTACGATGCCGACGAGGCGGGCAACAAAGCGGCGGTGAAGCTGGCGGCGGAGCTGATGCAGATGGGCATCGAGTGCTTCCGGGTGGAGTTCCCCCGGAACATGGATGCGAACGAGCACGCGTTGAAGACGACGCCCGCAGCGAAGAGCCTGGGGCTGTTGCTGCACAAGGCATCGTGGCTGGGCAAGGGGCAGCGGCCAGCGGGCCGCGTGGCCGTTCCGGTGTTGCCTGCTCCGGCTGTTGCGGGGGCTCCGGAGATCGTCGCGGCTGCACAAGAAAAGACGGCAGCTAAAGAAAAAATGATCGAGGAAGAGGCCGTGATCGAAGGCCCGGAGCCAGAGCCAGCGGTGATCGAAGCTGGTCTCATCGAGGAAGAAATCCTGGCCGAGATCGAGGCCGAAGCCGCTCTCATCGAAGCGGCCCCGGAGCCAGCCATCGCCGACAATCCAGACCCCGTTCTTCCCTTAGCCGCCGTTGTTGCCGCATCCGGGCCGATGGGCATGGAGGTCGAGATCAGGGGCGAGGACGTGCTGATGCGGATGGCCAACCGCGAGTACCGTGTGCGCGGCCTGGACAAGAACATGAGCGACCAGATGCTGAGGGTGAATCTCCGTGTCCTGGGTGTGAACAAGCACGGGGACGTTGCGCTGCACGTCGACACACTGGAGCTAAACCACGCGCGGCCCCGGATGGCGTTCTGCAAACAGGCTGCGGACGAGCTGAACGTGCGCGAGGAGACGCTGCGGCGCGAGATGGGATGGGTGCTGTTGAAGCTGGAGCTGCTGCGCGACGAGCAGATCGCCAAAGCCCTTGCGCCGAAAGCTCCGGTGGACACGATGGCCGAGCCAGAGCGCGAGGCCGCGCTGGAGCTGCTGCGCGATCCGAATCTGAAGGAACGCATCCTCCGGGACTTCGCGCGGTGCGGCGTGGTGGGCGAGGAGACAAACAAGCTGCTGGGGTACTTCGCCGCGGTGTCGCGGCATCTTGCCGAGCCGCTGGCGGTGATCGTGCAGTCGTCGTCTGCGGCGGGCAAGAGTTCGTTGATGGATGCGGTGCTGGCGTTCATGCCGGAGGAGCAGCGGGTGCAATACTCGGCCATGACGGGCCAGTCGTTGTTCTACATGAGCGGGATGGATCTGAAGCACAAGATCCTCGCCATCGCGGAGGAAGAGGGCGTGAGCGGCGCGTCCTACCCGTTGAAGCTGCTGCAATCGGAGCACAAACTGAGCATCGCATCGACGGGCAAAGACCCTGCCAGCGGTCGCCACGTCACGCATGAGTACAGCGTGGAAGGGCCGGTGATGATCTTCATGACCACGACCAAGCATGAGATCGACGAGGAGCTGCTGAACCGCTGCCTGGTGCTGACGGTGAACGAGGACCGGGAGCAGACCCAGGCGATCCATCGCCTGCAACGCGAGGCGCAGACGGTGGCGGGCATGGTTCGCCGCAAGGAACGCGATGAAGTGCTGGCGCTGCATCGCAACGCGCACCGTCTGTTGAAGCCCCTCAAGGTCGCGAACGAGCGAGCGATCAATCTATGCTTCCCCGACAGCATGACGCGGATGCGGCGCGACCATATGAAGTTCCTTACGCTGATCCGCGCGGTGACGTTCCTGTTCCAGTATCAGCGGCCGGTGCAGACGGGCGTAATCGGCGAGTACATCGAATGCACCGAGGCCGACGTGGAGCTGGCCAAGCAACTCATCGACGAGGTGCTGGGCCGGTCGCTCGACGAGCTGCCCGCGCAGACGCGGCGGTTGTTGCTGCTAATCGACGATATGGTCGCCGCCGTGTGCAGACGGGAGAAGATCGAGCGGGCCGAGCATCGCTTCTCACGGCGCGACGTGCGGGCGTTCACCGGCTGGGGCGACTCGCAACTGAAAAAGCACCTGGCGCGGCTGGAGGACATGGAGTATCTGATCGTGCATCGCGGCGGGCGCGGCCAGAGCTTCGTCTATGAGCTGTTCTTCGAGCGTTCGACCGAATCCTCGCGGCGAGTGTTGCCGGGGATGTTCAGCTACGACGGCGAGAAGTCACGGCCTGAAGAGGACAAGTCACGGGGCGGTCACGGCCAGGTCATGGGGGTGTCTCCGGGTGGGCACGATGCGAAATCTCCAGCATCCACGCTGGTTCCATACGATATCGACTTCGACATCGAAGAAAACGCTTATAGGGGTGTGCGGCCCAACGGCCACTACGTCGTAGCCATGTCGGGGGTGAAGGGATGACCCTGCGCAACAATCGCCGCTCCCCGAAAAAGGCCGCTCCTCTGCTCTCCGTTCCGCAGACGGCGTTCGAGTCGCTGCTGAATCAATATCTGGAATCGCTGCTGGTCAAAGGCTTCACCGAGGCGACGGCGCGGACGCGGCGCAAGCAGATAGAGAGCTTCGTCGCATGGCTGAAAGAGCGTGGCGTCGAGGAGCCGCTGGAGGTGACGCGGCCCGTGCTCGAACGCTATCAGCGCAGCCTCTTCCATCACCGCAAGAAGAACGGCGACCCGTTGGGCTTCCGTTCGCAGCACGCGCTGCTGGTGGCCGTGCGCCAGTGGTTCCGCTGGATGACGCGGGCCAACCACATCCTGCACAACCCGGCGTCGGAGCTGGAGCTGCCCAAGCAGGGCCACAACCTGCCCCGCCATGTGCTGAGCGTCCGCGAGGCGGAGCTGGTGCTGCAACAGCCCGACATCCGAGACCCGCTGGGCCTGCGCGATCGCGCCATCCTGGAGGTGTTGTACTCAACTGGGATGCGGCGCATGGAGGTGGCCGGACTCAAACTCTATGACGTGGACTTCGACGGTTGCACGGTACTCATCCGTCAGGGCAAGGGCCGCAAAGACCGCATGGTTCCCATCGGCAAACGCGCCGTGGCATGGATGCTGAAGTACATCGACGAGGCCCGCCCGCAGCTAGTCTCCGAGCCGGACGACTACACGATCTTCCTGACCAACGCGGGCGAATGCCTCGTCCTTGAGTGGATCAGCCATCTCGCGCACCACTACGTGGACAAGGCGCAGATCGGCAAGACCGGTTCGGCCCATCTCTTCCGCCACACGATGGCGACGCTGATGCTGGACGGCGGAGCCGATATCCGTTTCATCCAGGAGATGCTCGGCCACGTCAGCCTGAAGACCACCGAGCGGTACACGCACGTCTCCATCCGCAAGCTGCAAAAGGTCTATGAAGCGACCCATCCGGGAGCAAATCTGGAACTGAGAAGGCCGGGACCGGAAGAGGCACAGAGAGAAGCGACCAGGGCCGAGCTGCTGGCCGCGCTCGAAGCCGAGATCGGCGACGAGGACGAAAAGCAGAGCGGCTAAGAAAAAAAACAGCACAGCCGAGGCCCGTCCCGGCGGCCCCATATACATCCGGCGTATATCGACGGTCACGCCGGGAAAAGTGCGTCCGAGCGCAGAAAATGCTTGACAGGGTTTTAAGGGGAGACCGTTCGGAATAACGCATAGAGCGTTAATCTGCCCACTGAAAATAAACTGCCGCGCCCTCTTGACAGCGTTTTAGCCAGGCATCCGGGAGAGGCGAATCAGCTCCCCATGTTCTTCCCTTAGCCGCCGTTCTTCACGCTGCCAATCGAGCCACGAATGCGCGGCCAAAAGCACAACGTATCGAGCTGCAATCCCAGCCTCAATCGCTCTCCGAATCCGCTCGGCTTCACCGCGCCCGACACCGTACAATCGGGACACGCATGAACCTGAGCTTCGACGTGCAAATCCCGGACGGCCTACTAGCGGCCAACACGCTGCTAAACGAAAAACCGCGTCAGGGGGTTCCGACCTGCAATCCTGCATCGCATCAGGGCATCAATCCCGCTAACTGCACGGCTGCTCTAGGGCTTAGCTGGAGCGTTGCTTCCAGAGTGCAATGGACTCATGAGATGGGCCGCTTTATGAGCCCCGACTGGAGTGCCCAAGCAGAGCCGGTTCCATATGCCAAGCTGGGCAATCCTCAGTCGCTCAACCTTTACTCCTACGTCTTGAACAATCCACTTAGCAATGTCGATCCAGACGGACATGACTGCAACGGGAAAGACACTTCGACGTGCCAAGTGAAGACTACCCAGATCACTCAGAACGTGAATTTCTACAACAAAAGCGGGGATGTGATCTCGACGGTCAATGTTACGACTATGCTGACCACCGTCTCTGATTCCAACACCGGTGCGGTCTCATCTGCGAGTGCATCGGCAACCGCTACAAACGTATCCGGGCTCAAGTTCAACGATTCTCAATTAGGCACCATTGGATCGACGGTGGGCGCAGTGCAGCAGGCGGGAGCATCGATGGCGCTGGGATCAGACCCAGCCCATCTACTTACCGCGATCACAGCGAAGGAGACCACTCTGGGAATTGGTTCCGCAGTCAACCCACTTCAGCTTTCTTGCAGTTCGGGCAACTGTTCGAATGGAGATCGAAGCCACAACATCTCCGGCGCTCTTGATATTTTGCAGCACGTAGGGCAGCGATCAGATTTCGATCCTGCTTCCACTTACCATCGCTTCAACGGTGTGCCAGGAGCGCAAGGCGTGACGAATGTCACGAATTTCATGCAAATCTACAACGGTATGTCGCAGTCTTCCTACAGCTTTTCGCCGCGTCCTATATCTCCCGCTCCACTTCCCCCGGGGCTACAGTGATGAGGCGTCTTCTAGTGTTGTTCATACTGTCTTTTCTTACGGCCACTTCGCCGCATATGTTTGCGCTTGCCCAATCAGTTTCATCTTCCTCGCCCTGTGTGGAGAACCATCGCCGCTTCGCGCCTCAGAACCCAGTCCGCGCGAAGAACGGTGACATCGTGCCGGGCCAAACGACCGTTCAGATGAAAATCTCATGGGGGCAGAACAATAATATCGAGGTCATCGAGCACCCACAGGTCGGAAAAGACGTGGACTACTACAACTCGGTCATCGTGGCCCACACGGGGAACGAGATGACCGAGTTCCCGCTAGGTAAGCTTGTCGAAAGTGGCGCAGCGCTGAGGCTGACGGAGAGTGCATTAGTCTGCGGTTCCTCAGATGGGGACATCCTGTTTCTTGCGTTCGAGACAGCAGCCACAGGTTCAGTTGATGGGTTCGTCCGAATTTCGTTCTCCTCCAGCGGGGTGTTAGTGAAGGCTTTTCCCCTCAGTCAGCAGGGACGCATCGTTGTTAGCAGGGCTGACCCAAGGGATGTTCAACTCTGGTCCGCCACTGACGACGACCAGGGAATAGTCTGCGATGCCTGCAAGAAGATCTACGCCGTACGAAAGTGCCACGTAAGTGGCGAAGCCGTTGAGTGCAAGCGAGCTGTAGGTCCCGGAACGCCTGAAATGCCGGATAAGTTCGCTGGTGCGCGGATCGTGCTTCACTGAATGCAGCAGCTCTCCGTCCGAAGCAAAGAGCACGCTGCCTACGGCATCGGGTTGAGGGGTGACATACCGGCAAAGAAAGAGATAGTGAGAGTGGTCTGGACTACTTCGGGGCCAGGTACTATGCCTCCAGCATGGGCCGGTTTATGAGCCCCGACTATAACGAAGGACCAGATACAGTTCCATATGCTCTCTGGAGCGATCCTCAAACCATAAATCTATATTCCTACGTGCGGAACAAAGAAAGAGATACAGAATCCGGTGGCGTGCATACTTTGACGATATTCGGATTTTCAATATTCGGTTGAATTTAGTAGAATCCTCGATTGAGAGATACTGAAAATGAAAAAGCTATGGTTAAAGAGTTCAATGCTAGTTCTTTTTGTGGGTATAGCTTCCATGCAAGCGGGACGTGCTTGTGTCCTTACTGGAAACGTAACCTGTGACACGTTTTTGAGCACAGCTTGCGATGGCGACTGCGATGGCGATGTATGTCTGGGGACACAAGTAGACGAGTATTCCTGCTCGGATGGTTCAATCCAATTCGTAGATGAATAGAAAAGAGATGCGATGCGACGTGCAATATTCATCTTGGCATCTGTATGCCTGACTTCTGGAATAGCCTGCGGTCAATGGGTGCCCATTTCCGGTCGGATCGTGACCACCACGGAGACAATTAGCTCGGATGGCACGGTTAGCATGAAGTGGAAAACTGTCTCCCAATACTCACGCTCTTCCTCCGGTTCTGTCCTGATACAACGACTGGGCCGAAGCGGCAAGCCGGCGACAGGCACCCTTATCGATTACGGTAAGTCGAAGCGCGTTTACTCTCTGACCTATAACGATGGCAAAGTCAACGACACGCATCATGCGCTGGACCGAGGGTACGCTGCCGCACCCCCAACGGGCCCTACAGTTACGCACCAGAAATCGTCACTCGGCACTGAAAAGGTCAATGGCATTGATTGTTTCATCGTACCGGTGTATGACATTTCTCCCACTCGCGAGAGAAGTCTGATTGGAAAAGCGTGGCTGGCTCCTGGATTCAACAACCTCGTCGTAAAGGAAGATGTCATGCGTCCTAAGCTAGGCGGAAGCAAACGCCACATAGTCCGGGAATTTACAGTTACCAGCCAGAATGAACCCGACCCATCGCTGTTTTCAACCGATCGCGCGGCTGTGACAAAGCAATGGAAGGTTCCCGCCGTGAAATAGTTTTAACCGACTGACGCGATTCCAAATAGAGGATGATTATGGACCGACGAACAATTGCACGTTTCGTTGCACTGGTGTCTGCTATCTTTGGGCTTTATCCGATTGCGATAAATGCACAGGTTATAAGCCCTAAAGGTCCCGCCGGGTATATCGTTGGAACTTTCGTGCCGGATAAGGTTTTACACTCTCCTGCGGGCGTCGAAGTCGACAAGAGCGGCAATATTTATGTGCTGGACTCCGGAAACTTTGTGGTCCGCAAATTTAGTGCCAGTGGGGTAGGACAAGTAATTGCTGGTGTTCCGGGGGTGAATCAGAAGTACGATCCTCCGAACGTGACTGCGTCAGCTCAAGTTCCTGGGACCTGCTACAGCAAAACAGGTGTCCACTGTCTGAGTACGCAGGCGATCTTGAGCAATCCTCGAGATGTTGCCGTCGACGCGGCAGGAAATGTCTACATCTCAGATATCTCTTCCGGCAAGATCAAAAAGATCGATGTTCAAACCGGCATCATTACGAACTACGCCGGCGGAGTAAATGGCGGATGGTCTGCAACACAATTGCATGCGCCCAGCGGGATCGCGCTCGACGCAAAGGGAAACCTATACGTAGCAGATAAAGTCAATAACGCAATCCGAAAGATAATCCCGCCGGTAAAGCCGGCGACAGTTGGCACAATTGTTACCGTAGCTGGCTTGGGACCGGATCAACCTGGATGTTCGATCGACGGGGCTGTTGCTGCCGCCTCCGCGCTGACACGGCCACAGGATGTTGCGCTCGATGCGGCAGGGAACATCTTTGTCGCGGATACTGGCTGTCGCAAAATTCGAAAGATCGCGGTTGACGGCACCATCAGCACGATCGTAGGCACCGGTACCGATCACACAGGAACGCCTCCTCAAGTCCCATTTACTGCAGCATCGGGTCCTGCATTGGAAGTGAACCTAAGCAACCCGATAGGGATGGCGTTAGATAAGGCCGGAAACCTACTTATCGCGGATCCTGGTTTCAATCTGGTCTGGTACTACAATGCAACTACAAGAAATGTGCAAGTAATTGCTGGACTGGCATCCAAGAACTTGGTGTGCGCGGCACATAGCAATCCACAAGGTGATGGTTGCCCTGGTGATGGCGCATTCTTGAATGCTCCTGGAAAGCCGGCGATCGACTCTTCCGGCAATATCTATATTCCAGAGCAGGGCGGCACAAAGACTCCGACACATCCATTTGCCGTACGCATTCTGAAGCCTGTAGGGCAATGAGATCCCTACCATAACCGATTTTGGCTGACAGTTGATCTCACAACTAGTCCGCCATGCAGCTCCTCTCTTTCATAAAGCGTGAGAAAATCAGATCGATTGTTGTCACGAACGTATAGTCCTACTCCACGACAACAGATATGAGTCTCCCCGTGATGGTCTGCCGGGCTTGATTTGTACCAGTAGCAATTGAGTTGCTCTGTTTTCGAGTCCACTGCGGAACGTAGATGCGTCGTAACCGAAGGGCATTGCCATGACGCTCCGCCAGCACCATCTTTGACCACGGCAGGACAAGAACGACGCGATACGGGTCATTTTTAGCGACTTGTTCAGTGAACGTGATCATCAGGTTGGTGGTTGAGTTCAACCGGCTTGCAGGGACGGCGAATGCCAGCGGGCAACCGGACGAAAAAGGCGATCACGTCACAAGCAAACGCAACTTGGCTGCGCGGCTTGTCAATTCCGTTCGATTAGTTGCCTCTAACCGTTCGAACAGACCGCTCAGGGTTCGCTTAACTGTACGAGCGCTGAGATGCAATGCCCTCGCAATCTCGTCGTTTGTCTTGCCTTCTTCAAGCATCGCCAGAACCTTCGTTTCTCGCGGTGTGACAAATGCTGTTGCGAGTGTTTTATTGATGTAACTTTGATTGTTGGGTCTCGGGACATTCGGTGGCTGAAACGAAGAGGTGTGGAGGAAGACATTCGTGCTGCAGGTAATTAGCTTTGGCTTGAATCGCGAAATTTCCCTCCGGATCTCTTCCAAATCATAGCTGGGCAGAAAAGTGACCTCCATGCTATGCCCGTACTTCAGTGCCCGCTGCGCATCACTGGCATTGCAAGCGCACAGCAAGATACGCATACGATGTTTTGGTTGCTGTTCTGATCCGCCCAATCGATCTTCGACCCTTCGATTGGGTCCAGCCGAAACGTAGACAGGACGAGTTGAGGATCTCATCTGGGATCACCGCGACTATTGATGGATAGGCAAGGGCTTACCTTTGCAGCAGCTGAAAGGCATGGGTGCAGCATAGGTCCAGATTTCGAAAGTGCAAGAAATTTCTCACGGCGTATAGGATTCGCCACAGCGACTTAATCTGCGGTCGATGTGATACCTGCTCTGCAACATGCCTCGTGACCAAAGCTATTAGGGCCAACGAAACGTCATGGAAGAAAATGAACGGTGATTGAACCTTGGCCATGTCAGCACAAGTTCTTAGCTGGATATCCTACGGCTGTGGCGTTTCAGCACCAGCAGAAATCGTTCAGATTTAGCGACCTTTGAATTTGGATGGATCGATCTTGAGGATCTTCATCTTTGCCGAAAGGGTCGATGGCGGTAGGTGGAGGATTGCGGCCGCCCCAGCCAGCCCATAGACTCGGCCCCTGGTCTCAGCCAATGCCTGCTCGATCAGTATCCTCTCATGGTTCGCCAGTTCCTTCTGAAGCGAACCCGCAGGAGCATGCTCGGCGGGTCGTGTCCCAAATAGAAGCGATTCGTCGATCGAGAGAACCTCGTTGACGGCAATAATAACGGACGTGTCGATGACATTTCTCAGCTCCCGGACATTTCCGGGCCAATCATATGATCGAAGCAATTCCATCCCGCGTTTCTCGATATTCCGAATGACTTTGCCGTGCCGGGCTGCAGAGAGAGCGATGAAATGATTGACCAACATGGAAATATCATCTCTTCGCTCCCGAAGAGGGGGCGATTCAATGGGGAAGGCATTGAGCCGATAGAAGAGGTCCTGGCGAAATTCGCCGGCTCGCATCGCGGTGTGAAGATCTCGATTGGTGGCAGCGATCACGCGTACGTCGGCTGGAATGAGCTTGGTGCCGCCCAGACGTTCGAAGGCGTGTTCCTCAAGTACCCGGAGTAAGGTGGCTTGCATATCGATCGGAATCTCTCCGATCTCATCCAGGAAGAGTGTGCCGCCAGCTGCCAGCTCGAATTGGCCCACGCGCTGCCGGTCGGCTCCAGTGAACGCCCCCTTTTCGTGACCGAACAGCTCTGCCGCCATCAGAGTTGCTGGTAGCGCCGCGCAGTTGACGCTTCGAAAGGGCATACGCGCGCGCTTGGAGTTTTCATGTATCGCTTGAGCGATCAGCTCTTTGCCTGTGCCGGTTTCACCAGTAATCAGGACGGTTGCGTCCGTGGCAGCTACCTGCTCTACCTTGTTTAGAGTACGTCGGAGCGCGGGAGATCCTCCGACAACCTTCTCGAATTTATTCTTTTGGATTGCAGCAAGTTCGCCTTGCAACGCCAGATTGATTTCGTGCAGTGAGATGTTTTCCCGGCGGAGCTTCTCCTGCAGAGCTTTATTTTCTTCGAGCAGGACTTCGTTATGCTTGAGAGTCTTCTGTAACGCCTCGCGGTCTTCATGTTGCTTGGTAATGTCCTTGGTGACGGTAGCCAGCAGTGAGGGTTCCTTCGTCTTCTGGTCGTAGATCACGAAGGAGGTCCAGAGGGCGGGAAATGTTTCGCCGGTCTTGAATTTCTTTGCCGCAACCTCTCGGGTCAGCTCACCACGCTCAAGCAGGAGAGGAATCAGTTCATCACGGACGAGGCTACGCTGATCGTCGGCAAAATAGTCGAGAGTCCGGGTACGCATTACCTGTTCATCTCCCTCCAACCCAAATAGCTTCTGCCCGGCTTCGTTTACAAAGACTGCGTTGCCCTTCAAATCCGCGACTCCCACAAAGTCCGGGCTGTGTTGTACAAGGCTAGTAAGCATCCGCCGTTCGGCCTCGCGCGCCAGTCGCTCCGTGTTGTCAATGATCAGCCCGACAAGACCGATATAAGCTCTGTTTTCATCGAAAAGTGGAGTCGCGGAGATGGTGGCAGAAAACTCCGAGCCGTCTTTGCGACGGCGCGGAGCCTCATAGTCGATGATTCGTTGCCCCGCACGCAGCTGCTTCTCCTGAGCCTTCCACGCCTCCTTTTCACTCTCTGGCAGAGGTGCGGGGTGTCCTAAAAGCTCACCTGGCTCGAACGCCAGGATACGCTCGTAGCCGCGGTTACAGCGGCATACGATGCGATCGGGCCCAAACAAAGCGATGCCAAAAGGAGCCGCATCCAGGATCGTCTCATTCTCGGTATTGATCCTTCTCAGTTCAGCGGTTCGCGCCTGCACTTCGATTTCGAGATGATCCCGCGCCTGCATTAATGAGAACTCTGTATTGTGACGCAATTCACCGAACCGGTAAATCCAAAATGCGAAAAGGAGGAAGACACTAAAGACTGGGAGATCATATGTGGGGATATGGAACAACCCACGTGGAGAATGCAGGAATGCGTTGAGCGCTAAGGTAGAAAGGATGATCCCGAGGATGCCTGGGCGACTTCCTCCGTACCAGACGCTTATGGCAATCGCAGCCAGGAAGATCAACGCGAACGGATCCCGCACGTGGAGGTTCTGCAAGATAAATACAACGCTGAACGCACCGGCGACCGATGCTATCACGATTCCATAACGCGTCACGACAGAGAAGGATGCAGTTTGACTGGAAAAGGCGGTGGATCTCAACATAAGCGCCGCTCCCTGCAGAGCGCTGAGTTCTCTGCTGGCTAATCTAAATTGTCGCGCTGACAGAGATGTTGGAGGGAGGATCGCTTGTCAGCGGCACATCGGCGTTCCCCCTGCAAGCCTGATACGAACAGCATCAGATACATGTATCGGGCGCCTCACATCGGTTCGCCCTGAAGAATCCTTATCTCGGTTTCTAACGTATATTGACGTCGCAATGAGATTGCAGAACTGCAATTAGCCAGCCAGATTGGGAGGTTCCGTGACGGTGTGATCGATTACAAACGTGTATCAAATCACACATTCATTGGACGTGCGAATTTCCGAAATGTGCCGCCAGCCACCCTGACTCGCTACATGGGCGATCAGGTCGATGGATCTTCTGCACTCCTCCGCGACATCCTGCAAAAAAATCCGCCACCCGAGCCGCGCACGCCAAGCTGCGCCAGACGCCGCAGAGCATCTCCAGCGCTGTTGCGTGGATGGTCGAGAGCGACCCGCGATGGTCGATATTGAGGGCATCGAGAAAGACGCGCGCCTCCGGGCCACGAATCTCGCCTACAATAATCCTGTCGGGTCTGTGGCGGAGTGCGGCTTTCAACAGGTCGCTTGGTGCGTTCTTCTGACGCGGTCGCTGCGACTCCGGGCATCTTCGGTCCGAGCGCACCCCTGCGCGTAAAGCAGTATGAACCGACCGGCGAGGGCAAGAAATATTTTCAGCAGGTTTCCGTAGTTCTGGGTCAGAGTGCTGGTTTCTGCTATGGGGATAAAACGGTCGATTCGATTGTCAAATGGGCGGAGCCTGTGGCGACAGGACCGTATTCGCAGAGCGAGGTCACGTACACTTATAAGATTGCAAATCTTGCGCTCTGGACGCAGCGATCCGACATACAGCGCGAATTTGGGACGTCCGAACCACAGTAAATGGGGTATCAAAGGCGAACGAGATCGCGGGACTGCAATTGACCAATCAGGGTTGGGAGGTTCCGAGACAGCGATTCGTTCCACACCGTATCAGTCGCGAGCTTTGGTTACCGCGAATCGCAGCCGCACGTAGTCGGCAACCCAGATTCCATTGGCATCGCGGAGTTGCGGTTCCAACACCGTCCGAACCTCTTGCAGATAGTCGTTGCGAACTTCGTCGGAGAAGCCTTG
>Ga0208193_1000691_pt1 | contig 16455 bp, 12 predicted proteins | sample June2015DPH_17_2_FD_184716 | JGI IMG/M metagenome (GOLD analysis project Ga0208193, IMG submission 184716) | Peatland microbial communities from SPRUCE experiment site at the Marcell Experimental Forest, Minnesota, USA - June2015DPH_17_10... | ecosystem: Environmental > Terrestrial > Soil >... | reverse complement strand
CGCCGTTTCGGCGGTCTGGCCGCGGGCGTGGCTCGTGATGTCGGCGTATGCCGTTCTGATCGCGGCGACCCGCCTGGTGCTGTTGGCCCACCATCCCAGCGACGTGGTCGCGGGCGCCTTGATCGGCGTGGTCGGCGCGATGTCGGTGCGATACTGGTTCGCCGCCCGCCGCCTGGGATTTGGTATTCGCGGCGACGGCATAATCGTGCCGCTTGCCGGGCACCTCAAGGGGGTTGCCCGCGAGGCGTCAGCCCCATAAGAAGCGGACGGCGCAAACGGCCTCAGCCAGGCTGCAGGCCAACTCAAACGACGAGTGTCGATTTGCCTTCTTCTGACATATCGACGGTGGCGGGTTCCATCGTTGTTGCCGTGCGCAACGAAGCCGAAAACGCAAGCCCGCATCTTGCAGGGGTAAGGTGGGTGATCCGCCGCAAGAGGCCGACGCCTGTTGCGACCGAGGTGACGTGATGTTGATCCAATATGGGCAGGCCTTCGGCAGCTATCTGTACGAGGTTTTTGTCGCCAAGTTCGATTTTTGGCTCGCTTTCGGCCTGGTGGCGCAAATGTTCTTCGCCGCGCGCTTTGTGGTGCAGTGGATTTCAAGCGAGCGCGCCGGACAAAGCGTGGTGCCGATGGCGTTCTGGTTTTTCTCGATCGGCGGCGGCTTGATGACGCTGGTCTATGGCATCGTCAAACGTGAGCCGGTGATCATCCTCGGGCAGCTGTTGGCCAACGTGATCTATGTCCGCAATATCATGTTGATCCTGAAGAATCACGCGAGCGGATCGCCGGCGCTGGATCGTTAGGCACAGGGGCGGTGCGGACGACGCCTTGATGGAGGCTTGCAACGGCGATTTCTTACCCGGCATTGAACGCCTCGAATCCGCGCGCAAGATCGGCCTGGAGATCCCCGACATTCTCGAGGCCAATATGGAGCCGCAAGGAAGGTCCGCCCGGCGTCCATGCGCTCGCTGTGCGATAGGGCGCGCAGTCGAAGGGAATGACAAGGCTCTCGAAGCCGCCCCATGAATAGCCCATGCCGAATAATTTGAGGCTATCGAGGAGGGCGTCAACCGCCTTTTGCGGCGCGGGCTTCAGAACGATACTGAACAGGCCAGACGCCCCGGTAAAATCCCGTTTCCAGATCGTGTGACCGGGATCGTCTTCAAGCGCGGGGTGCAAGACTCTTGTGACCTCAGGCCGCGCCGCCAGCCACCGCGCCATCTCCAGCCCGGATCGTTGATGTTGCTCGAGCCGCACCGCCAGCGTCCGCAAGCCGCGCAGCGCCAGAAACACATCGTCCGGCCCGGCGCAGACGCCAAGCAGACGGATCGCTTCTTCAATCTGCGGCCAGGCTTTGGCGTTGGCCGAGATGGTTCCGAACATGATGTCGGAATGTCCGCCGATATATTTGGTCGCCGCCTGCATGCTGATATCGACGCCTTGCTCGAGAGAGCGGTGATACAGCGGCGTCGCCCAGGTGTTGTCGTCGATGACAAGTGCACCGCGCGCATGCGCGACGCCTGCGATGGCCGGGATGTCCGGCATTTCGAAGGATTGCGAGCCCGGTGCTTCGACCAGCACCGCCCTGGTGTTCGGCTTGAACAACGCGGCGATGCCGGCGCCGATCAAGGGATCGAAATAAGTGGTCTCGATACCATAGCGGGCGAGCACCCCATCGCAGAAATTGCGCGAGGGGCGGTAAGCGTTGTCGCAGACCAAAAGATGGTCGCCGGCTTTCAGTACCGCAAGCAGGGTAGTGGTGATCGCCGACAGGCCCGATGGCGCCAGGGCGACGCCCGCGCATTGCGGGCCTTCAAGCGCCATCAGCGCCTCCTGCAGCGCCTTGGTGGTCGGGGTTCCGCGGCGGCCATACTGGAACTCGCCGCGATGGGCATGCAAATCCTCCGCCGTGGGATAGAGCACGGTAGAGCCGTGGACGACCGGCGGATTGACGAAGCCCTTCTGCGCCTGGGTGTCGCGGCCGGCCGCGACCAGCATGGTTTCGACCTTCAGCGGCTTCGATCGTCCGTCATTCCCGTTGGAATTCATGCGTCTGCCGCCATCAGAAAATTTTTGCCGCGACCGTAACGTCTTGAAAGCCCGCCGGGCGGCGGTCTCGGACCGGGCAGGGTAATAACAGGACACTGAAGACGGCCGTCAACCCCTTGACCCGGCCCGTCAGTCGTTCTGTGATGCGTGCCAGCTATTCAGTCGCCGCATGTTGAGGGGCCTGCTGCGTCCGTCTATCCATTGCCTGACCGGAACGCGCGTCAAACTGCCCGTCAGATTGGCGTCAGCGGCAGTGGATCGCCTGGGTTGTGGCCCATCGACGCGCGAGGCTCAGCAAACGTTCCCGAACGACCCTTTGAGAGGCTTTGCCATGAAATGCGCATCTCTGGTTTTTACCCTCGCTCTTGCCGCCGGTCTTTCGACTGAGGGCGCCACTGCGCAAACGCTCAACACGGTCAAGGAGCGGGGCATGGTATCCTGCGGCGTAAGCCAGGGCTTGCCGGGCTTTTCGTCGCCCGACGACAAGGGCGACTGGACCGGACTTGACGTCGACATCTGCCGCGCGATTGCCGTCGCCATCTTCAACGATCCGGCCAAGGTCAAGTTCGTACCGTTGTCAGCGAAGGATCGTTTCACGGCACTGCAGTCCGGCGAGATCGACGTATTGTCGCGCAATACAACCTGGACGCTCTCCCGCGACACCTCGCTCGGCGCCAATTTTACCGGCGTCACCTATTACGACGGTCAGGGTTTCATGGTGAAGAAGTCCCTCAAGGTCGATTCCGCGCTGGAACTCAACAGCGCCTCGGTCTGCGTGCAGACCGGCACCACTACCGAACAGAATCTCGCCGACTACTTCAGGGGCAACAACATGAAGTATGAGGTGATTGCGTTCGGCACCGCCGACGAGACCGTCAAGGCCTACGAATCCGGACGATGTGACGTCTTTACTGCCGACGTATCGCAGCTCTATGCCGAGCGTCTGAAACTCGCAAATCCAGCCGATCATGCCGTGCTTCCCGAAGTGATCTCGAAAGAACCGCTGGGGCCGATGGTGCGTCACGGCGACGATCAATGGTTCGATCTCGTAAAGTGGACGCTGTTTGCGATGATTGACGCCGAGGAACTCGGCATTACCCAGAAGAACGTCGACGAGATGGCGAAATCGGACAACCCCGAGCTGAAGCGGGTTTTTGGCACCGACAGCAATCTCGGCGAACAACTCGGCGTCACCAAGGATTGGCTGTCACGGATCATAAAGGCGGTCGGCAATTACGGCGAAGCCTTTGATCGCAACGTCGGCGCTGGTTCGAAGCTGGGGATTCCCCGCGGGCTCAATCAGCTCTGGAACAAGGGCGGAATTCAGTACGCCCCGCCGATCCGCTGACCGTGGGGGAAGAGGCGGCCGCGGCGATGAGCATCGAGCCCCGACTACCGCCGCGGCAACTCGCCGCCAGATTGCGGTATGCGCTCGGCGGTCGAGCGGGCTGGGGAGGGTTCGTCCTTCAGATGCTGTTCGCCGCGGTTCTGGCCTGGATTGGCTACGAGATCGTCGAGAATGCGCTGGCCAATCTGCAGGCGCAGCGGATCACGTCCGGCTTCGGATTCCTGACCAATACGGCAGGCTTTGACGTCAGTCAGAGCCTGATTCCGTATTCCGGATCCGACACCTATACCCGGGTGTTTCTGGTGGGGCTGCTCAACACGCTGCTGGTTTCGATCATCGGCATCTTCTTTGCCACCGTGATCGGATTTGCCATTGCGCTGGGCAGGCTGTCGCCGAACTGGCTGCTGTCGCGCCTGTCCGGCGGCTATGTCGAGTTGCTGCGCAACCTGCCGCTCCTGTTCCAGATTCTGTTCTGGTATCTCGCCGTGCTCGCAGCACTACCGAATCCTCGGCAGAGCATCTCGCTGTTCGGCAGCTTCTTTCTCAGCAACCGCGGGCTTGTGATTCCCAGGCCGATCGCCAACCCCGGCCTGGAGCCTTTCGCGTTCGCCATTCTGATTGCGGTCATTGTCTCGCTGGCGCTACGGCATTATGCGCGCCGGCAGCTGTTCGAAAGCGGCCGGCTGATGACCATCTGGCCCATCGTGCTCGGCTTGCTGATCGGCCTGCCGCTCCTGACCGCGCTGATATCAGGCGCGCCGGTCAGGTTTGAACTGCCCGAACTCAAAGGGTTCAATTTTTCCGGGGGCTCGCGCGTCATTCCGGAATTCGTGGCGCTGACGCTGGCGCTGTCGCTCTATACCGCGGCATTCATCGCCGAGATCGTGCGCGCCGGTATCCAGTCGGTTCACAAGGGGCAGGTGGAAGCCGGCTCATCGCTCGGACTGTCGCGTGGTTCAACGTTGCGGCTTATCGTGGTGCCGCAGGCGTTGCGCGTCATCCTGCCGCCGCTCACCAACCAGTATCTCAATCTCACCAAGAATTCCTCGCTGGCAGTCGCAATCGGTTATCCCGACCTGGTCTCGGTCTTTGCGGGAACGACGCTCAGCCAGACCGGACAGGCGATTGAAATCATCGGCATCACGATGGGCGTCTATCTGCTGATTTCCCTCGTCACCAGCGGGATCATGAGTTTCTACGGTTGGCGGCTAGGCCGGAGCCTCGGCAACACATGACCGACCTTGCAGCATCGGCGTTCGTCCGCCAGGAACTGGTCCCCGAGCGCGCCGCGCCGATCAGGACCACCGGCTTTGTCGGATTTCTGCGCACGCGGCTGTTCAATTCTCCGAACAACATCCTGCTCACCCTCGTGAGCGTGCTGTTGCTGTGGTTCACCGTCATTCCAGCGGCAAAATTCCTGCTGATCGATGCGGTCTGGCGTGGCGACGACCGCAATGCCTGTCTTGCCGAGAATGCCGGTCATGTGGTCGGGGCATGCTGGCCCTATATCCATGCGAAATTCAGCCAATTCATGTTCGGATTCTATCCGGAGCCTGAACGCTGGCGGGTCAATCTGACGTTCTCGCTGGCTGGCCTGTTGTTGCTGCCGCTGTTGATCCCGCGGCTGCCGGCAAAAGGTCTGAACGCCGGCCTGTTCTTCTTCGCCTTTCCCGTTGTCGCGTTTTTCCTGCTGTATGGCGGTGGATTGAAAGGTTTTGCTGTCGGCTGGACGGCGGACTTGCTGTCGGGCTTCGCCGAAAGCATCGGCGGCGCCGGCCGCAAACTGACGGAAGTGGGCGAAACAAAAGCGGTGGTCGGGCCGCTGCTGGTGTTGCTTGGAAAGTTCGTGGCGTTGTTAAGCATAACGCTGTCGTTTTTCATCTGGCCGCTGACATGGCTTGCCGATCAGATTCGGGCATCCATCCGGCCGGTTTGGACCGACTTTGCCGCGACGGCCGCGATCGTCTCGATCGCGCTGTTTTTCCTGAATGGCGGCATCCGCACCGGCTGGCGTGCCCTCATCATGAGTTTGGCGATATTCGCCGGCATCGGTGTCGTGATCGCCGCCATCGGCCTCGACCACGGTGGCTTGCCTGTTGTGGATACAAGGCTGTGGGGCGGCCTTTTGGTGACCCTGGTGGTTTCGGTTACCGGCATCGTCACGTCGATGCCGGTTGGCATCGCATTGGCGCTGGGCCGGCGCTCGACGGTTCCGTTGATCCGGGTTTTTTCGGTGATTTTCATCGAATTTTGGCGCGGCGTGCCCCTTATCACGGTTCTGTTCTTTGCGACCTATATGCTACCGCTGTTCTTTCCCGCGGGATTCTCGGTGGATGGTCTGGTGCGGGCGCTGATCGGCATTGCCCTGTTCGCCGGTGCCTATATGGCCGAGGTGATCCGAGGCGGCTTGCAGGCTATCCCGCGCGGGCAAAGCGAGGCGGCCAGCGCTTTGGGCCTGTCCTGGTGGAAGACCACGGCGCTGATCGTGATGCCGCAGGCCTTGCGCCACGTCATCCCCGGTCTCGTCAACAGCTTCATTGCGCTGTTCAAGGACACTTCACTGGTGTCGATCGTGGCGCTGTTTGATCTATTGGGAAGCTTGCGGGCCTCCTTCTCCGACCCGAACTGGGCGACGCCGACGACGTTGTTTACGGGGTTCGCCTTTTCCGGAATGATTTACTTCGTGTTCTGTTTTGGAATGTCGCGCTATTCGCTTTTCGTCGAGCACAGGCTGAACCCACAGCGTCGCAATTGAGCAAAATGACCATGACCGAGGACTCGATTGTCAGCATTGCCGGCCTCAACAAATGGTTCGGCGATTTTCACGTGCTGCGCGACATCAACCTCGATGTCGCAAAGGGCGAACGCATCGTGATCTGCGGTCCGTCGGGTTCTGGCAAATCGACGCTGATCCGCTGCATCAACGCGCTCGAGGAATTCCAGGAAGGCGAGATCGTCGTCGATGGCATCGAACTGGGGCCGAATTTGCGGCGCGTCGACCAAGTCCGGCGCGAAGTCGGCATGGTGTTCCAGAGCTTCAATCTGTTTCCGCATTTGACCGTGCTGGAGAACTGCACGCTGGCGCCGATCTGGGTGCGCAATATTCCGAAGAAGGACGCCGAGCTAGCTGCCATGAAATATCTGGAGCGGGTGAAAATCCCGCATCAGGCCGACAAGTTTCCGGGCCAGATGTCGGGCGGCCAGCAACAGCGCGTCGCGATCGCGCGCGCGCTTACCATGAATCCGAAGATCATGCTGTTCGACGAGCCGACCTCGGCGCTGGATCCCGAGATGGTCAAGGAGGTGCTCGACACCATGGTCGACCTTGCCAATGACGGCATGACCATGCTGGTGGTCACCCACGAAATGGGCTTTGCCAGGGAGGTGGCCGATCGCATCGTCTTCATGGATGACGGGCAGATTATCGAGGCCAACACGCCGGCCAACTTTTTTGCCCATCCGCAGCATGCGCGGACCAAGCTGTTTTTGAGCCAGATTCTGCGGTGAAAGAGGCGAATAGCGAGTAGTGAACTTCCATTCGCTACTCGCTATTCGCTATTCGCCTCTCACACCTTCTCGAACGGCAGGCTGATGTTGCTGCGCTTTTCCAGCCATTCCGGCACCGGCAAGTTCTTCGAGCGCATGAACGCCGGGTTGAACAGTTTTGACTGATAGCGGTTTCCGGAATCGCAGAGGATGGTGACGATGGTGTGGCCCGGTCCCAATTGCCGGGCGAGCCGGATCGCGCCGGCGACGTTGATGCCGGTCGAGCCGCCGAGGCAGAGGCCCTCATGTTCGAGCAGACCGTAGATCACGTTGACGGCTTCGTCGTCCGAAATCAGGAAGGCGTCGTCTACCCTCGCGGTCTCGATGACGGGCGTGACACGGCCGAGCCCAATGCCTTCGGTGATCGAGTCACCCGGCGTCGATTTGGCATGACCATGCTTGAACAGTTCGTACATTGCGAAGCCGTGCGGGTCGGCGCAGGCGGTGGTGATTCCCACGTTCTTCTCTTTTAGGTATCGGCTTGTGCCTGCCAGTGTTCCGCCGGTGCCGACCGAGCAGATAAAGCCGTCGACCTTGCCGCCGGTCTGCTGCCAGATTTCGGGTCCCGTGGATTCGTAATGGGCCTTGGCGTTGTCGAGATTGTTCCATTGGTCGGCAAACAGCACACCGTTTGGCTCCTTCTTGCGAAGCTGGTCAGCGAGCCGCCGCCCGACATGCTGATAGTTGTTTGGATTGGAATAGGGTAACGCCGGCACCTCGATCAGCTCGGCGCCACAGAGCCGCAGCATGTCCTTCTTTTCCTGGCTCTGCGTTTCCGGGATCAGGATCAGCGTGCGGTAACCGCGCGCGCTGGCGACCACCGCAAGCCCGATGCCGGTATTCCCGGCGGTCGATTCCACCACAAGTCCGCCGGGCTTGAGCTCACCGCGCTTCTCGGCTTCGAGGATCATCCACTTGCCGGCGCGGTCTTTCACCGACTGGCCCGGATTCATGAACTCGGCCTTGCCGAGAATGGTGCAGCCGGTCGCCTCGGAAGCCCGCTTCAGCTTGATGAGCGGAGTGTTGCCGATCGCTTCGACGACGTCGTTGTTGACGGTCATGCCTGGAAATTGCCGGTTGATGCTCAATTGCCGGGCAACCCTAATGGAGCGCGGCAGGGCGCACAAGCCGACGACGCGCCGGCCGCTATTTCGGCTTGGCGAACACCACCTGGCGCACGTCAATATTTCCCGACAGGAATCCAGCCTCGCAATAGGCGAGGTAATATTCCCACAGCCGCCGGAACCGCTCGTCAAAGCCTGAGGGCATCAGGTTCGGCCAGGCTGCACGGAAATTGTTTCGCCAGATCGCAAGCGTCTTGGCATAATCTTGCCCGAAAATGCGTTCGCGAATCACGGGAACGCCGAACCGCTCGCCGAGTGATTTCAGCACCTGCGGCGAGGGCAGCATGCCTCCGGGAAACACATAACGCTGGATGAAATCAACTTCACGGCGATAGGCCTGGAACATGCTGTCCTGAATGGTGATGGCCTGAATGCCGGCGAGGCCGCCAGGCAGCAGCCGGTCGCGCAACTGCGAAAAATATTTTGGCCAGAACTGCTCGCCGACCGCCTCGATCATTTCGATCGAGGCGATTCGATGATAGCGGTCGCGCTCGTCGCGATAGTCCTGCAGCCGGATTTCGACCTTTTCGCCGAGCCCGGCCCTCTGGATGCGCGCTTGCGCGAAGTCGCGCTGCTCCCTGCTGATGGTGAGCCCGACCACCTTTGCGCCACAGGTTTTGGCGGCATATTCGGCAAAGCCGCCCCATCCGCATCCGATCTCCAGCAATTTCTGATCAGGCTGCAGATCGATGGCTTCGGCGAGCCTGCGGTATTTGTTGTTCTGCGCCGCCGTCAAATCGGGCGTGTGATCCTCAAACAATGCCGAAGAATAGGTCATGCCCGGATCGAGCCACGCCGAATAAAACGCGTTGCCGATATCGTAATGCGCATAGATATTGCGGCGTGCCTGACGCTTGGTATTGCGGTTGAACCAGTGCCGGACGAACTGGACGAAGCGCATCAACGGCTTGCCTTCGAGTACGGTCTGAATGAGTTCGTGATTGATACAGAAGAGGTAGAGAAACTGCGTCAGGTCCGGCGTGTCCCACTCGCCATGCAAATAGGCCTCGGCAATTCCGATGTCGCCGCCATTGAGCAGTCGCGACGCAAAGCCGTAATTGTGAAGTGTCATGGCCGCCGAGGGGCCCGGCTCGATGCCGCCCAACCTGACCCTGCGGCCGTCCGGAAGGGTGACGTCAAGCGTGCCGCGCCGCAGCTTCGAGCCGAGGCCAAGCGCCATCCGCACCAGGCGCGGCAGGTCCGGAAGCACAATGTCTACATTGTCAGGGGTCAACGAGATCAAGTCCGGCATGGCAGATCCATCAGACGATATGGCTCTGTGTCCAAGTTCGGCCTGAGCGACGACCTAGTTTCGACCCTCACTGGACCAGAGCGCTCCTCCGCGGGCAGGAATCGCAGGTCCAGTATAGTCGTTGCGGTCGCCAGTCGCCAAGCCGGTATTGAAAGCCGCGTTCGCGGGTGCGGCATTGCCACGTGGCACCACCGCGTTCCTTTGAGCCAAAGCCGCAAAGCTTCCCAATGGATCGCCGCGATGATTTTCAAGGTGACGAGCGGCAGCGACAAGGAGCGAGCGCAACAGTTCAGCATTTCGGCTGATGGCGCCGACGAAATCGCAGCGCCCATCGGCGCGAGGGAATTGGTCAGGAGCCGGAGTATGAGTTGCGAAGCTTGAAATACCCGCCGAGGGCGACCCCGGCCAGTCTGCCCGACGCGGACAGCAGGTTTCGCGGCTGAGCAAATCACCGCGACGCGCACCGCCATCCCAACCGGTCCACATGCGGGTTGCTGCCGAAGTTTCAGTCTCGGCCGGTGATGGCTGTTTCGAATCCCCGAATGACCGGGAATTAACATGAAAACTTGGTAAGATTCCCGGCGCTCCCGGCTTGCGTCAGGCTGCAAAAAAGCCCGATGAAATAAGCATAACTTTGCGATCAAAGTCATCGGCCGGCGGCTTCTGCGGTGTCGCAACGAAGCCGCCTCGGGACTGTCCGCGCCGTGATCCCCCGGCTAGAGTAATCCGGTCGAAGAGGTTGAAGAGAGAGCATCACAGCGGTGAATTCGTCGCAGGCGGTTTCCCCGGGCGCCGGTCGCTTTCCGGTCGGGTGCTGCTCGCAGCATCTGATGCCGGGGACCGTGCCGTGCGGGGGGCGAATGTGAGACAGAGACCGAGGGGGGCGGCCGGCGGCGGCCCGCTGGCCGCAACGCCTCGCCTTGATCGCGCGGCGCGCTGGCTTGTGGCACTGTGCATCCTTGCCACTTCCGCAGGCTGCATTCTGACTCAGGATCTGCCCAACCCGGCCCTGGACATTCCGGAGGGGTACAAAGCCGGGAAGCCGAGCGACCCAGACGCGCCCCCGGCGCTGGATTGGTGGCGCGGATTCGGCTCGACGGAATTGACGACGCTGATGGAGGAGGCTCAGAAGGTCAATCTCGACATTGCGGCGGCCGTCTCACTCATCGCCCAGGCCGATGGCCAGGCCCGAATAGCAGGAGCGGCGCTGCTACCGACCTTGTCGGCAAGCGGTCCGGGCAGCGTGGGCCAGGCGACCTTCTCCAGAATCTCGGGCTCCAGTCAAAATGGTTTGACCACTGACGGAATGCAGGTGGCCAACTACCAAACAGCACTGAGCGCGAGCTATATGGTCGATTTCTGGGGCCAATATCGTGACGCCGCGCAGGCAGCCGGGGAAACCTCCACCGCCAACCGCTTCAATCGCGAAGTGGTCGCACTCACCACGCTGACCAGCGTCGCCACCGCCTATTTTCAGGTGCTGGCCTCACAGGACCGAATTCGCACGGCGAACAGCAACATCGCCAGTGCGCGCCGCGTCCTGGACGCGATCAGGGAACGGTTTAAGGCCGGCACGGGGACCGACCTCGATGTTGCGCAACAGGAAAGCGTGCTGGCAAACCAGCTCGCCGCCGTTCCGCCGTTGCGCCAGACGCTGGACCAGAACACCAACGCGCTGGCGACGCTGCTGTCGCGGCCGCCGGAAAGCCTGCACATCAATGGCGGCTCGATGAACCAGATTTCCACGCCACAAGTCACGCCGGGCTTGCCGTCGGAGCTGCTGACGCAGCGGCCCGACATCAGGAATCAGGAGGCGCAGCTCGCCTCCGCCACCGCCAATGTCGGAAGCGCCCGCGCGCAGTTTTTCCCAAGCATCTCGTTGACCGGGACGTGGGGATATCAAGGTTCGGCGCTGCCGACGCTGATCGAGCCTCACGCGGCGTTTTACAATTTGGTTGCCGGCGTGAACCAACCTATTTTTGATGGTGGCGCGATTCTCGGCAATTTCGAATACACGAAGGGCATACAAGATCAATTGCTGCAGACCTACCGCAAAACGGTGTTCCAGGCATTTGCCGACGTCGATAATGCGCTGGTGGCGATCCGCGAGACCACCGACAAGCTGCGGCTACAGCGGCAGGTCGTTGCCGCCTCGCGGCGGGCCTTTCAACTGTCCGAGCACCAACTGAGGGCCGGGACCGCCGACATTGTAACGGTGCTGAATACGGAATTGACGCTATTTCAGGCGGAAGACGTGCTGTGGCAGGCGCAGCTTGCCCGATTGCTGGCAATCGTCAGCCTTTACCAGGCGCTGGGGGGCGGTTGGGAACCGAGAATGGATAAGAAGACGGCCGATGCTCTTTAAGCCAGAACCGAACAAAATCGCTGACGTGCCCGATCGAGGCGTTCCCCGCGTGGTTTCGCGCACGCGCCGAACCGTTTCGTTTGCCATCACGCTCCTGATCGCAGGTGGCCTCGGCTATGCCGCCTGGACGGTATTGCAACAAAGGCAGGCTGCGAACCGCGGGCAGCGTCCGGATCTCGCCGTGCCCGTGCTGGCCGCGATGCCGCGCGTGCAGGACGTGCCGGTATATCTCGATGGCGTCGGCGCCGTCCGCGCACTGAACACCGTGACGGTGCGATCCCAGGTCGATGGCAAACTGATTTCGGTCAATTTCGTCGAAGGACAGGACGTCAAGAAGGGCGATGTTCTCGGCGAGATCGATCCTGTGATCTACAAGGCGCTATTGGATCAGGCCGTCGCCAAGAAGGCGCAGGATGAGGCGCTGCTGGTAAACCAACGCCTCGACCTCATCCGCTATCAGCAGCTCGCCACCGTCAACGCGGGCTCCAAGCAGCAGGCCGACACGCAAGTCTCCGTGGTCGCGCAACAGGAAGCGCTTATCAAGGCCGACCAGGCCATGATCGACAACGCTCAGGCGACGCTCGGTTATACCAGGATCGTCGCACCATTGTCAGGCCGGACCGGGTTGCGTCAGGTTGATCAGGGCAACATCGTCCATGCCGCCGATGTTACCGGTGTTGCCATCATCACGCAGTTGCAGCCGATCGCTGTACAGTTCAGCCTTCCGCAGCAACAGATTGTGCGGGTCAACGCGGCTGCCGCCAGGGGCGCGCTGACCGTCGACGTGTTCGGCAATGACGGCATCACCGTGGTCGATACCGGCAAGCTCGTAGGCATCGACAACCAGGTCGACCCGACCACGGGCACGCTGAAGCTCAAGGCCGAATTTCCCAATGCCAATTTCCAGCTATGGCCCGGTCAATTCGTCAATGTGCGGCTCAAGGTCGATACGCTTTTCGACGCGATCGTAATCCCGGCTTCGGCCGCCCAGCGCGGTCCGGCGGGAACATTCAGTTACGTCATTGGTGAGGACGATACCGTTGCCGCCAAACCGATTGTGGTGACGCAGCAAAGCGAGACCGATGCGGTCATCGCCAGCGGGCTCACGACTTCCGATCGCGTGGTGACGACCGGTTTTGCCAATCTGTCCGACGGCGCCAGGATCATCGTCGGCAAGAACGAACAGGCGCCCACGGCCGATCTCGCGCCGCGCAAGAAGCGAGGCAGCAGGGATGTGCAGAGCAGGGACGGACAGGGCGAACGCCGGGGCAGGAGGGGCGAACGCGGCCAAAGCGGGGGCGATCAAACGGCACCCGTGCAAGCGAGCCAGCAGCCGGGTGGCGGAGCGAAGTCGCCGCCATGATCCCAAACCCCGTCGCTTGACCGGCTGATTGGCAAATGAGCGCGCAGCCATGAGCGTCTCTGAACCATTCATACGCCGTCCGATTGCGACCTCGCTGTTGGGGGTGGCGCTGCTGATCGGTGGCGCGCTCGGCTATTGGACGCTGCCGGTATCGGCGCTGCCGCAAGTCGATTTTCCGACCGTGGAGGTGACGACGCAACTGCCGGGCGCCAGCCCTGATGTGATCGCCTCGCTCATCACCGCGCCGCTGGAGCGCCAGCTGGGGCAGATACCATCTCTGTCCTCGATGACGTCGACCAGTTCGTACGGTGTCAGCCAGATTGCCCTGCAATTCGATCTCAACCGCGACATCGACGGCGCCACCCAGGACGTCCAGGCTGCCATCAACGCCGCGGCGGGGATCCTGCCCAAAACCCTGCCGTATCCGCCGACCTACGCCAAGGTGAACCCCGCCGACGCGCCGGTCATGACGCTGGCACTGACGTCGGAAACGGTTTCGCTGCGCGCCATGAGCGATCTCGCCGACACCATCCTTGGCCAACGCCTCAGCCAGATTTCCGGCGTCGGACGCGTCGCGGTGCTTGGCGGCCTCAAGCCGGCGGTGCGGGTCCAAGCCGATCTTGCGCGGCTCGCGGCCTATGGCATCGCGATGGAGGATTTGCGCAATGCCATAGCCGGTGCCAACGTTTCCGGCCCCAAGGGGTCGCTCGACGGCGCGCAGCAGGCCTATACCATCTCCGCCAACGACCAGATTGCGGCGGCCGACGCCTACCAACCCATCATCATCGCCTACCGCAACGGCTCTCCGGTCACCATCGGCGATGTCGCTGTCATCGTCGATGGGCTGGAGAACGACCGCACCGGCGGCTGGTACCAGGGCACTCCGGCCGTCATCATCGATATCCAGCGGCAACCCGGCGCCAATGTCATCGAAGTGGTCCGCCAGATCCGCAGCGAAATTCCCAGGCTGCAGCGCGCCATTCCGGCCGGCGTCAATCTGACCGTGGTCAGCGACCGCACCGTTACCATCCGTGCCTCGGTCAGCGACGTGCAATTCACCCTGGTGCTGAGCGTGGTGCTGGTGACGCTTGTGGTGCTGCTGTTTCTGCGCTCGCTGCGGGCGACGCTGATCGCCGGCGTGGCGCTGCCGCTGTCGCTGATCACGAGCTTCGGCATCATGTATTTTTCAGGATTCAGCCTCGATAACCTGTCGCTGATGGCGCTGACGATCGGCACCGGGTTCGTGATCGATGATGCCATCGTGATGATCGAAAACATCGTTCGCCACATGGAGAATGGCGAGACCGCCATGGGGGCCTCGCTCAAGGGCGCCAGGGAAATCGGCTTTACCGTGATTTCGCTGACGGTGTCGTTGATCGCGGTTTTCATCCCGCTGTTGTTCATGTCGGGACTGGTCGGGCGCATGTTCCGCGAATTCGCGCTGACGCTGACGATCGCGGTGGTGACGTCGGCGATCGTATCGCTGACGCTGACGCCGATGATGTGCTCGCGGATGTTGAAGCACGTTGGCGAAGAGGTGGCGGTCCCCGGGCTTGCCGCTATCAGCCGCGGCATCGATCGCATGGTCGAATTCTATCATCGAACGCTGCTGTGGGTGTTGCAGCGTCAGCGCGCGACGATGGTGGTCACCTTCGCAACCCTCGTTGCGACGCTGATCCTCTATGTCGTCGCGCCCAAGGGCTTCCTGCCGCTGCAGGACACCGCATCGATTACCGCGGTGACCCAGGCCGGTCCCGACGTTTCCTTTGCCGAAATGCAAAGCCGCCAGACCCAGGCGGCGGACGCGATCAAGGCCGACCCAGATGTGACCGGGGTCGTTTCCGTGATCGGCGCAGGCTCGGTCAACCCGACCACCAATGTTGGCCGCCTGGCGATGACGCTGAAACCGCGCGGCGAGCGGCGCGACGACGTTTCCGTCGTCGTCGCGCGCCTCAAGCAACGTGTGGCGTCGATCCCGGGCATGACGATCTATTTTCAGCCGGTGCAGGATGTGCAGATCAGCACGCAGTCCAGCCGTTCGCAATACCAGTACACGCTGACCGGCACCGATTCCGACCTGGTGACGTTGTGGGCCAACAAGCTGGTTGCTGAATTGCGTCGCAACCCCCTGTTCCGCGACGTCTCTTCGGAAGCCCAGGACGGCGGGTTGCGTGCGGCGCTCAACATCGACCGCCAGCGCGCCGGGCAGCTTGGCGTCAGCTTGCAAGTCGTCACCGACACCCTTGAGGATGCCTTCGCACAACGCCAGATCTCGACCATCTATGGGCAGGCCAACCAGTATCGTGTCGTGCTGGAAGCCCTGCCGATGTTTCAGCGAGATCCGTCGATCCTGTCGAAGCTCTACGTACCCGGTGCGGCCGTTGTCGGAGGTCCTGCCGGGCAAGTGCCGATTTCGGTAATCGCGACCTTGACGCGTACCACGGCGCCGCTTGCGATTTCACATCGGGCCCAGTTTCCGGCCGTCACGCTGAGCTTCAATCTCTCGCCGGGCGAGGCGCTTGGCGACGCCGTCGACGCCGTCAAGGCCATCGAAGCGCGGATCGGTATGCCCTCCAGCATCGTCGGCATCTACGCCGGCGATGCGGCCGAGTTCTCGAAATCGCTGGCGGGGCAGCCCTGGCTGATCCTGGCCGCAATCGTCACCATCTACATCGTGCTCGGTGTGCTCTATGAGAGTTATATCCATCCCATCACCATTCTTTCGACACTGCCGTCGGCGGGCGTCGGCGCTATTCTGGCGCTGATGCTGTTCGGGCAGGATCTGTCGGTGATCGGCCTCATTGGCATCATCCTCTTGATGGGCATCGTCAAGAAAAACGCTATCATGATGATCGATTTCGCGCTTGAGGCGGAGCGGCATCAGGGCATGTCCGCGGCCGACGCGATCGTGCAGGCCTGCCTGCTGCGCTTCCGCCCGATCATGATGACGACGCTGGCCGCCTTGTTTGGCGCGCTGCCGCTGGCGGTGGAAGGCGGTACCGGCGCCGAACTGCGATTTCCGCTCGGCATTTCCATCATCGGCGGACTTCTGCTGAGCCAGTTGCTGACGCTGTATACGACACCGGTGATCTATCTTGCGCTCGACCGGGTGAGCCGCCGGATCGAGAACGCGGTGCCGCCGGTTGCCGGAGCCGCCGGGGAGATGCCGTAATGGCATCGATCTCGGAGCCCTTCATCCGGCGGCCGGTCGGCACCACGCTGCTGGGGATCGCGCTGTTTTTGGTCGGGTTGGTTGCCTATGAGTTTCTTCCGGTGGCTTCGGTTCCCAATGTCGACTCTCCGTCGATCCGGGTTTCCGCCTCGCGGCCGGGCGCCGATCCGTCGGTGATGGCGGGGACCGTCGCCGCGCCGCTGGAACGCCGGCTCGGCGAAATCGCGGGCATC
>Ga0208193_1000690_pt1 | contig 16458 bp, 15 predicted proteins | sample June2015DPH_17_2_FD_184716 | JGI IMG/M metagenome (GOLD analysis project Ga0208193, IMG submission 184716) | Peatland microbial communities from SPRUCE experiment site at the Marcell Experimental Forest, Minnesota, USA - June2015DPH_17_10... | ecosystem: Environmental > Terrestrial > Soil >... | reverse complement strand
GGATCCGGCAATGCCCCACCCCAGATTGAACATGAACACCTGGTTCAGGCATGCGTTCACCACCGCCACGCCGACCGTCACCCAGAGCGTTATGGCCGGGCGGCCGACGCCGTTGAAGAAGCCCAGGAGCGACCATAGAGCGATGCCCAGCGATCCGCCGAGCATGCGCGGAAACCAGTACTCGAGCGCGAGATGCAGAGTTTCATCGGGAATCTGGAAGGGGGCGAAAATCCACCGGCCCGCCAGGCTGAGCAAGACGAACAGGGGCACCGTGAAGAGCGATGCCCAAAGGGCGGTCCAGGTCGCTTGCGACGCGCGCGTATACCGATGACCGCCGAAGGCCTGCGCGACCGACGTCTGCACCGACAGACCGACGCCGCCGAACAGCAGCACGCAGACCAATATGGGCCAGTACACCGCTCCGATCGCCGCGGTCGCGGCCGGCGACAGCCGCCCGATGAACCAGGTGTCCGTCGCGTTCAGCACGGCTTGCACGCCGCTGTTCAACATGAAGGGAAAGGCAAGCGTGGCTACCGCGCGGTAGTCGAGACGCGGTTGGCCGCTCGAGCTCAATGCCTGGCCAGGGAGTAGTTTCATTGACGCGTCCATCCCCGGTAGGATGACGCAATGAGAGCGAACGTGCGACGCAAATTTCCCGGGACATTGATGACGCACGACCTCGGTGAAGGCACGTGGCGCCTGTCGCGCGGCGGCTCCACGCCCCTCGACGTATTCCTGCGCGGTGCTGATTTCCGTGCGGCCGACGCTCTCCGGCCATCCGGTATCAGCGACGTCGACATCGAGTGGCGCGCCGGGAACGTGGTATTGACCGGCACATCGGCCGGGCGGCGCCACTCCATCAGCGTGCAAAGCGCGATCGTGCACGAGCCTCTGGGAAGGCTGTATGAGGCGCTGCCGCTCGCGAGCCTGGACGAGAAAGCGAGGCGTTTCTGGCGCAAAGTGTTTTGGCTGGCGAGGATTCCGGGCGGCCGCCATCTACTCGGTGTTTTGGCGCGCCGCACCCGCGGCGGGCGCTGATTTCGCGATCGGCATCACAGGATTAGGCCGATATTGTCAAGCGGCTACGGAAAACCCTGAAAGTGTTACGTTGAATTGCGACTCTCGTCAAAGCTGAATCGGCGGGTTTCCAGCACATTCATTCATGAGTCCCAAACCTCGAACCCGCTAGGACGGCCGCAGTGCTGGATATCAAATCGACCGCCATCGAAAGGCCCGCCGCGGATGCCTCGTTCGATCCCTATGGCCGACTGCTGCGAATGCTCATGCCGAGCCTGCGGGGAGTGGTCGTGCACGACGGGTTTTCCAACATGGTATGGGCGTCCGACGAATGGGACCTCTCCGAGGACCCCGGCCTCATCAAGGACGCCATCGCGAACGCACTGACGGACGCCGCGGAATTCTCCGGTATCGTTCGTACCTTGGACGCGGATCGGGCCGTGTATTCCTTCGCCATACGCGGCGAGCACATCGAATTGCTCGGGGTCGTCAGCTTGATCGGCCGTTTGTCCGGTACGCAAACGGAACCGCGGCCGCTGCAGACCGTGCGGCAGCTGGTGCAGCCGGCGCTCGAGTGCCTGCGCCGCGAACTCAGCCTGCGCTCGAGATTGGGTTCGCGAGAACGCGATCTCGACGTGCGGGAACGCGACCTCGATCTGATGCTGGAAATATCCTCGCATCAATCGTCCACCTGCAGCGACAACGACGAATTCAGCCTGATCCTGAAAACCGGGCTGGACCGCATGGGCTGCGCGCTCGCGGCCCTGTGGGTGCCGGATAAGAACATCGCTCTGTCCCTGACGCGCAGCGGCCAGCCCATGTCGCCGGAATCGTTGAACCGGGCGCAGCATCATCTGATGGCCTGGATGCAGCTGCAGCAGCGCACCATCGTCGTCAATCACATCTCCAAGATCGCGAGCGACGTCGCGGCGCCTTACAAAATTCTGGCCTGCCCGGTGCGCCATTCTTCGGAACGGGTCATGGGTGTGCTCGCTCTTTTCAATCCACCGAGTGCGCAGGACTTCGACCTGCATCAAACGCGCATCGCCGAGGTGCTGGCGAAGAGAGCGACCAGCATCATTCAGGCTCAATACGACTCCAGCACCGGCTTGATGACGCGTCAGGCGTTCGAACGCCAGGCCACCGCCCTGCTCGGGTCGGCGAATTCCGGCGATACGCACATCATTCTCTATCTCGACATCGACCGGCTGCACGTCATCAACGAAACCTTCGGCATGCACGTGGGCGACGACGTCATCGTCAATGTCGCCGGATGCCTGGCAAAGTCGCTGCCCGCGGGGGCCCTGTCGGCGCGTATTTCCGGAGACCGGCTTGCCGGGTTGATTCCGAGTTCCAGCATGGATGCGGCAGCGGTCGTCGCCGAGAAGATCCGCGCGGCGGCGTCCGCAATCATGCCGCGCGCGGGGCACGGTTCCTTCGAAGTGTCCGTCTGTCTCGGCGTGGCGCCGATAGGGCGCTCCGACAATCCGCTCGCGCATGCGTTGGCCACCGCGGAGATCGCATGCAAAGCGGCCAAGGACCGCGGGCGCAACCGCGTCGAAATGTTCCAGGATTCCGACCAGAGCATCATCCGGCGGCACACCGACATCCTGGTCATCGGCAAGCTGAGAGATGCATTGGACAACGACAGCTTCCGCCTCGATGCACAGCCCATTCTGCCGTTGCGCGGCAACTACGGCCGCCCGCGCTTCGAACTGCTGATCCGCATGCTGGGCGATCACGGCGAAATAATCCCGCCCGGCAAATTTCTCTCCGCGGCGGAGCGCTACCAGCTCATGCCCACGGTGGATCGCTGGGTGGTGCGCCGCGCCTGCGAGCTGCTCGGTGAACACGGCGCATCGCTGGGTGAAGACAGCGCGCGCTTCGCGATCAACCTCTCGGGCCAGTCTTTGCAGGACGAGTCATTTCTCGCGTACGTGACCGATCAAATCCAGACGAGCAAGCTGCCGCCCGGCGTCCTGTGCTTCGAATTGACCGAAACCGCGACCATCGGCAATCTGGTCAAGGCGCAGGATTTCATGCGCAGCCTGCAGAGTCTGGGGTGCCAGTTCGCGCTCGACGATTTCGGCACCGGCGTCAGTTCGCTCGCATATCTCAAGGATCTGTCGGTCGACTATCTGAAGATCGACGGCAGTTTCGTCCGCGATGCGGTTACCAATTCGCGCTCCGAATCGATGATCAAGGCCATCGCGCAGCTGGCGAAAGTGATGTGCATGGAAACCATCGCCGAGTACGTCGAGACCGACGTGCTGCGCGCGCGCATGGCGGACCTGGGGGTCGACTACGGCCAAGGTTTCGCGATGGGCAAGGCGCAGCCCCTCGAGGCCCTGCTGCGGGAACTGGCCATCTACGAAGCCACAGTCAGCGACTGGGCCGGAGCACCGGAATCCGCGCTGGACGGAGTGTTGACTCCGCCCTAGTACTAGGGCGGGTCAGCGCAGTCCTACAGCAATTCGCCGAAAGGCGCCCACATCGAAGCACAGCACACCGTGACTAAATAGCCGCCAGGTCCAAAGGGAGCTGTTTAAATGCTTATACTCACTCGCCGCACCGGCGAGACATTGCACATCGGCGAGGATGTTGAGGTCACCGTAATGGCGGTGAACGGCTCGCAAGTTCGAATCGGCATCAAGGCGCCGCGCAACGTCGCAGTAGATCGCGAGGAGATCGCCGAGCGCAAGCAGCGGGACAGAGAGTTGCTGAAGCAGTAAATCCCAGCGGCGCGAGTCGTCGGCGAACGCCGCTCGACGAAGCGCCCGGCAACTATTGCGCGCCAGCCGCGCCAGGAGCCTCCAACCCTCACCCAACCTCCGTGGTCCTCACTGCGGAAAGAATCATTTGCAGGATGCTTAGCTCATCGCCGTAGATTTCGCAAGGATTGCGTACAAAGTTGGCCGTCGACCGGTTTGCCTCTTGTAATTAGTACATGCTTCCGGCACACAATAGAGCCACCCGACTCGATCAAAAACAACTAAGGACAACTGCGCCGAGCCTGGCAGCCTGCGGCGTGCACCATTCATGACAACTTCAACGTATGCGCCTGAGCTACTCGTGCAGACTTGGTTCAACACGGACCGTCCATTGCTGCTGTCCGGGCTGCGCGGGCGGGTGGTGGTGCTCGCGGCGTTCCAGGTGCTGTGCCCGAATTCGGTCGGCGGCGCGGTTCCGCAGGCGCGCAGGATTTACGAGACCTTTGAACCGAAGGATGTGGCGGTCATCGGCTTGCACGCGACCTTCGAACACCATGACGCCTTCAACGCGGCGGTGCTCAAAGCGTTCATCCACGAATACCGCCTGAAGTTTCCCATTGCGCTCGATCAGCCGAACTCGGCGAGTCCGATACCGCACACCATGGATCGCTACAAGATGCGGGGCACGCCCAGCCTGGTTCTGATCGACAAGCAGGGCCAAGTGCGCAAGCATGCGTTCGGCGCGGTCGACGACCTGCGCATCGGCGCTGAGATCGGTGCGCTCACGCAGGAAGCGGAAGCGGCGGCGCTGACCCGGAGTTCGGCCGCCTAGCGGCGTTGCCTGTGCATATATACACATATAACGCAAGCTAGTGCCATTCCACGGGCGACGCTATAGGATACGAAACCTCATGCGGCAGACAAAGTCTTGTTGCACTGCGTTAAGTAAATACTATGGCTGGACACTCACTTGAGGGGCGCACGCACTCATGGCCGGGATAGCATTGAGCGGTTCAATCGGGATTACATCGAAATTGGCAGCGGAACAGCGCACTGCGCTGGAGCAATTGCTGTTCTTCAATGTCAATCAGCATCGCGTGCGGGTCGGGATTCAGCAATCCATAGAGACCTATGGAGTGCCGGAAATCTATGAGCATGACGGCGGCCTGCGAGTCCGGGTCGGCGACATCGCGGGGGTGCAAACGCTGTTTGCGATTTCCGAGTTCGGCAGACCCCTGGGCGTCGCCGTGTTCGTGCGCTCGGCTCATGAGCGGTTTGCGGTGCTGCATCTCGGAGTCGATCCGCGGTTGAGTTTGACCCCCGAGGTGAACACCCGGGTGCTGCTCAAGCTGATGCACGAAATCCGCCGGGCGGCACGTCGCACGCGCGGCGTCGAGCGCATCGAATTGGTCTACAAGGATTCTCACGCCGTGCGTCTGCACGGCTGAATCAACAGCGCCGGATGGGGAGCCCCAACCTTCGGAAACTCGGAGCGCAACGTCATGCCGATGGCAAACTGCGCTGCGCGTGGTGCGGGACGGACCCTCTCTACCTTGCCTATCACGATGCCGAATGGGGGGTGCCCGTGCACGCCGACCACCGGCTCTTCGAGATGCTGTGTCTGGAGGGCGCCCAGGCAGGCCTGAGCTGGCTTACCATCTTGCGCAAGCGCGAGACCTACCGCATGGCGTTCGACGGCTTCGACGCGGAGAAAATGGCCCGCTACGGTGCCGCGAAGCGCAGTCGCCTCCTGGCGGATCCCGGTATCGTCAGAAATCGCCTCAAGGTGGACGCGTTCATCTCCAATGCCAAAGCCTATCTTCAGATCCGCGCTTCACTGAAGTCCTTCGACCAGTACATCTGGCAGTTCACCGACGGTAAGGTGCTGCGCCGCAGGCCGCTGCATTTGGGGGACATCGCTCAGTCGACCGCGCAGAGCGACGCGATGAGCAAGGATTTGAAACAACGTGGCTTCCGCTTCGTTGGATCGACTATTTGTTATGCGTTCATGCAGGCGGTGGGGATCGTCGATGAACATCAACGTCACTGTTGGGCAAGTAAAAGGAAAACGGCATGAATGATCGAAGTGCGATGCAACGAGTACCAAAGCGGCGGTTTGGCGCCGCGGCATCGGCCATGGCGGCATCGAGCATGGCGGCGCTGATGTTGTTCGCCGCGCCCGCACCGGCCATTGCACAAACCGTCAAGCCCGCCTTGAAACCGCTCGATGTCTTTGATCTGCAGTGGGTGAGCAACCCGGAGATCTCGCCCGACGGCCGCAGCATCGCGTACGTGCGCATGAGCTTCGATATCAAGACGGACCAGCCGCGCGGTGTCATCTGGCTGGTGGGAACCGACGGCAAGCACGCGCGCCCTCTGTCCGGCGCCGTGTCCAGTTCGGCGCCGCGCTGGTCGCCGGACGGCAGCCGGCTCGCGTACGTGGGCAAGGCCGCGGACGGCTCGAGGCAGCTGTTCGTCTATTGGGCCGAGAGCGGCGTGACGGCCGCGATCACTAATTTCACCGAATCGCCCGGAGGGCTCGCCTGGTCGCCGGACGGCCGATGGCTCGCCTTCACCATGCCGGTGCCGGCCGAACGCAAACCTCTGAAGGTGGAGTTGCCGGAAGCGCCCAAGAATGTCAAATGGGCGGAAGCACCCAAACTCATCGACAGGATGGTGTACCGCGCCGACGGCGAAGGCTATTTGCCGAATGTGTTCAGCCAGCTCTTCATCATCGGCGCCGACGGCGGCGCGGCGCGCCAGCTCACTCACGGCGACTTCGATCACGACGGTACGCCGGCATTCGAGGCCGACGGCAAGAGCGTGCTCATCACCGCCAATAGGCGTTCCGACGCGGATTACGAGCCGCTCGACAGCGAGATCTACCGGGTGGACTTGGCGGACGACTCGATTCATGCGCTCACCGATCGCCGAGGGCCGGATCGCCATCCCGTGGTTTCCCCCGACGGCAAGCACATCGCCTATCTGGGGTTCGACGACAAGCGCCTGGGCTACCAGCCGACACAGCTGTACGTAATGGACATCGATGGCAGCCATTCGCGTTCGATTACTCCCGATCTGGACCGCGACGCCGCGTCGCCGCATTGGACGGGCGACAGCAAACAGATCCTCTTTCAATACGAGGACCGTGGATCGATCAAGATCGCGGCGATCGATCTTGCCGGAAAGATGCGTGTCCTGGCCGACGACGTGGGCGGCAACGACGTCACCCGGCCCTATTCAGGAGGTTCTTTCTCGAGCGCCGCGAACGGCAGCGGCGCCAATGTCCGCTTCGCGTATACCAAAGCTGCACCCCTGGCGCCGGCTGCGCTGGCCACCGGTACGTCGCTGCGCGACATCGCAACTCTGACCGCCCTCAGCGGCACGGTGCTGGACGACAGGACTCTCGGCGCGGTCGAAGAACTGTCCTTCGATTCCTCGGCCGACAAACGCAGGATCCAGGGTTGGATCGTCAAGCCGCCGGGCTTCGATGCGGCCAAGAAATACCCCCTATTGCTCGAGATTCACGGCGGCCCGTTTGCGGCCTATGGACCGAGCTTCGCCGCTGAAATTCAGCTCTACGCGGCGGCCGGCTATGTGGTGCTCTACTTGAATCCGCGCGGCAGCACGGGATACGGCGAGCAGTTCGCCGATCTGATCCACCACAATTATCCCGACAACGACTACGGCGACCTGATGTCGGGCGTGGACACGGTGATCAGCCGCGGCTACGTGGATCCCGAACGCCTGTTCGTCACCGGCGGCAGCGGCGGCGGCGTTCTCTCGGCCTGGATCGTCGGACACACCGACCGGTTCCGGGCGGCCGTGGTGGTCAAGCCCGTCATCAATTGGACCAGCTTCGTGCTCACCGCGGATATGACCAATTACTTCTACCGCTACTGGTTCAGCGGCTTCCCCTGGGACGATGAGCAATCCTATTGGAAGCGTTCACCGCTGGCCTACGTGGGCAATGTCCACACGCCGACCATGCTGATGACGGGCGAAGTGGATTACCGCACGCCGTCGTCCGAGGCTGAGCAATTCTACCAGGCACTCAAATTGCGCAAGGTCGACACGGCATTGGTACGCGTTCCAAACGCCTCACATGACATTTCGGCGCGTCCCAGCCTGCTCATCGACAAAGTGGCCTATGTGCTGGCGTGGTTCAAGTCGCACGACGCCAAATCGCCGTGATTCACGCCGGCATCACGGGTATACCTCCGGCGGCTCGAGCGCCATCCTGTGTTGCCGCAGAATCGCGATGCAGACGTCTTCCTCGCGCCGCATGTAGCGCATGTGCACCAGACGCGCGCGCGCGCGGGCGTTCTTCGTCCAGGGCAGGAGCGGATGGTCGAATTTGGCCGCGGCGGCCACGCGCCACTCCAACAGATGCTTGCGCTCGGCAATCACCCGCGCCTCCTTGCTGTCGGGCGCGAACAGACGTCTTTCGATGCTGAAACCGATCATCTGCGTGACGATGGTATCGCCGTGCTGCATGGTTTTCGAAAGTTTCAGGCACAGATCGCGCCGTTCCACTGCCGCACTCGACTCCCTGCACGCTTCCATGAGCGCGGAGAACGGCGGAATGATCTCGCTGCTCGCGATGCCGCTGACGGTGTTGAGCCGCGCCGAATCCGATTCCGCGTTGGCGGCCGGTAGTTTGTCGCGCGCGGCATCGAGAGCATCGATCATCATGACCACGATGCGGTTCCAGTAGAGATCGAAGCGCGCCCCTTGCGCCATATCCGCGAGTATCCGGTCGACTTCGATCGTGTCCCCGTCTTTTTGCGCCGCGGTCAGTGTTTGCAGCCACGCCGCTCCGTTGTCCGCGTCCACCCAACGCATTGCGGTGGCAACCTCGCGGATGTCGCAGGCAGGAGTACCCGAGCACAATTGCAGATGCAGCCAACTGATGCTCGCACTTTGAGGATCCAACTCGCTGGCACGGGCCGCCAATTCCAGGGCCGACGGGACAGGTTTGGGAACGCCTGCTTTGCCGTTGCCGGAGCCCGCATAGCGCAGCGCCGCGGCGGTCGCCAGCGAGGCCGCGTCCGCGCGGGTACTCAACGCCGCGGCGGCCGCGGTTCGCCATGCCAGGTTTTTGTCTGCCGCAGCCGGTGAAACGTGCCGGGTCGCTGCGCTTCCGGGCGCGCCGGTTCCCGACGCCGCTGCGGAGTGTGTCGCCGCGAGTGCAAGGACCAGCAGGCAGTACTTGACCATGTGGCGGAAATTCCTACCTGCCGGCGTCGCTGCCGGCGGCCGTCAGGCCCGCGGTGATCGCCAATCGCATGGCATCTTCCACCGAGATGTCGAGGGGCTCGATGCGGTCGCGCGGCAGGTAAATGGTGTAGCCGCCGAAGGCATAGCTCATCGGGAAGTAGACGGTCACCCAATCTTGGCCGCCGTGCGCAAGCAGCACCGTGGGCACATCCTCCCGGGTGACGAAACCGATGGCGCGCACATCCGCGAATCGCGCCAATACCACGCGCTGCAGATCGCGCTTCTCCCCGCTGCCGGACGGCAACAGGCTGACGACGTCGCGAAATCCGCCGTAGAGGGTCTTCACGAACGGAATACGGCCCAGGAAGTCGTTCCAGTACTTGAGCAGGATCTTGCCGGCATAAGCGTTGACCAAGCTGCCGACCAACAGCAGCAACACGAATCCGGCAACCAGCCCCAAGCCCGGCCAATAGTGCTCAGGACTCACGATGCGCAGCCCGATCAGGACGCGGCGCAGCCATCCTTCGACCGTGTTGACCAGCCACCAAATCACGTACACCGTCAATGCCAGAGGCAGTACGGTCACCAAGCCGCTCATGGTCAGCCTTAAGATCTTGCGCATGGGCCCATCATCGCATGATCGAGCTTATCGCGCTGCAATCGCACAGAACGTCTGCGAACTTCGCCGATATTCGCCGCTCTGCCACAGCGCCTCTTTGTCTTGATTCCATACGTAATACTGTGTGACCACCACTGCTCCCTGCACGCGGGAAACACTCAGCAGCCGGCTGTCGCGCCGGAACAGCAAAGCTTCGTCCGGGCGGCACGGCAGAGTTCCCTCGATATCGGTACGCAGGTGTTGCGGCGGCAGTCCCACGACCGCGCCCGTAATCCAATCGATCAGCACCAGGCGGGTGCACTCCGGGCCGCAGCGCGTCGGCGCGGCCGTGACATGGCCGGCGAAGTTCGGACCGCTCGACAGCGCCCGCTCCACGATCGCGCGATTTTCCTCCGACAGTTCGCTGCCGCCGAAATCAACTTTGGGCAAGCCTGCCGCCGCGAAAGGTTCGCTCGGGTATTCGGAGAATCTCGGTGCGCTCAGGGTTTCTGAATCGAAGCCGGCGGCGGCAGCGCCGCGGATGCGATCTATCCGCTGGGCGACGTCATCGGTCAAATACCAGTCATCGATCGTCACCGTGGCGCGCGGAGCCTTTGCAGTAACGGCCACGGGAACCAGCGTGTGATCCGTGCATTGGTCCGCATCGCGCGGCGGGCACAGGCTGTACTGAGTGTATGCACCGTAGATATTGGGTGCGCCGAGCTCATTGGGCGCCATGAATACCAGATAGCGGCCGGGAGGCACCTCGACGGTGAAATTCATCTGCCCGCGTGCCAGCCGGACCGAGCGCACGCGCGAGTTGTCGAGATCGGAGACGTAGACGGTCATCGATGGCACGAACTGGGTCGGGAAGGTCACGGCGCCCACGATGGCGCCGGCGAGCGCACCCGCGCTCTGCACGAGCGACGCCACGGCCGCCAGCGACAAGCGCACGAGAAACTGATACCCCAACCTCAAGGCGGCCTCTCCGCTTATTTTTGAATCGTGCGCGCACATGGTAACGACGCTGCTCGGCGCAGGCTAGTAACTCGTCAAGAAAGTCTCTCCGCATTAGCATGAGTGGAAGGAGGCAGGGGTGAGGGGTATCCCGTCCCCTTTCATCAAGATTTATGAAAGGGGACGGGATACCCCTCACCCCTGCCTCTGGCCCTCTACTACCGCGGAGCGACTTATTTGCGGGTGCGATTACGGTTGGCGGGGGAGGAGGAATCTTACGCCTTGGTCGTTCAGCACGACGCCATCGCGCCGGATGCGCTCGATCGTGGGGCCTTCCTGAAGTTTGGCGCCTTCGTGATATTTGCGCATGTTGATGTACACGAAGCGGTCCGCCGGATTGGTCGCGTAAACATGAACGTCGAGATGCAGCTCGGGGAGGGCCTGCGCGCCGCTCAGGCTGAGTTCACTGATCGTGGGCAACACTTCGCCGGTTTCGGTGTTGGTCTCTGCGTCGGTCAACTCCGGGCCAGAGTGAGGCAGGGCGTCCGCGCCCGTATCCCCGGCCGGCGCCGTGCGCGCCGCTCGCGGCTCGGGCGGTGCGGCGTCGGGCGCCGGCGTGGCGGCCATTGGCGCAACGGCCGTCGGTGCGACCGGAATTTCGGGTGCGTACTCCGGCGCGCCGTCCAAGGGACTGAAGGGCCGCGCTTCGGGGGCCGCGGCGGCGGCCCGGGGTGCGTCCGCGGGCCGCGACGCCGGCGCGGGCGCTGCGCTCTTGCGCAACACGACGTAGGTCAAAGCCAGTAAGTTCACGCCCAGCAATATGCAAAGAATCGCGACCCACAGCGGCAATCGGCTGCGCCTCGGGATGGGGCGAGCGTCGATGAGGCCCGGCGCGGATTGCCGCTGCCGTTCGATTTCCGATTTCTTGAGCGCATCGAGAATGAAGGACATGAGAACCTCAGCTGCCGCGCGGCGCGTTGGGCAGCAACAGGGGCGAACCGGGCTCGGCCAAGGCGGTGTCGAGCATGACCTGGGTTTGTAATCCTGCGATGCCGTCGACACTGAGGCGATGTTCGCGCTGAAAGTTCTGCACGGCAGTGGCGAGTTCCTGGTCGTAGACATCGCCGGTTTCGGGATCCGATGCGTCGCCCTGCAGGGCGTTGAGACTGCGCCGCAGCCAGCGGACTTCATCTCCCTTCATTCCCAATGACAGGGGCCGCGCGCGCGCGGTCTTCGGTTTCCAGACGACCGTGAATTCTCCGAACCAATCTCGCGACAGCTCGTCGACGGGTACGCGCTCGTTGTGCTCGCCCAAATTGAGGGTTGCGAATCGATCGTCCAACGCCGACAGTACGACGCGGTGCCTTTGGCCGTGATCGTCGGTCAGGGTCAGAATGGCGGGACGGTTCAGGGCCTTCACCTGGGCCCAAGAGCCGCGCTGCTCCAGGCACGACAGGCCCGCCTTGGCCGCCTGCCCGCAAGGATCCTTGTCATCCGACATGGCCGTTCCCCATAGCGATAGCAGGCGGCGGAAGGCGGCCGCGTCGGTGGTATTGGCGCTATTGGCCGCGAGCAAGGCGTTGATGGACGTTGCTACCGGCACGGCTGAGACACCGCCGGCCGGACCGGCCCCGGGCCGCTGCGTGGCGGCGGGCGACGATGCGGACGGCAAGAGTGGGGCCGGGGAGGCTGCGGACGGTGGTGCCGTCGCCGCAAGCGGGACACCCGACGCGGAACCGGCAGCCGCCATGGCATGCGCCGCGTTGTCGCGGGAGGCGCGTGTCGGGGAGAGCCACAGTTGCCAGCCGACATAGACGGTGCCGGCGGCACCCACGAGCCCCAAAGCTCCGGCAAGCCAACCCAGCCACACGGGCACGAAGCGCCGTCCGTAGACTTCGCCGGCCGCGAGGCGCACCAGCCCGGACGATACTTTTCGGGTTTCCTGGGTATAGGCACCGAGCAATGCACGGTCGCAGGTCACGTTGATCACGCGCGGGATGCCTCCCGACAGGCGGTGCACTTCGGCGAGCGCCGACGGCGTGAATATGTCCTCGACGGCGCCGGCCACGCGCAGCCGATGGCGCACGTAGCCCAGTGTCTCTTCCCGGGACAGGGGTTCAAGGTGGTAACGGCCGGTGATGCGTTGCGCCAGCTGGCGCAGCTCGGTGCGGTCGAGCAACTCGCGAAGTTCCGGCTGCCCGATCAGGATGATTTGCAGCAGCTTGTGCGTCGGAGTCTCGAGATTGGTCAGCAGCCGCACCTGTTCCAAGACATCCGCCGACAGGTTCTGTGCCTCGTCCACGATCACGATGATGCGCCGTCCCTCGGCATGGGCCGACAGCAGCCGCCGGTTCAGCGCGTCCACCATCTGCTTGACGCTGTCGCGGTCGGCGTCGGGGATGCCGAGGCCCAGTTCTTCGCAGATGGTGAGCAGAAATTCGACCGGCGTTACCCGCGGGTTCAATATGACGGCAACGTCGGCATGATGCGGAACGCGCGACAGCAGGGTACGCACCACGGTGGTCTTCCCCGTGCCCACTTCTCCGGTCAGTTGTATGAATCCCCCCGCTTCATTGATGCCGTACAACAAGTGCGCCAGAGCTTCGGCGTGGCGCTCGCTCAGGTACAGATAGCGCGGATCCGGCGTGATGGCGAAGGGCTTTTCGTTGATGCCGAAGAAGCGGAGGTACATGGCGGTCCTAGAATACCAACTCAGCCGCCCGATCCGGAGCCGTTCTGGGACGGCAGCAGGCTGGCGCGGGTCAGTATGCCGGGGCCGAAGCGGCCGCGGATGTCGTCGACGGCCGCATCCAAGCGCGACGATGAAGCGCCGGGGCCCGGGAACAAGTCGGCCTGCTGCACGGCCTGAAGATCGCCGACTCCGACCCCCAATAGACGCACCGCCGCACTGGGTTGCGCGGCCAGCCATCCCTCGAGCAGGGCTGTCGCGCCGGCCGCCACGGCGGCGGTATCCTGGGTATGCGGCTTCAAGGGGCGTTGCCGGGTATAAGTCTTGAAATCGGCGCGGCGGATCTTGACGTTGACCGTCCCGGCGGAGAGCCGCTGTGCCCGCAGCCGCGATGCCGTTCTGTCCACCAGACGCAGCAATTGCACGTGAAGCACCGCCGCCCCGCGCAGATCCGTGGCGTAGGTCTCCTCCGCGCTGATCGACTTCTCTTCACGATCGGCTTCGACCGGTCTGTCGTCCAGGCCCGCGGCCCGGTCTCGCATGGTTCGTCCATGCTGGCCAAAGGCGCGCCAGAGCACCTCGTCGCCCGCCCGGCGCAAATCGCCGAAGCTGCGGATTCCCGCGGCGTGCACGGCCGGCAGGGACTTCGGCCCGACACCGAACAGTTTCTCTATCGGCAAGGGATCCAGGATGGTGCGCATGTTGTCCGCGCCGATGCGGCACATGCCGTCGGGCTTGTTCAAGTCGGAGGCAATCTTGGCCAGCAGCTTGTTCGGCGCGATTCCCACCGATGCCGTGAGGCCGGTTTGCGCGCGGATACGCCGGCGGACTTCGCCGCCGATGCATTCAGCGCTTCCCATCAGCTGCTGGCTCGACGTGACGTCGAGAAAAGCCTCGTCCAAGGACAGGCCTTCCACCAGCGGGGTGAATTCGCGAAAAATCGCAAATACCTGATCCGACACCTGCTTGTAGCGGGCCATGCGAGGGCGTACGCAGACGGCTTCGGGGCAGAGGCGCAGCGCCTCGCCCATGGGCATGGCCGAACGCACCCCATAGCGCCGTACGGCATAGCTGGCCGCGGCCACCACGCCGCGGCCGCTGGTGCCGCCGACGATCAGGGGCTTACCTTTGAGCTCCGGGCGATCCTGTTCTTCCACGGACGCGTAGAAAGCGTCCATGTCGATGTGCAGTATCGCCCGCATATCATTCCACGGTGATGGTGATCTTCTTCGAGTGCAGCGGCGGATCGAAGGAGAGGTGCGTGTAGTCCGCGAACAAGAGCTCGAGCGTGTGCTTGCCGGGGGCCAAGGTCAGCGTCGTCTCGGTCTGGCCTTTGCCGAAGTGCACGATCTTGTCGGTCGCCGGCAGGGGTGCATCGAGCTTGATGTCGCTCAAATCCGTGTCCACCAGGAGATGATGGTGTCCGGTATTGTCGAATTTGACTCCCGCCGGCGCCACTCCCATCCCTTTCAACCCGAAGCGCACCGTGACCGGCCCGTGGACCTTGGCACCGTTGCTCGGAGAGATGATATAGACCTCGGCGTTCGCCCCGGGCGCGGATCGTTCCTGCGCCACGGCGACGGCCGCGATCAAAGTGAGCCCCAACGCGAGAAATAATCGATTCATAGCGATCTCCTGGAAGTAGCCGGCACGGGGCAGCATCTTACAGCTGCATCGCCGCATACGTGAACACGCCGACCACCGTAACTTCCAGTACGACCGCATACCCGATAAAAAGTGCAAAACCCTTCAACAAGGTCCTGAGCCAGCCGGCGTTGAATACGCGTTTCATGGCCACGACCGTATACAGCGGCAGGGACCCGAGCAGTGCCAAGGACAGGATCTGCGCCGCTCCTTCGGCGCGCGGCCACGCATCGGCGGCGTTGGCCAATAGCACGACCAGGGTCATTGCCGAGAAGAAAAACGCTTGGACATGCAGGAAGAAAAGCAGGTGTTCCGCATAGCGATAGCGAGGCCGCCGGTACATCAGCATGTGGAGGAAGGCGATCACCGGCAATAAGATGAACAGGGCCTTCGGCATGGCGCCGACGGCGACGTGCACCAGGCTTGCTCCATGGTCGCGGACCACCGCCTTGCAACCATGCCTCAAGCGCTGCGCCAAGGCATGGCTGACGAACAGCTCGAATTGCGTGGTGTCGCAGTTGGCATCCGACGTGGTGAGGACCTGGACTTTGCCGTTCTTGTCCAATACCGCGAGATTGACGTCCGAATGATAGAACGACGCGGCTAGAAAGAAAATGATGCTCAAGACCAGGTACAGGCGAAACGGCGGCAGGTAGGCGGCGCGGCGCCCCGCCACGAATTCCTGGGTCAGCTTTCCGGGCTTGAACCACAGCAGCTTGAGCGAGTTCCACAGCCGGGAATCGGAGTGAGTGATGCCCTCGATTGCCTCGTGGAACAGTTCCCGAGTGCTCGGCACATGGACGTCCGCCGTCTGACCGCAGTTGGCGCAGTAGCGGCCGGTCAGCGGCGCGCCGCAATTGAGGCAGCCGGCGGCGGTGCCGGGTTGAGCGGTCTGTTCCGGGGACTGAGGCGCCGTCATAAGGCTGAGCCGGCGCCCGCGGCCAATTCATGCGGCGCGAAATCATCGACATCGATGAGATTCGAGACTTTGGCCTCGTAGTCGCGCAGTACGGCTGCTTCGGCCTCGGTCAAAATGCCGAGATGCAAGGCCTGGGTGATCTGCCCGGCTATATCCAATGCAGTCACGCGGCCGGTCTTGATCCCTTCCACCCGAATGCGCTTTTCCAGCGATTCCGCCATGGTCGAGAGGATCAGCGCCTCTTGCAGCAGGCCTAGGGGGTTGTGCGCTTGCTGGGTCTTGTAGATGTGCTGAGTCAGCCGTTCGCGCGCGGCGGTCGGGTTCATGATCAGCTCGACGATGTCGCGCCCCAGGCGGTCGCTCGGCGGAAAATACGTCAGGCCGCGCGGGAAGATCAGCAGCCGCATGATGGCGGCCAGCGGCCGATTGGGAAAATTGCGCAGGAATAGATGCAGCTGTTCCTGCGCCTGGTAGAGCAAGCTGCGGCAGGCCCACTCGACCAGGGGCAGATCGGCGGCCTCGCGGCCTTGGTTGTCGTGATGCTTGAGCACCATGGACGCCAGGTACATGGAGGACAGCACGTCGCCCAGGCGGGCCGACAGGGTTTCCTTTTTCTTGAGATAGCCGCCGAGCGCCAGCATCGCGACGTCGGTGGCCAGCGCGAACGATGCGCTGTACCGGTTCACGTGCTGGAAGTAGCGCG
>Ga0208193_1000689_pt1 | contig 16464 bp, 26 predicted proteins | sample June2015DPH_17_2_FD_184716 | JGI IMG/M metagenome (GOLD analysis project Ga0208193, IMG submission 184716) | Peatland microbial communities from SPRUCE experiment site at the Marcell Experimental Forest, Minnesota, USA - June2015DPH_17_10... | ecosystem: Environmental > Terrestrial > Soil >... | reverse complement strand
CCCCGCTTTCACCCGTTTAGACTCAAGCCTCCGTCACCGCTTCCGCGTACTATTGATCTTGATCAATGCAGCTTCCATGCCAGGCCCACGGGAGCCTGAATCAATGGGTTGCGCGACGGCGGGCACAGCGATGCACCGACATGGCGCGACCGAGGACGGACGCTGCGTTAGGGGAGTGCAACGGGCGGTTTGTGGAGACCCTATGAGTTTTATCAATTCGAGCGGATTGGATGAGTTGGCCCGCCGACTGGCAGATTCTGTACCCGAGTCGGTGCGGGCCTTCGGGCGCGATCTGGAGGGCAATTTCAAAGCCGTGCTGCAAGCCCAGCTCAGCAAATTGGATTTGGTCAACCGGCAGGAATTCGATGTGCAAGCGGCCATTTTGGAGCGAACCCAGGCCAAGTTGGCCGCCATCGAAGCACGCCTGAAGGAGATCGAAGCCAAGCTCGCGCCGCAGTAAGTTTCGCAAAGGCGCGCAACAGGCCCGCGGCGGTGACCAATCACAAGGAGGTGAGTGCCGGGAAGGCCGCACGAACCCACAAAGTGCCCCGGACCAAAGAGCACCTGAGTACGGTCTTGAGCCGGGCGCCCTTGGGACTCGCGGCCCCCCAGGTTCGCGTGGAAGTTCACCTGGGCACCGGGCTGCCTGCATTTGCCCTGGTCGGATTGCCCGAGGCGGTGGTTCGAGAGAGCAAGGAAAGAGTTCGCTCGGCGCTGATGACCAGCGGGTTCGAATTCCCCGTCGGACGCATCACAGTGAATCTATCGCCCGCGGATTTACCGAAGGAGGGCGGCCGCTTCGATCTGCCCATCGCCGTCGGCATTCTGGCGGCCAGCAATAAGATCCCGCCGCGGGCCCTCGAGCGGCGCGAGTTCTACGGGGAACTGTCGCTGGGGGGCGAACTGCGCCAGCTCCCCAAGCTCCTGCCGGCGCTCATCGAAGGATCGCGACTCGGGCGGGAATTGATTTTGCCCTCCGCCAATGCGCTCGAAGCGAGCCTGGTCCACCACGGCAACCTCAAGCTCGTCAGCCATTTGCGGCAGGTGTTCGATGCGCTCCGCGGCAAAGCGGCATGGCCCGCCGGCGCGGCTCCCACGGATCTCGCGGACGCGCCGGCTCCCGGCTACACATCGGACCTCGATCTTGCGGAGGTTCGCGGCCAATTCGCGGCCAAACGCGCCCTGGAGATCGCGGCGGCCGGCGAGCATGGGTTGCTGATGGTCGGGCCACCTGGTGCGGGGAAGACCCTGCTCGCCCAGCGATTGCCCGGGTTGCTGCCGGCCTTGACCCCGCACGAGTCCCTGGAAGTCGCGTGCCTGGAATCCGCCGCGGGACAGAGACCCCGCCTGGGCGGCCGCCGGCCGTTTCGCAGTCCGCAGCATACGGCTTCGATCGCGGCGCTCGTCGGCGGCAGCACCCTGAAACCGGGCGAACTCTCGCTGGCGCATCTGGGCGTTCTGTTTCTCGATGAATTTCCGGAATTCGCACGGAACGCGCTGGAAGCCTTGCGCGAACCCCTCGAGAGCGGGGTGGTAAAGCTCACGCGACTCAAGCGAATTTGCGAATTCCCCGCGCAATTTCAATTGGTGGCGGCGATGAATCCGTGTCCCTGCGGCTACGCCGGCGACCCGCGTGGTCGATGCCATTGCACGGCGGAACAAGTCACCCGCTATCGGCACCGGATCTCAGGCCCGCTGATCGACCGCATCGATATTCACGTCGAATTGACCGCACTGCCGGTGGAGCACTTGCTCGGCGATGAATCCGCGGACGCAGAGAATTCAGCCACAGTCGCGCTGCGCGTCGTCGCTGCCCGGCAAGTGCAAATGCAGCGTCAGCGCAAATTAAACGCGCGGCTCACGCCTTCCGAGGTGACTCGGTTCTGCGGCTTGGGGCGCCCGTCGCGAGCCCTGCTCAGCACGGCCATAGCGCGATTGGGGCTGTCCGCCAGGGCATGCAATCACGTACTGAAGCTGGCGCGTACATGCGCCGACCTCGCCGGCGAGCCCGAGATTCGCAGCAACGACGTCGCCGAAGCAGTGCAGCTGCGCGCGCTGGACAAGCTCAACAGCTGAGCGGCGCGGCTATTCGCCGCGCGATCCGCTCATTTGCTATTGAGGGACACCATGTAGTCGACGGTCATGCGGATCGTCGCATCCGGCCAGTTCGTGCCACCCTTGGGCGGCATATTACCCTTGCCCCCGATCGCGTCCTTGTACAGCACTTCCTTGCCCTGAGCGATGCGCGGACCCCACGCCGCATGATCGCCGATCTTCGGCGCGCCGTTGACGCCCGTCGAATGGCAGGCCGAGCAGACTTTCGTGAAGGCCTGTTCACCCGTCGTGGGCACATCCGCACCGGGCCCCGCACCCGCCGGCGCGGTCACCACGGCCAACGCCGAGTTATCCTTGCCCGCAATGGCCTCGTGCGCGAACGGCTCAATATTTTGCCGGACCTCCTTGAGGTTCAGCGGATCCAGCAGCACATCCTTCCCCTGAGTATCCGCGCCGATCGAGCGCGCGACACCGAACAGGATGATCGCGAAAACGATGAGGATACCCAGCACCAAGCTAAAGGAATTGAAGAAGTGTGTATCTGAGGATTCTGGGTTGGACACGGTAACTCGCTGAATTTCGATGAAAAAATATCCCGGGAACGGCCCTAGTATAGCGACAGCCGGTGAATCACGGAATAGCCCGTGATCGGAAGACGCGCAATAGCCCAACCAACAGCTCCATGAGCAAGGGGCGCGGCACCCACGCTCACTGAACGATGCAACGGTGCCGCTACCGGTCCAACGGGCTTTTTACGCCCATCGCCCCTTTTCTCGTCACATGCGTGTAAATCATGGTGGCGCGCACGTCGGCGTGCCCCAACAGCTCCTGTACCGTACGAATGTCGGAGCCCGCCTCCAGCAGATGCGTGGCAAAACAGTGACGAAAGGTATGACAGCTCGCAGGCTGCAGTATTCCTGCCTTGCGAACCGCAATCTGCACGGCCCGCTGCAGCATCTTTTCATGCTGATGATGGCGGGTCGGCCGTCCGGTGTAAGGATCTCGGCACAGCGAGCTTGCGGGAAAAATCCACTGCCATCCCCATTCAATTGCCGCATTCGGATATTTCCGCGCCAATGCCGTCGGCAGCGACACACCCGGTTCATTCAGTTTGCGTTGCCGCTCAAAGCGAGCAAACAACTTCGCAAGATGCTCCCTAATTTGCGGAACGATGGTCAATGGCAGGACCGTCACACGATCCTTCCCTCCCTTGGCGTCTCGTACATTTATTTCTCCGCGTTCGATGACCAAATCCTTGACCCGAAGCCGATGCGCTTCCATCAATCGCAGGCCGCCGCCATAGAGAACATTCGCCAGCAACCAGGCAGTGCCATCAAGTTGCGCGAGCACCGATCGCACTTCAGCAACGCTGAGCACAACCGGTAGCCTCTTCGGCCGAGATGCTCTCGTCACGTTCTCAAGCCAAGGCAATTCGATGCCGAGCACCTGCCGATAAAGAAACAACAGAGTCTGAAGTGCCTGATTCTGCGTCGATGCCCCCACCTTGGCCTCGACGGCCAAATGCGTCAAGAAAGCCTCAACCTCCGCCGATCCCATGTCGCGCGGATGCCTGCGGCCATGAAATTTGACATACCGTCGCATCCAGTACAGGTAGGCCTGTTCCGTTCGGAACGCCAAATGACGAGTGCGAATTCTTTCGCGCGCGACCTCGAACAAGCCACGCCCCTCCGGCATATAATTCCCCTTGGAGTGCTATGCGACACCGCCGCAATCTGACGTCAAGGAAATCAGGAAGATGTCTAACGGTCCAGTTCCATATATCCCGCTTTTAACGCAATTCACGCGCCACCCGCATCTTGGAATTATTAGTTAGGTCCTCGTGTGCTGAAGCGACGTGGTTCTAGTGTGGCTTGGAATGGCGTCGCGGTGCTGGTTACGTCTCGGTTGGTTAGCCGCTATTTTTGGATGACCGCTTCTATTGATGTCTGGGTTGATGGGAACCGTGTACTCAGGTCGGGAGGGGTACTTCGATTTACGGGAAATCACTCGGAAACGTTCCGCTTCGGCGACGGCACTCAGCAGGTCAAACTAACGTGGGGTGCTGGTTGGCTGCGATCGTTCCCGTTCAAGCTCCAGATTGATGATGTCTTAGTGGCAGAATCACGGGTCATTATAGAGAACTGGTGGCTTATGTTTTGGCCATTCTTTCTGGCGATGGGCTTTGTTTTCGTCCGACTGGCGCTTCAACATTAGGGACCTAACAATCGGTTCGAGCGATCGCGGGGCCGCGTCTTCGTTGGGCCAAGGAGGAAGTCGATGATTGGGATAAAGTGCCTTCGTTTGACGCTGGTGAAGCCCCGCGTCGCTCAACCTCATCATTAGGTCCCATTGCGCGTGCACACTCCGCAAGTAACTGGTGCATTTCTCGCTGCTTGGTTGGCCATTGCTATTCCGGCGCGCGCTCAAACAAGCGGCCATGCGCTAGACCTAGGCCAAACTACTTCGTGCATGTTAAAGGTGCTCAATACGGTGCCCGGCGTTAGTGAGGCGAGACTCGGCACCTCCACAAATGGCGGGTGGAATCATCCGTTTCTGAAGTACCGTGCTGCAGAGGAATCGCATTGGGTGCAGCCGACCCGATTTGATCTGCAAAAGAGCGATAAAGCTAAAGTTTGGTTTATGGCCACATTACCGGGCATGGGGACACTCGACACTCATGTTACGAATGTTGTTGTGCAAGAATGGAAGCAACAATGCGGAGTGGTGGCGGTTGTGCTATTGGCGTAATAGTCCGAACCCAACAATCGGTTCGAGCGCTCGCGAAGATCGGCGTCTTCGTTGAGCCAGGGAGTAGTCGATGATCGGGATAAATCAAGTTCGTTGGGTGGCGACGCAATCCCGCGTCGCCCAGCCTCAACGTTAGGCTACTCGGACATGCCGCGCGACGATATCGGGACTTGTGAATCGTGCAGTCAGACGTTTTCGTATCGGCTGATCCACAACGGCTTCAATGATTCCGCATTCGCTTATTGTGACCGCTGTGGGTGCTCGGCATCCCTAAGTGGTTGGTACAAGGCCATTCCGCCAGCGGCTCATTTCCGAGCACATGGCCCCGTAACGCCGGATACGGAAGTGCTACTTCAGGGTTGCCGGTGTGGCGGGAGGTTTTGCGCCACCGCATCCCCTAGATGCCCCCACTGCAACCATGAGTTGAGTGCCGAGTCTGCAACCTCGTATATTGAGGCAAATGCGCAAGGTACAGCTAAGGGGTGGAAGTGGCAGCGATCGTGGCAAGGCCTATATAGCATAGTAGTCGACGGACGCGCCGTTTCGGACGTATGGCTGAATTAACCAGTCGCCTAATTTGGAGCGGACACGCGGCGGCATCCTCGGTAATCGGCGCAGGGAATCGATGAATCGGGATAAAGTGGCTTCGGTTGGTATGCGCGGCCGCGCGCCGCTCAACTTTGACGTTAGGCGAATCCGCTATGCACGCTGAAATGTGGGAGCCGATAGAGGGCATTTGCGAGCCTTGCGACCATATTTCCTTCTCCTACATCCCTCTTCACGCGGCAGAGATCCGCATGACTTTCGCTGCCTCTGCAGGCGGTGGCCCTCGGGAGCTCATTCTCAGGTTTAAGCACGTCGTCGTTCTTAGCGGCGAGGACGAAGCTCCCGGGGGATTTGTTTCAGCGCCTGCGATAAATTCGCTTCCGAAACTGGGGTGCGGCGCTCACCCGACATGGACATTCCCTCTTTTAAAAATTGTGGATTCAGAGCCTCTGAAAAACTACCAATTGATGCGCCCTCAGAAAATCGCGCATTTCTTCATGGTATCGATGGACAATCTGGTGCATGTTATTGCAAGCACAGAGGTAGACGCAGCTTGGAACACCTCAATACGCCGGGGTGCCTCCGCCTAACAATCGGTTCGAGCGATCGCGGGGTCACGTCTTCGTTGGGTCACGGAGGGAGTCGATGATTGGGATAAAGTGCCTTCGTTTGTCGCCGGCGCAACCCCGCGTCGCTCAACCTCATCGTTGGGCGACTTATTCGCGTTGACCGGGCCGGCGTGCTCTGAAACGATGTTGACATGGATTTCGAGGTCATTGGCGACATAACCGGGACCCAAACGATTGCCACGGGCTCTGGCATTCGCGAACGAGGCCGCTTACGTAAGCGGTATGGTCGTGGACGGTGGCGCAAGCGTAAGGGTTTCGCGGAAATTCGCCTCCCATCCGGCGAAATTGTACAAGCCGAGTTACACTGGTATGAGGCTACTGGAATCGGAAAGCGCGAAATGAAAATCAAGGCGTTCATTTAGAGCAACACGCACATGGCAAAAGCAGCAAAACGTCTATATATCTGCCTAGATAACGCTGGCTACGAGGTTTCGCTCGAGCGCCGGAAGATTTACGTTGCGCTGCCGGATACGAAAGCGGAGCGCGCTGGTTTTCTAAGGATCATCGACGAGTCCGACGAAGATTATTTATACCCAACCCAGCGCTTCGTCGCCGCAGAATTACCCATTTCGACCCGTCGCGCCGTCTTGCACGCCGCCTAACAATCGGTTCGAGCGATCGCGGGCCGCGTCTTCGTTGGGCCAAGGAGGGAGTCGATGATTGGGATCAATCAGCTTCGTTGGGTGCCGGCGCAACCCCGCGTCGCTCAACCTCATCGCTAGCCGCCACACTAACGTCGCAGCCGTGTCCAAGACGCGTGATAATTGGCTCAAGTGGCTCCGGTGGGAGCCGGGACGCCAGGGCACTGGTTACGACAAGTGCCTCATTGTCACGAGTCCCTTTCCCGTTCCGTTTGATTGCTACCTACTACGGTTTCCAGATGGCACAGAGATTCCTCCGCACCGCGATCCTGTTAAGACTGGTCGCCACTATCGATTGAACGTCGTGGTAAAGAGGGCGCCCTCAGGCGGCGACTTCATATGCGCCGATCCGATCCTCGATTGGGGGCGTCTCAAGTTTTTCCGCTCTGATCGATCGATTCACTCGGTTATTCGGGTCGTCGGTGGGTCTCGGTATGTATTGAGTATTGGCTGGGTGCTAAAGTCGTGCGCGTAGCGTCTAACAATCGGTTCAAGCGATCGCGGGGTATCATCTTCGGTGAGCCAAGGAGGGAATCGATGATTGAGATAAAACAGCCTTGTTTGCAGACGGCGCCCCCGCGCGTCGCTCAACCTCTTCGTTAGGTGCCATGAGATTCCGCGTTGCAATCCTATTGACGGCCCTTGGCGCGGGGGTGCTCATAACTATTGTTCTGACTGCGGCGTCATACGTTCTTTTTGAGGCTGGTGCCAAGAATCTCTCGGCCGCATTGTCTTGGCCAAACTCGCTACTGCAAGCGGCGGCGCCGTGCGTCAGGGTCCAAGCTAGCGTTGTGGGCCGCTCCATTTGTGAGGGCACTCCGTTTAATGACATTGCTTTTGTAGCGAGTTTTCCGCTGAGCATCGTTGTGTACTCTGTAATTGCTTACGGCATAATTCGACGTCGCTCTCGTAAGGGCACCTAACAATCGGTTCGAGCGATCGCGGGTCGCGTCTTCGTTGAGCCAAGGAGGGAGTCGATGATTGGGATAAAGTGCCTTCGTTCGACGCCGGCGACCCCCCGCGTCGCTCAACCTCATCGTTAGGCCACAAAAATGAATCGTCTCACCGGTATCTGCCTCGCCCTTTTGATCGTCTCCGCGATCGTCGCACGCATTGGCCTCAGCCAAACGTTGCCGCTCACGGACAAAACTCTGCTTCAATATGCGTCGAAGTCATACGACAAGGAGGCACACAACGGACTGCGCGAGGTTCTCGGGACGCTAAACAATGCCGAGGTAGTGGCCGACTTCATTTGTTCTGATCTATGCCCCAATTACACGGTACGGATCATCCACTTCAACGTCGAGCCTGGCGTGAAATGTAGCGCAGTTGGAGGCGTCGAGAAATCAGTGATGATTCCCGTTTCGATCGCGGCCACGCTAAAGGCCTTTTGTTTTCCAAGGGTGCTGATAGATAACTGGGACGCCTATGTCAGGTGATCGCCAGACGCCTAACAATCGGTTCGAGCGATCGCGGGTCGCGTCTTCGTCGAGCCAAGGAGGGGGGCGATGGTTGGGATAAAGCAACTCCGTTTCTCGTCGGCGAAGCCCCGCGTCGCTAACCTCATCGTTAGGCGCATGCTGATGATCCGCACATTCGTCCTCGCCCTAGTCCCGGCGCTCGCGTTTGCTACGAATCCATGGGTGGACACTCGGTATCCGCATCAAGCCGTAACGGTTGATTACCTCTACGAGGCGTGCTCGGTCGTTGGTGAGACAGCCCGGGGCGACATCCCATATTTTGATTGCGAATCCTATGTTTACGGCGTTCTAGACGCGTACTTAAAGGTTCGCGGCGATATCCCCAAGGCACAAAGAGCCTGCTTTCCGGCCAATATCGAGCCATGGCGGGTGTTGAAGGCGGCGGATCCGCCCGTTGATGGCCGCACAGGTAAATTAAACGCCGCATCATATTTGATCGATTCCCTCCGCAGGCTTTACCGTTGCCCGTAACGGTCTCGCCTAACAATCGGTTCGAGCGATCGCGGGTATCGTCTTCGATGGGCCAAGGAGGGGAGTCGATGATTGGGATAAAGCAGCTTCGTTGGTCGGCGACGCAACCCCGCGTCGCTCAACCTCATCGTTAGGCGACACACAATGTATTCGCCATTCGAGTATCTATTGGCGTTCACGCCCGCGATTCCAGTGCTCCTGATCGCAATGATTGGGATTGCACTTTCCCTACGTCGGCGCCTCTCTCAACCAGCTTCTTCTCGCCTCGTCATTATTGGGCTAATCGCCCTCTCCGCGTATTCGCTGGGCACGGTTCTGTTGCACCTTCACATTAGCAAACCATTTGATAAGTATGAGGACGCGAGCGTTTACGCCCAGCATATTGCTTGGGTCAAATTGACCCTATACGCAGTAAACCTGGTTGGTGTAGCGTCCATAACTGCCGCGGTATTTGTCAGGCGCGAGAGTTAAGGGTAGCTCGCCTAACAATCGGTTCGAGCGATCGCGGGTGTCGTCTTCGGTGGTCCAAGGAGGGAGTCGATGATTGGGATAACTCAGCTTCGTTGTGTGTCGGCGCAACCTCGCGTCGCTCAACCTCATTGCTAGACGACTCATTTGTAAGCGCCAATGTCTATTCGGAAACACGGGTTGATCTGGGCGGCGGTGGGTTTTGGCGTCCCCATTTTTTGGGGCGCACTCAGCTTCATCTTTTTCAATGCGTCAAATTCATGGTGGACCGACATGTATTGGTATCTTGTGTACCTTACTTGTCCGCCTTGGTTGCTTCCTGAATCATCGGCGAGCTGGCTAATTACGCCGATTCTAAATGCAGCGCTTTATGGAGCAGTCGCAATGGCCATAGTTAGTATGTCGCGTACGCTGCGACATCGCAGTCGCGTTGATTAATAGCAGCGTCCCGTCTCACAATCGGTTTGAGCGAATCGCGGGGTGGCATCTTCGGTGAGCCCAGGAGTGGATCGATGATCGAGATAAATCAGATTCGTTTGTCGTCTGCGCAACCGCGCGTCGCTCAACCTCATCGTTAGGTCACCATTCATGCGTATCGTATCAGTCCTAATGATTTGCCTCGTCGCCCTGGCGCAAGTTCCGAGTGGTGCCGTAACCACGCACGCAATCGATCAAAGCAGCGCGTGTGCGCGTTTGAAGACAGCCGTAGCGAGACTTTCTCGCGTACCAGAAAGTGGCCCTGTCGGTCTGGCTTGGTTTTGTGATTTCTCGACGATTGCGGCGGACACGTCGTATGTCATCGCCCTGCGCTCGAACAGAAAATGCGACGGTATATGCAGCAATTTGATGGGTTGGTACGCCGTTGACTGGACGAATGGTTCCGTTCACGATTTCGATACGGCGGCGATGAAAGTGGGCCGCCGCCTGAATCGTCCCAATTGAGCTAGTCGCCCTGATTGCCGCGCGACCTAACAATCGGTTCGAGAGATCGCGGGCCGCAGCTCGGATGGGCCAAGGAGTAGGTCGATGATGGGGATAAATCAGCTTTGTTTGTCGTTCGCGCATTCCCGCGTCGCTCAACCTCATCGTTAGGTGACTCTGGCGCCACGCCATGTCAAACGTAACAATTGATCAGGCGATTTCGCGCGGCACCAGACTCGTTAACGTGCCGGTTTGGCTGTTTCTGTGTAGCCCAGTGATATTCTGGCTTGGCGGTCGTCACACCATCGCAAATTTCATCGGCGAAAAGGTCTTCTCTATGGCGATGGTCGTGATCTTCGTCGGTTGCTTTATCGCTGCGTGGCTTTGGTGGTCAGTGCAGGTTCCGAAATGGCGTCTCTGGGCATACGAGCGTGTTGACGACATTCCCGAACTAAAGCGCCGGGCAATTGAGGCGCAACTGATATGGCCAGACGGAAGCATCTTTGCCCGAACCGAGATAAAATCGGTGGCACACGCTGCACGCGAGCGCGAGTTCGAGCAACGTGCTGCGAATCGCTCAATCACCTAACAATCGGTTGGAGCGATCGCGGGCCGCACCTTCGGTGGACCAAGGAGGGAATCGATGACTGAGATAAAGTGCCTTCGTTCGACGCTGGTGAAGCCCCGCGTCGCTCAACCTCATCGTTAGCTCCCTATGAAGCTCGACCCTAAAGCTCGATTGATCGCCGCCGTCCTTCTTGGCCTGGTTGTAGGCGTTACACTCCGTTTGTACAACCTCAAGACCTTCCATATGAGCCGAGACGAGTTCTTAGCCGGCCAAGCGGCCAGGTACGATCGACTGCTCGCAGTACATCCGTCAGCGTTTACCGCGATCGTTGTTGCAATCCTCATGGTCGGAGTCGCGGTGGGATTATACGAACTACTCGCATTTGCGGTTGCTAGGGCCCTCAGTCGAACTGTCGAGGAGAGTCATGCCGAAGGCAGCTAACAATCGGTTCGAGCGATCGCGAGGGCTAGCGTTTTCGGTAGGCCAGGGAGGGAGTCGATGATTGGAATAAATAAGCTTCGTTTGCCGGCAGCGCAACCTCGCGTCGCTCAACCTCATCGTTAAGCGCCATGCCAGGCTCCGCGGCTTCGATTGACGAATTCAAAGAGACGCTTCGATCTGAGCTGGCGCGTATGACCTCGAATCGGCGCCGCGAATATATTGAGGCTCGTCTTGTCGAACCCTCAATAGTTACACTCCATTGGGAGTATGGAAACAATGAACCCTTTGCCGCATGGATGTTCGCGGATCTTAGACGAGCAGACGTAATGGTGGTTTATTGCACCGGCGGCTTCGGAGCGCTTGGCGCGCCATGGGGACTTCATCTTCGCTCATCGACGCACTTCGGTCAGGATAGCGGTTGGTTTAGGACGCTCAGTGCTCTTGCGGAAGACGAGGGGGTTCCGGCGTGACGTTCTCGTTTAGTACCCGTTCCTTATTCGTTGCGATCGGGCCTAACAATCGGTTGTCGTTTTTGGGATTCTAATGACCGCCACGGTATTTGAGGCGGTGATAGCCCTTCCGGTTGTCACTGTCCCGGTCTACCTGTTCAGAACCCGCGGGTTCCGGGGCGGTGTGCTGGATACAGCGGTGGCGCTGACCATATGTTTGATCTCCTCGCTGTCCTCCTGGGTTGGAGGTGCTTTGGTAAGCTGGTGGCAAACCTAACTTGCGTTGGAGCGGACACGCGGCGTGGTCTTCGTTTGGCGTCGGAGGGGGTCGATGAGTTGGAATAAATCAGCTTCGGTCGCATCCTCACGGCCGCGCGCCGCTCAACTCGGACGTTAGGCCTATATGGCTCAATGGTCATCTCTCTGTTTGACGCTCTGCCTGATGGGTTCCGCGGAAGCTCAAGAATTGCCGCCCGGTCCGCTGCCGGAGACCGCAGCCTCCGATATCGGGTACCGCACTGTGGCGGAAGCATTGGTTTCGGTGAAGGCTCGCAAAAATGTCACCGTTTCAACCGTCCGCGACTGGACAATAATTGTCGATGCTATCAACAAAGAAGTGTGGTCATTTGCGCCGCCATCTTATCCCGCCTATCCCGCAGTAGTTAGGCGGTCGGTCCGGCCCCGTCCAGAGGGAGGTTCGGAAATACACATGTCAGTGCTGTGCGAGGCGGCAAAGGAACCGTGCGATAATTTAGTTCGAGAATTCGATGCAATGAACAAGCGGATTTGATGCCGTGCCAGCTTGGCCTAACCATCGGTTCGAGCGATCGCAGGTCGCGTCTTCGGTAAGGCAAGGAGGGGTCGATGATTGAGATAAAGCAGCTTCGTTTGTCGTTGGTGAGGCCCCGCGTCGCTCAACCTCATCGTTAGGCCTAGGAGACTTATGACGCGCCCAGTATCAGTCACTGTTGTCGCTTGGGTGATAATTGCTCTCTCCCTAGAAGGGCTCGTCAGTATGGTTGGTGGCTTCATTACGCCACTTTTTACGGCGAGTACATTTCACAGTCCGTATTCACTCAATACAACCATGTGGTTAGGTGCGGCTACATTAGTCGTCCACGTCGTTTTAGCCGCATTAATGCTCCGAGGTATCGGCTGGGCGCGCATCGTTTTCATTTGTCTGAAGGCACTCGGCCTCGTCGGAATTGTCCTGGGCCGCCAGCCCCCCGCTCTGTGGATTTCCGTCACGGTGCAGCTCATCATATTCGGCGTCTACCTGTTTCGGCGAGAGAGTAATGAGTACTTCTCGATGTCCACAGCAAGGCTGGCCTAACAATCGGTTCGAGCGATCGCAGGTGTCGTCTTCGTTGGGCCAAGGAGGGAGTCGATGATTGAGATAAATCAGCTTCGGTTGATGTTGACGCAACCTCGCGTCGCTCAACCTCATCGTTGGACGAAATGATCGCCACTTATAAAATTATCGTCGATGATAGTTATTTCCGCACGGCACTAAAGAGGTATCGGCGACAGCACCCCAGACGCCACCTAAAAGTGGTCGTACCATTACTCATCGTACTGATCGCTCTTGCTGTATTGGCATATGCTTGGAAAACAGATGCCCCCTGGATAATGATTCCAGAATTCACTGTTATGGGCGCACTGATCGGCGGAATCGTGGGTGCTGTCCTTGGAAAGTCTCTTCAAGCCAAGCGCTTGAGAGCCAGTCGCGATTTCGGAGGCGAAATTTCCATGACCCTCGATGATGTCGGCGTTGCCGTGTCAGGAGCGCACATGCAGGCCAAATTCGATTGGGCAGCTTTCGATCGTGGCATACGTTTCAAAGATGGAATTATGCTGCTAAAAGGAAGTGTACTTCGCTGGCTACCTGACGCGATGCTTATCGACGCAGTTCCCGGAGAAGTGACCGCATTTGTTAGAACCAAAACAAATGTCACAGATTTCGTCTAACAATTGGTTGGATCGATCGCGGGGCCGAGTCTTCGTTGAGCCAAGGAGTGGGTCGATGATCGGGATCAATCAGTTTCGTTTGCCGTCCGCGCACCCGCGTGTCGCTCAGCCTGATCGTTAGAAACCATGAATTGCCATCTCAAGGTAATCTTTGTGTCTGTACTAATTCTTTCAGCGCGAAATGTGAGTGCAGAAGATCTCTCGGCCAACGCCAGTCGCGATGCAATGCGATTGGTTGCATGCATGAAGTCATTTGACTCGGCTTGTGTCAATTCTCTGACGTATACAAAAGTGTTTGAGGATCGCGGCATATCCCGAGTTCAGCTTGAACAGAGAGTCGCGGATCTGTATCAAAAACTGAAATCGATGCACGCGACTTACTCACGCTTCGATTTGGACGCTCCTTGGCCGCCGTTCATCGCAAGTGGGCGGAACTATGTTTTCGTTCCCTACAATATGACTTTAGAAACGGGCGAGCAGCGCGCGTCGTCAAAGTCTTTTCTCATTGGCGTATCCGAAGACTCTGGGATCTCTTGGAAGTTTGTAGATGGCCAAAGGTTCACTCAAGACAACATCGGCATGATTGTCCCCGGATACACCGGTGATAAGCTGCCTCCAACATCATTTGGTCCATCGGCTTCTCGCTAGATGGTTTCTAACAATTGGTTCGAGCGATCGCGGGGCGCGCCAAAGGGGGGGCGATGATTGAGATAAAGTACCTTCGTTCGACGCTGGTGAAGCCCCGCGTCGCTCAACCTCATCGTTAGAGCTCGTGATGAAGTCACCGTTCGCACGGTTGCTCGCCGCATCATTTTTTATCCCAATTGGGCTGCTAGCCTGGAACACCATGGCGCCCCTTGCGATTAACATTTGGGCGCCGGAAGGCCGGGATAGCCGACGCGTTAGTTGAACTGTAGATCCCACGGCTACCCGAAGACCAGCTGTAGGCGTCGGTTTCGCAGCCACGGCACCGGCAGATCGGTTTTGGCGAAGTCGGCCGCCATGAGGAGTGGGTTGTGGGCACGCTTCTGGAAGCGCACCACGATCTCCCGCTCGGTGATCATCACATGGGCAACCGCGTTGATGAAGTCACGGAAGATATGCTGGGACTTGGCAGTGGCATAGCCGTTACCGACCCGCTCGCCGAGGAGGCGATACAAGCTGCTGGCCATCAGGGTCAATTGCAGATCGCAATCGACTTTCATGGCGACCGCGGAGGACAGCGCGTCGATGTGGAAGAAATCCACGCCGTCGGCGATACCGTTCTCGATCAGCATGCGCTGCGCATAGCGGCCGATGAGGTGCACCGGGGAGCGACGCAGCTGGTTGGTCACGACGATGGTCGGTTCCTCGTGGCCGAGGTCGGTGACCGTAATCTGGCGGATCGGTCCCGCATAGTCGCGCAGCGTGACCGTCTGGTCCAAAATACGCGGCGTGCGGTAGGCGCGCGCGATGCTCTCCAGTTCGATGCGTCGCCAGGCGGAGGCTGGCTGGGCGTGGATCTCTTTGAGCATTGTCGGGTCGCGGCGGCGCAGCGTGATGAACGGGATGCCGAGTGCGTTGAGGCGGCTTAAGTTGCGGTAGGTTGTGAGTTTGGAGTCGAATACCAGCTCCTCGGGCAAGTGCCCGGTGCGCTGTTTCCAGTACTCAACGAAGCGCAAGATCTCATCGTTCTGAGTCTCTTTGCGCACGGCGGCATTGGCATAGCAGAACACCCGTTTGTCGGCATCCTGAGCAAGAAACGCGAGGACGCCCTTTTGCCGGCGGCTGCGCTTGGAGATGTAGTGCTTCTGCAGCAGCGCATCCTCCCCATGGAAGGGAATGCTGTGAAAGTCCACATCAAAGGACACGCCGTGCTGAAAGTCCAGGCTCTTCAGGGCGTCGAACCAGCGGCTCATGAGCTTTGGATACGCGGCCGGGGGGATGCGGCAGCTGTACTCGGTGAGAAAGCTGCGCTTCGGGATCACATTGAGGCCGGCGAACAGTGCCAATCCCTGATCGAAGACCGAACTCATCACGTGACTGTGCCGTGCACTGCCAAAGAGCTTCATCGCAAGGAGCGCGCGCATCGCCTGAGCCGCGGGGATCTGCTGCGTGCCGGGAAAGCCGCTCTGCTCGAGCATCCGCTCGAGCGGGATCTTCGTCAGGTACGGCACGAACAAGAAAAGACCTCCGAACTGAGTGCGAAAGTTCTGTGGGGACAGATCCAACTGCCGCGCATCGGCGACCGGCGCCGCTTCGGTCCGTGGCGTTGTCGCACGCTCCTCATCGGCACGTCGTGGCAGCTTGGCAAACCCGGCGTCATGGAGGATGCGCGCGACGGCCGCCGGGCTTAAGCGCCGGTCTCGCTCCTGAAGAGCGCGGCTGATGTCGTAGATCGACAGGTTCTGTTTGCGCAACTCGATGATCTTCTCGCGGGTGGTGTCGCGTTTAACCGAGGCCTGTGGACCGCGGGTCACGGGCAGGAAGAACGTGCGCTTGAGATCTTGCCGAAACCCGTGGCACAGCACGCGAAAGCTTCCCGGGGTGTAGCCGAAGCGCGCGGCGGTCTCGGCGGAGGGGATCCCCTCGACGAAGTAGGCGCGCAGTGCTTCGTATTGGCGGTGGGTCGGATTAGCGGGTTCAAGGAAGACCCGTTTGATGTCGCCGGTTATCTCTCTACGAGATTTACTTGACATGTATCCACTATGTCAAATCGCTGACGCCGTTGCAAGCGAAATCAAGCCTATGCCGACAAAAATGCCGGAGAAATACAAGATAATAGCTTGATTGCAGCGCATGCCAGACGGATCTGCTGTGCGCCGTCGAGAGCCACCTCGTAACGATGTCACAGGGTGGATATGGACCCATCAATCTACACGGTAGGTAACAAAATGGACGCGCGAACCGCGCAATCCCCGAGCGTGACCGCATCGCTCAAAGCGCAGTGTTAAGTGATTACGCGGCGGTGGTGTTCCAGGCTAGCGCTGCCTTCGCGAGTTCGGTCGCAGTCGCCCCGGGCGACAGCACGTTTACCCGGATGCCGGTGCCCTTCAGGTCCTCCGCCCAGGTCCGCGCGAGGTTGCGCACTGCCGCCTT
>Ga0208193_1000687_pt1 | contig 16494 bp, 17 predicted proteins | sample June2015DPH_17_2_FD_184716 | JGI IMG/M metagenome (GOLD analysis project Ga0208193, IMG submission 184716) | Peatland microbial communities from SPRUCE experiment site at the Marcell Experimental Forest, Minnesota, USA - June2015DPH_17_10... | ecosystem: Environmental > Terrestrial > Soil >... | reverse complement strand
GCCTCACGCCGAGTTGGTTTCGCTCCGCTTAATCTGACGGTTGGCGCCGTCCGCGCCACCACACCAGAAACGCGATCACGACCGCTCCCGCCAGCGCGAACCAGGTGATGGCGTATTGCAGATGATCGTCCTTGAGATGCACGTGAAGCGGACCAGGTTTTGGAATTTCGCTTGGCGGCACCGGCTCTTCCAGGTCGATGTAGAACGGTGCAACCGTCTTGCCGCCATTGCCCCAACCCTGCGCTTGCGCCATCGCCGGAAGATCGCGCGCAAACCATAGCCGCTTTTCGACATCGGCAGACGGCGTGAGGAGACCTGCACTTTCCGGAAAGCGGATATAGCCGATGAGATCGGCCGCCGCACCGGTAACGAGGCGCGTCACCGCGCGATCCTGCTGCGCCCGGTCCTGCATCGTGTTCTGGACGAAGCCGGCATTGACCACGACGATTTCACCGCTTGCGAGGCGCGCCGGAACAAAAGCCCAGGTACCGGGTCCGGAAACGTCGTCGCGGATGGTCGAGCCGGAGCTATAGACCATTGCATCGGGAGCAGCGCCATAGGCTGCCTTGAAGTGGACGCGGCGAAATTCGTCCTTTTCTGCCGTGAGCTTGGCCCACTCCGATTGGGGTGGCAGCGACACAGGCTCGGCCGCCAGCCGTTCGGTCAGCGCCGCGATCAGCGCATGCTTTTCCACGCGGCGCTGCAACTGCCAGACGCCGAGGCCGATAAAGACGGCAACCGTGGCCAATGTGAAAAGGCCGAAGCCCAGGTGTCGCCGTCCCGCGGTTGCGGTCATTTCGGTTCGCGCCCGACTAAACGGCCTGGTGCTGCCTTGTGATGGAATTGCAGCGCGATCAGAAGCGCCTTCATCGAACGTAACGGCAGGAGCGTGGTCACGAGGATCAACGGCAGCCAAAGCACGGCATGCAGCCAGAACGGCGGCTGATACTTGACTTCGACGATCAGCGCGCAGGCCACGACGATCGCGCCCGCGAGCATGATGATGAAAATGGCCGGACCGTCACCGGAGTCGATGAACGTGTAGTCCAGCCCGCAAGCCTCGCATCTCGGCCTTAACGTCAGGAATCCCGCGAACAACTTGCCCTCGCCACAGCGCGGACATTTGCAGGCAAGCCCGCGCAACACGCTCTGCAGGACGGTGGTCTGACGGCTGGCGGGTTCGCTCATGGAAGAGCCGTTTAACACAAGACGCACGCCGGCGAGAGGCATCGATTCCGCTGCGAGCGCTTCATTAGGAATAAAAAAGGGCGGCCGCGCGGCCGCCCTTTCGGTGTGGACGAAGGGAAACCTATTCGGCGCCGATAAGCCGGCCGCCGCCAGTACCCCAGACGTAGATGGCGGCGAACAGAAACAACCACACCACGTCGACGAAATGCCAGTACCAGGCCGCAAATTCGAAGCCGAGGTGCTGGGTCGGCGTGAAGTGTCCGGCGTAGACGCGGACGAGGCAGACAATCAGGAAGATGGTGCCGACGAGCACATGGAAACCGTGGAAACCGGTCGCCATGAAGAAGGTCGCGCCGTAGATGTTGCCGGAGAAGCCGAACAAAGCGTGGCTGTACTCATAGGCCTGCACGCAGGTGAAGCAGGCCCCGAGCACGACGGTCAGAATCAGACCGTATTTCAGGCCCCGACGGTCATTCTCGAGCAGAGCATGGTGCGCCCAGGTCACCGTGGTGCCCGACGTCAGGAGCAAAAGCGTGTTGAGCAGCGGAAGGTGCCAAGGGTCGAATGCTTCGATGCCCTTCGGCGGCCAGGTGCCGGGCACGCTGCACGCGCCCATCTGGGTGCCCGCGCCGCATCCGAAAATAGCATCACGGGCGGCGTGAACCGCATCGGCCGGGAACAGGGACGAGTTGAAGAAGGCCCAGAACCAGGCGACGAAGAACATCACCTCCGAGGCGATGAACAGGATCATGCCGTAGCGGTGGCTGATCTGCACCACGCGGGTATGATCGCCCTTGTACTGCGCCTCGCGGATCACATCCGTCCACCAGCTCGCCATGGTGTAGAGCACACCGACAATGCCGATAAAGAAAATGATCGGCGCCGCGCCGGTCATATGATGCATCCAGGTGATGGCGCCGACGGCCATGACAAAGGCCGAAAAGGAGCCGACCGCCGGCCACGGGCTCGGATCGACGAGGTGGTAGTCGTGATGCTTGACTTGCGCCGTAGCCATTTTTCGGTCTCTCCGTTAGCAGGGCCTGTTCGGCCGCTTCGTCTCAACGTTTAAATCTAGACTTCGCGATGGCCGGAAAGCTCCCGACCAGCGCACACATCTCAAAGGTTGCCCTTTTCGCCTTCCCTGGACTTTTCGGTCTCGCCCGCCGCCAGCGGTTTTGCCGCGGGATCGCGGACCGGATAGAACGTATAGGACAGGGTGATGGTGTTCAGGCCGTCATTGTCGCTGTCTTTGACAATCGACGGATCGACATAGAACACGACCGGCATCTCGCGCGTTTCGCCCGGCGCCATGGTCTGTTCGGTGAAGCAGAAGCAGTTGATCTTCTCGAAATAAGCCCCGACCGTCAGCGGCGCGACATTATAGGCGGCCTGCCCGGTCGTCGTCCGCGCGGACTGGTTCGTCACCTTGTAAAAGACGGTCGTGACCTCGCCGATCCTGACCTCGATCTCGGTCTGCTCCGGCTCGAATTTCCAGGGCAACCCACCCGCCACGTTGGAATCGAAGCGAACCGCGATCTTGCGCGTCAGCGGCACGGCCGAGGGCGCTGAAGTTGCCACCTGCGTCGTGCCGTTGAATCCGGTGGCGCGGCAGAACCAGTTGTAGAAAGGCACCGCCGCATAGGCCGCCCCTATCATCAGCACCACCACGAAACCGCAGATCGCAGCCACCGTGGCGTCGCGGGTCAGGCCGCGGCGCGATGCCGCTTTATCGCCTGCGGAAGCCGGACTCCGGTTCGGTTGGTTCGCCATTTTTTTACAACGGCCGCACTAGGACGGCCGGCCCCTTGACGATGGTGACAGCGAAAAAGAGCAGGACGAGAACACCGAGCGCGAGCGCAATGGCGATCGACCGTTGGCGCCGGCTTTTCTTCTGCGCCTCGGTGAGGACAATTCCGTCTGGTCTGTTGTTGTCGGCCATTGTTCTACCATGCGCCTTACCAGCTCGAAGCTGCAACGGCGCGGACGACGACCTCGATCAAAAGGGTCGCAAACAGCGCAAACAGATAAAGAATCGAGAATGCGAAAAGCCGGCGCGTGGCGCGCGAGGCTTCACGGCCTTCACGAAAGCGGAAAACGTTGACCGCCAGCGCCAGCATGCCGACGCCGAGGACGAGGGAGGTCACGCCATAAACCGCATCGAAGTAGCCGAGCGGCCAGGGCGCCAGCGCCACCGCGACCAGCACGATCGTGTAGAGCAGGATCTGCAAGCGGGTCGCATCGGGTCCCGCGACCACCGGCAGCATCGGAACGCCGGCGCGGGCGTAGTCGTCGCTGCGGAACAGCGCCAGCGCCCAGAAATGCGGCGGCGTCCAGAAGAAGATGATCAGGAACAACAACAGCGGCTCGACCGAGAGCGAGCCCGTCGCCGCCGCCCAGGCCACCACGGGTGGAAGAGCGCCCGCGGCCCCGCCGATCACGATGTTCTGCGCGGTCCAGCGCTTGAGCGCCATCGTGTAGATCACGACGTAGAAGAAGATCGTGAAGGCCAATAACGCACCGGCGACCCAGTTGACGAGGATGCCGAGCGTCATCACCGAGAAAAAGGCGAGCGTCATGCCGAAGGCCAGCGCCTCCGGCGGGGTGATGCGGCCACGCGGGATCGGCCGGTTGGCGGTACGCGACATCAAGGCATCGATATCGCTCTCGTACCACATGTTCAGCGCACCCGATGCGCCCGCGCCGACCGCGATGCAGAGGATGGAGGTGAAGGCCAGCACCGGATGCACATGGACCGGCGCGATCACCAGGCCGACCAGCGCGGTGAAGATCACCAGCGACATCACCCGCGGCTTCAGGAGCGCGACGTAATCGGCGACGTCGGCTTCGGAAATCCGCGGCGATAGTTCGATGCTGCTGTGATCGACGACCGACAAGACGGCTCTCGCTTCCTTTAAAATATGAGGACGCGGCGCTTATCGCGCCGCGTGGCTCACTACTGCACGCGCGGCAGTACCTCGAACTGGTGGAATGGCGGCGGTGACGACAGCGTCCACTCCAGCGTGGTCGCGCCGGCACCCCACGGGTTGTCGGCGGCCTGCTGCTTGCGCACGAAGGCGTCGACCACGCCGTAAATGAAGATCAGCACGCCGAAGCCGGAGATATAGGAGCCGATCGAGGAAATCAGGTTCCAGCCGGCGAAGGCGTCGGGATAGTCGACATAGCGGCGCGGCATGCCGGACAGCCCGAGGAAGTGCTGCGGGAAGAACACCAGGTTGACGCCGATGAAGGTGAACCAGAAGTGCAGCTTGCCGATCCGCTCCGAATACATGTAGCCGAACATTTTCGGGAACCAGTAGTACCAGCCCGCGAAAATGCCGAACACCGCGCCGAGCGACAGCACATAATGGAAGTGCGCGACGACGTAGTAGGTGTCCTGCAGCACGCGGTCGACGCCGGCATTCGCCAGCACGACGCCGGTGACGCCGCCGACGGTGAACAGGAAGATGAAGCCGATCGCCCACAGCATCGGCGTCTTGAACTCGATCGAGCCGCCCCACATCGTGGCGATCCAGGAGAATATCTTCACGCCGGTCGGCACCGCGATCACCATGGTGGCCGCGACGAAATAGGCCTGCGTCGCGGACGACATGCCGACCGTGTACATGTGGTGCGCCCACACCACGAAGCCGATGCCGCCGATCGCGACCATCGCATAGGCCATGCCGAGATAACCGAACACCGGCTTCCTCGAGAAGGTCGAGACGATCTGGCTGATCATACCGAACGCAGGCAGGATCAGGATGTAGACTTCAGGGTGACCGAAGAACCAGAACAGGTGCTGGAACAGCACCGGATCGCCGCCGCCCTCGGCGGAGAAGAACGTCGTTCCGAAATTACGGTCGGTCAGAAGCATGGTGATGGCGCCGGCCAGCACCGGCAGCGACAGCAAGAGCAGAAACACCGTCACCAGGATCGACCACACGAACAGCGGCATCTTGTGCAGCGTCATGCCCGGCGCGCGCATGTTGAAGATCGTGGTGATGAAGTTGATGGCGCCCAGAATGGACGACGCGCCGGCCAGATGCAGTGCCAGGATCGCGAAATCGACCGCCGGTCCCGGATGACCCGAGGTCGACAGCGGCGCATACATGGTCCAGCCCGCGCCGACGCCGTTGGCGCCGGGTTCACCTTCAACGAAGCTTGAGATCAGGAGCAGCGCGAACGCGGCCGGCAACAGCCAGAACGAAATGTTGTTCATGCGCGGGAAGGCCATGTCGGGCGCGCCGATCATCAGCGGCACGAACCAGTTGCCGAAACCGCCGATCATCGCCGGCATCACCATGAAGAAGATCATGATCAGGCCGTGCGAGGTCACGAAGACGTTATAGGTGTGAGTTTCGTGGAAGATCTGCACCCCCGGATACATCAGCTCGATCCGGATCGCGATCGACATCGCAGCGCCGATGATCCCGGCGATAATCGCAAACACCAGGTACATCGTGCCGATGTCCTTGTGATTGGTCGAATAGACGAAACGCCGCCATCCGGTCGGATGGTCGTGGGCGTGATCGTCATGAGCGTGATCGTGTGTCGCTGCGGTGGTTGCCATTTTCAAACCCTGCCTTGCAATCTCTTAAGACCTTCAGGTCCCGTCGCCCTTGCCATCCATGACGCGCGCCGGACCCAAGGATGAATTCCAGGCCGCCCCCTAAGGGACGACCGTCCGGATCACTGCGCTGCCGTCCCAACCGAGGCGAACGAACTCCCCGGATTGGCGGCAAATTTCTTCTTCGCGTCCTCAACCCACGCCGCGAATTCCTGATCGCTCACGACCCTGACCGCAATCGGCATGAAGGCGTGGTCCTTGCCACACAATTCCGAGCATTGGCCGTAGAACATGCCGGTCTTGGTGGCCTTGAACCAGGTTTCGTTGAGACGGCCGGGAATGGCGTCGATCTTGATGCCGAAAGCCGGCACCGCGAAAGAATGGATCACATCGGCGCCGGTGGTCTGAACCCGGATGATCTTGTTCACCGGCACGACCATTTCATTGTCGACCCCAAGCAGCCGGGGCTGCTTGTCCTGGGCCATCAGCGAATCGAATTCGAACTTGCCGTTATCGGGATAGGCGTAGGACCAATACCACTGCTTGCCGGTCGCCTTGATGGTCAGATCGGCTTTGGGAACATCGAGTTCCAGGAACAGCAACCGGAACGACGGAACCGCGATGCCGACCAGAATCAGCACCGGAATGAGCGTCCAGGCTACCTCGATCAGGGTGTTGTGGGTTGTTTTGGAGGGAACCGGGTTAGCCCTGGCATTGAACTTGACGACGATGATGACGAGCAACGCCAGCACGAACAGGGTGATGAGGGTAATCAGGACAAACAGGAAGTTATGAAACCAGGTGATGTTGTCCATCACGGGTGAAGCCGATTCCTGCAGCCTGAACTCCCACGGCGCCGGCTGGCCCAATTCGGCGAACGCCGTCCCGCAAGCACCCATTGCGGTGCCGGCCACCGCTAACCCCAGCAACCGACGGCCGATTTGGCCCTTCGACAACTTCATGTCGCTCGCGCTCCCTTAAGAATAAAATCCCCTCACGCATCCCGCCCGGAGGGCAGAGAATAGCGCGCCAATCCACGACCCCGACAAGCGGCCCTGGCATGCACTTCGGAAGCGCAGGGGGCCAGCTTGCTGGAATGCGTCAAAATCCAGCCTCTCAAACCATAATTCCAAGGGCATCGCAATGCAGTAGTGCGGCCTACAGGTGTGCATGAACGGCTATTCTGAAGATGTTATGCGAATGTCGCATTTTCGCGGGAAATCAGCCGAACCGCCCCATTCATGCCCCGCCATGGCTTGACAGGCGAATTACCGGATGTACGCACAGAAATGTTGCGCTTGAGGTATCTGATTCGTTGATCAGACTAGTGGTCCGATTCTAACATTTGCATCCCGGTGTGGCATGCACTTTTGCAAATGTTAGAATCACAGGACCACTAGCAAATATAGGTTTCTAGTGGAGTTTTGGATTTGACATTCGCAGGGTGAATGCGCGGTTACAGGGTAGCGAATGGCAAATCCACTCCACCAGTGTGGCGGTTCAGAAATCCGCACGGGACAGGGCTTGCGGTGGCGTCCAGTCAGCCATTAAGGCGCCGTCATTAGCGTATCAGTCGGATACGTCCGAATTTGCCAAAGAAATAAGCCGAAGAAATCAAGGGATCGACCCTGATGGGGCCTTCGAAATACCCGACTAGTACCGCCGATCTGAGGTCCCTGCACCGCAAGCGGCGAGTCCGTTCCGAACTTCGGAAAGTGGGCACCAGTTCCGCTCCTGCCCGCCTGCGCAATGGATTCGCCAGATCCCGATGGATCAGCGGAACGGCGGCAGGCCTCGCCATTCTTTGCTGGTTCGGCCTTTCGCAGCCTGCGAACGCACAAGGCGCGGTGCGTTCGGTCCATGGCGACTGGCAGATCCGCTGCGATACCCCGCCCGGCGCCCAAAGCGAACAATGCGCCTTGATTCAGAGCGTGGTAGCCGAGGACCGTTCCAATGCCGGCCTGACGGTCATCGTGCTCAAGACCGCAGATCAAAAGAGCAAGCTGATGCGGGTAGTTGCGCCGCTTGGCGTGCTTCTGCCCTCCGGCCTTGGCCTGAAGCTTGATAACGTCGATGTCGGCCGCGCCGGCTTTGTCCGCTGCCTGCCGAATGGCTGTGTGGCCGAGGTCGTCATGGACGACAAACTTCTGGGCCAGCTCAGGAGCGCCAAGACCGCCACCTTTATTATCTTCGAGACGCCTGAGGAGGGCATCGGCTTCCCGCTTAGCCTGAACGGGCTCAGCGAGGGCTACGACAAATTACCGTGAGGCATTGTGCCTCGCTTTATGGCATGTCTCGCCCCTCCCCTTTGCGGACCAATGCGCCTATTTTGCAAAAGGCTGCTTTGAGTCATGCGCGCCGGAGCAGGTCCGGGTTACGGTGATGTAAGGCGACCACCCCGCAGGTTTTTGCTTAGTTGGACGATGCCGGAATTTGGGTTGCGCCTTCAGGTTGTTGGCTGCGCCCCCGGAACGACAGCAAGAGCGGAACGACAGGAAAATTGGAGTACGCATGACGCCCCCAACCTCGCTTCTCGACCGCGCCCAACTCGACCGCGATTCTGTCCGGCAACAGATCACGCGGGGTCTTTCCGGCGCCGACGATGGCGAATTGTTCCTGGAATACAGCCAGACCGAAGCCTTGATGTTCGACAATGGCCGGCTGAAGCAGGCAACCTACGACACCAGCCAGGGCTTTGGTCTGCGCGCGGTGAAGGACGATGCGGTTGGTTATGCGCATTCCTCCGACGTCTCGTTGCCGGCGCTGATTCGCGCCGCCGATGCCGTTGCGGCCGTCCGCGGCGGCTATAGCGGGACGTTTGCAGCGCCGCCGCCGCACACCAATGTCCGGCTTTATGGCGATGAAAATCCGCTGGATGCGCCGGGTTTCGAGACCAAGGTCAAGCTGCTCGCCGAAATCGACGCCTATGTCCGCCAAAAAGAACCGCGGGTGCGGCAGGTGACGGTCAGCCTGGGCGCCACCTGGCAGGTGGTTGAGATCCTCCGCCCGGACGGTGAGAGCTATCGCGACATCCGCCCGCTGGTGCGGGTCAATATTTCCGTGGTCGCCGGCCAGGGCGACCGCCAGGAGAGCGGCTCCAGAGGCTATGGCGGCCGCGAAGGCTATGCCCGCTTCATCGAAACCAAAGCGTGGCGCGAGGCCGCCGACGGTGCGATCCGCGAGGCGCTGGTCAATCTGGAATCGGTTCCGGCCCCCGCCGGTGAAATGGATGTGGTGCTAGGTGCCGGCTGGCCCGGCGTCATGCTGCACGAAGCCGTCGGCCACGGGCTCGAGGGCGACTTCAACCGCAAGAAAACCAGCGCCTTTGCCGGCCTGATGGGCCAGCAGGTCGCGGCCAAGGGCGTCACCGTGGTCGATGACGGCACGATGGCCTCGCGCCGCGGTTCGCTCTCGATCGATGACGAAGGCACGCCAACCAACCGCACGGTGCTGATCGACGACGGGGTCCTCGTCGGCTACATGCAGGACCGACAAAATGCCCGGCTGATGAACATGAAACCGACCGGCAACGGCCGCCGCCAGGGCTATGCCCATGTGCCGATGCCGCGTATGACCAACACCTATATGCTGTCGGGCGGCCGTGATCCGGCCGAAATCCTCGCCTCGGTGAAAAACGGCATCTATGCCGCCAATTTCGGCGGCGGCCAGGTCGACATCACGTCCGGTAAGTATGTGTTCCAGTGTACCGAGGCGTACCGCATCGAAAACGGCAAAGTGGGCGCGCCCCTGAAAGGTGCAATGCTGATCGGCAATGGACCGACCGACCTGCATCGCATCACCATGATTGGCAACGACATGGCGCTCGATACCGGGATCGGCACCTGTGGCAAGAACGGCCAGGGCGTTCCGGTTGGCGTCGGCCAGCCGACGTTGCGGATGGAACGTATTACGGTTGGAGGAACCGGTTCATGACGATGGAACGGCAAACGATCGCCACGCGCGCGCGGGGCTGGGGAGCTCAGCTGCTCCAATTCGCAGCAGCGCTTGGACTGGTTTTTCTGGCGAAGGGCGCCATCGCCGAGCCGTTCTATGTCCCGTCGGGCTCCATGGAGCCGACGCTGCTGATCGGTGATGCATTGCTCGCCTCGAAATTCCCTTACGGCTATGGCACGGCCTCCCTGCCCATTCAGATCAACCTGCCTGAAACCGGCCGTGTGTTCGGCAACCCGCCCAAGCGTGGCGATGTCGTGGTGTTCCGCTGGCCCGGCGACCGGTCGCAGGCCTGGGTCAAGCGCGTGGTGGGCCTCCCCGGCGACCGCATTCAGATGCGCGAAGGCCAAGTCTTCATCAACGACCGCGCCGCCTCGCTCAAGCCTGATGGCATCGGTGAAGTCGAAGACGAGCGCGGTGAAACTGAGCCGGCGCGCCGCTACATCGAGACATTGCCGGGCGGCGTCAGCCACGCAATCTTCAAGATTCGTGACAACGGACGGCTCGATAATACGGCCGAAGTTACGGTGCCCGCGGGCTCTCTGTTCGTGATGGGCGACAACCGCGACAATTCCGCCGACAGCCGCGTGCCGCTTCGCGATGGCGGCGTCGGACTGTTGCCGATTGACGATCTGGTCGGCCGAGCCGACGCCGTGATCGGCTCGTGGGATCTCGGCATCCGTGAACAGCCGGTCTGGACCTGGCTGTCCGGCTTCCGGCTCGCGCGGTTCTTCACCTCGGTGCACTGAGCCGGCGCGTCCCAGAGCCTACCCGGTTTTAATAAATCAAAACCCGGCTCTGGATTTGATTTGACGCGTTTTCTTCACGCGAACCGGTTCCCACTTCGCTCGAAAACGCTCTAAAACGACGTCGTCAAATCCGTCAGCCATTGCGGCGAGGCCTCGACCAATGCGGCCTCTGCTCGCTTGTCGGCACCGCCGACGACCGCAACACCGATCAGGATGAAGGCGGCGCCCAAGAGGCCCTTGCCGAGTTTCCCGGCCGACATCAGGTTGGTGCGAACGCGCATCAACGTCGCCCGCGACAATAATCCGAGCAGCACCAGCGGCAGAGCCGCGCCGATGCCGAACACCGCCATCGTGAGCGCAACCCTCGGCAAGTCGTGACCTTGTGAAGCCAGAAGCGACGCCGCCCCGAGCGTCGGGCCGACGCAAGGCGACCAGACCGCGCCCAGCAGAAGGCCGATCGCCAATTGGCCGGCGAGACCCGACGTTGCAATCCCGCTGAAATGCCGATCGGCCCAGGCCGAAACCGGACTGCCAGCGCTTGTCAGCCCCGCCTGCCATGACGGCACCACCAGAATCGCGCCGAGCAGGATCATGATCGCCGCCGCCGCGAAGCGGAACATGCCGGCATCGATGCCGAGCCCAAATCCCACCAAAGCGAGCAACAGGCCAAGCCCGGAAAAGGACAACGCCAGCCCTGCCGCCAAAGCGACGGCGCCGAGGGGATGGGCGGTCACGGCAGCGCCCAGCACGATCGGCACCAGCGGCAAGACGCAAGGCGACAGGATCGACAGGATCCCGGCGGCGAACGCCAGCGCGAGCGCGGTCACTGAAAAATCAGAGCCTGAAAAATCAAAGGCTCTTGTCGAGCAGGGCTGCGATCGAGGCTTCCTTGGTATCGCCGACGGAGCGTCCCTGCTCGGCGGTACCCTTGAAGACGATCAGGGTCGACTGCATCTGCGCGCCGAACTCCTTGACGACCGGCTTCATCGCATCGAAATCGACACGAAAGATTTTCAGGTCCTTGAATTTCGGTTCTGATGTCAGCCTGTCGAGAATCGGCTTCTGCGCCTTGCAGGTCGGGCACCAGTCGGCGTGGATTTCAACCAGGATAGGGCTGCCCGCCGCCTGGGCTGCCTTGAACGCCTCGGCCGAGAATGGAACAGCGGTATTGGCCCAGGAGGGTGCAAATGGCGCGGCGATCACCAAGACCCCTGCCAAAACGCCCGCGATCAGTGCCCCATTCAAAAACCTGCGCGTGAAGATCATCGTCAACTCCGTGGTTAGGCCACCGATGGCGGCCACGTCCAAGACGTGGCCTTATTACGTATCGCCGATCTGCAATGTTACCTGACCACGCCGGAGGTGAAGCCGGGCTTCCGCCGCGGCGGCTTGATTTCTTTCTTCAAAAAGCAGTGAGGTTCTCGGCCCACATATCCCGGACGCGCATAGGTCCAGGCCCGGCATTTATTGTCGGCCACACAGGCCGCCTTGCAGACCTCGTCGTGCTCGCCGCGCTTGAGTTCGAAAGTGCGGTAATCGCCGCCCGCACGGTCAATCGAGGTCTCGATCGCGCCGTTGCGCGGTTCGACGACGCCGGCGCCACGTACGCCTGACACGCAGCAGTCGTCGGCGATGCGAGCCGGCACGCTGTTCTTCAGCCAGCAGAGCGCCGCGTGGGAAATCTCGTTCGGATAGTTGAAGCTCCAGGCGCGACATCGCCGGTCCCGCTCGCACACCAGCGCGCACTCAGCCGGATCGCCTGAGGGCATCGGCAAACTCTGGTAATCGCCGCCCGGCCGATCGAAATTGGCCTGCGCCTTGGCCGGCCGATCGGCGGTCACGGCAGCGAGGAAAACAAGCGTTCCCAAACACGCTAGTACCGCCGGTCTGAAGTCCCTGCACCACAAGCGGCGAATTCGATCAGGGACTTCAGATCGATAAAGCGGTACCAGGATCAACAAGTTTGCTAGTGCCCATGACCTTCCAAAGTTCGTGAAGGCGGGCGCTGCGATGGACCACGAACTTCGGAAGGTGGGCACTAGCAGCAGGCGGCCTCCCCACATACGCGATGCTTTCAACCGATTGGAGTTACCCGCGAATTGCGGGTTGCCATTTGATCGCCATGAACCTGTACGGCTGATGAACGAAGCAGCGAGCTCCCGGCCGGCGCCTGATCTAAAAAGCGTATTCGTCGTAGGCGGGCACGACCGAGCCCTTCCAGGGACCGTTGAATTTGACCAGCATTTCCTCGGCGGGGGCCTGCCCGGCCTCGACGATCCGGTCGAGCGGCTCCAGATGGCGGGTCTCATCGCGCCCGGACTGATCGACATGGCCGCGCCGGCGCAACCCCGCATGGGCCAGCACCAGACACTCCTTGGCGATTTCGAAGATATAGCGGTTCTTGATCCTGGCTTTGAAGCCGAGGCGCGGCACGTCATCCCGCAACGACTGCCTTTCGAAGGCAGTCCAGCCTTTGACGATATCCCAGGCCGCATTCAGGCTGGTGTCGTCATAGAGCAATCCGACCCAGAAGGCCGGCAAGGCCGGCAGCCGCCCCCATGGCACGCCGTCGGCGCCACGCATCTCCAGATAGCGCTTCAACCGCACTTCCGGGAAAATCGTCGAAAGATGATTGGCCCAATCCGACAACATCGGCCGCTCGCCGGGGAGCGCGGGGTTTTTCCCCTCAAAGAAATCCCGGAACGAGGAGCCCGCGACGTCGATATAGTCGTCGCCGCGCTTGACGAAGTACATCGGCACGTCGAGCGCATAATCAACCCAGCGTTCGAACCCCATGCCGTCCTCGAACGCCCATGGGATCATCCCGGCCCGCGCGTTGTCAGTATCGCGCCAGATTTCCGAGCGGAAGGAGAGGAAGCCGTTCGGCTTGCCTTCCGTGAAGGGCGAGTTGGCGAACAAGGCGGTAGCGACCGGCTGCAATGCCACCGATACCCGCAATTTCTTGACCATGTCGGCTTCTGAGGAGAAGTCGAGATTGGTCTGCACAGTGCAGGTCCGGTACATCATGTCGAGGCCGTAACGGCCGACCTTCGGCATGTAGTTGCTCATGATCTTGTAGCGCCCCTTGGGCATGACCGGAATCTGCGACCTCGACCAGGACGGCGTCATGCCGAGCCCGAGAAAACCGATCCCCAAAGGCGTTGCGATCTCGCGTACCTGGGCGAGATGCGCCATCAGTTCGCTTTGGGTTTGATGCACGGTCTCGACCGGCGCACCGGATAGCTCGAACTGCCCGCCGGGCTCGAGCGAAATCGCCCCGCCCCCGGTCACGTCGTAAAGCCCGATGATATTGCCGCGCTCCATGATCGGCTCCCAGCCAAGCAGGAGCTTCATGCCTTCGAGCAGCGCACCGATGCCGCGAGCGCCTTCGTAAGGCACCGGCTGGTGGCCGTTCAGCGTAAAGGGTGTTTTTTCATGCTCGGTCCCGATCCGGAATTCGGAAACGGGCTTAACACCAGCCTCAAGCCAGGCGACGAGTTCGTCACGCGACTGAAGGGGCGTCATATCGATCTGGTCACGCGCCATGCAAATTCCGGGTGTAGGGCGCTGCGACCGAACGCGCGCGGTGTCGGAGGCTCCCGCAAACCCTGGGGTGTGCGGGGGTGAGAAAGAGAGAGGGTATCATCGGGCGGACACACCGTCTTTGGCAGCAAGCGACGGCGCCTCCCCGCATGAACAACCGAGACGATCCAGCAGGCCACAAAGCTTTATGGCATCCACGTCCGACAGTTTTGAGCCGACATGCTTTTCGATTCCAGCGGAATAGGCGCTCCACATTTTCTTTTGCAGTTCACGCCCGGCTTCCGTGATCTCGACGAACTGGCCACGTTTGTCGATCTTGCATTCGCGGCGCACCGCCAGCCCCTCGTCCACCAGCCGGTCGATCAGCCGAGAGGTGGAATATTGCGGCAACAACATCTGCTTTTCCAATTCGACCGGCCGAAGCTCGCCGGCAGGCGCGCGCGACAATTCGAGCAAGGCGTCGTACCAGGCGAGCGGCGGGAAGCCGGCCTTCTTCAGGTCATGCTCGACGGCATTGAGCACACGGCTTTGCACCCGCATCAAACGAATCCAGGCGGCAGTCGCTTCCGTCGACGGTTTACGTTTCATGGTCCCGGCCTACACTTATGCCACGCACCCTAGCGCACTTGATGCATGTGCATCAATGTTGACTGCTTCATGCGAATGCATTTAGTCATGCATGGCCCCTTTACCATCATCCACCGGAGGAAACCCCATGAAACTCTATTACGCGCCGGGAGCCTGCTCGCTCTCCCCCCATATCGCGTTGCTTGAAGCAGGCCTTCCTTACGATCTGGTCAAGGTCGATCTGCGCGCCAAAAAACTCGAAAACGGTGACGATTATTTGAAGATCAACCCGAAAGGCCAGGTGCCGGCGCTGGTACTGGACAGCGGCGAACTCGTCACCGAGGGCCCGGTCATCGTACAGATGATCGCCGACAAGGTGCCGGCCAAGAATCTGGCGCCTGCCCGCGACAGCGCCGAGCGCTACAAGCTGCTCGAATGGCTCACCTACATCAATGGCGAACTGCACAAGAACATTGGCCCATTGTTCAACCCGATGCTTTCGGACGAAGCCAAGGGTGTCTTCAAGGACCGGGCGATGGGCAAGTTCAAATATGTCGACAGCCAATTGGCTGGCCACGAATATTTGATGGGCAAGCAGTTCACGGTGCCCGACGGCTATCTGTTCGTGATGTTGAGATGGGCCGAGGGGATGAAGTTCGACCTGTCGGGACTAAACAACCTGCTCGCCTACAAGGACCGTATCGCGGCACGTCCGAAGGTGCAGGAAGCCCTCGTCAAGGAAGGCCTGAAGGCGGCTTGAGGCACGCGATTCACCCTCCCCCTGAAAGGGGGAGGGTGGGGGGTCAACTCCTGCTCAAGCGGATCCCCTCCCGCTTGATCTTCGATCAAGCGACCTCCCCTTTTCAAGGGGAGGTTGAGAACTACTCAGCCGCCTGCGCAGCAACCTTCTTCGGCGGGAAACGGCCGTAGAAGGTCTCGCCCTTGGCGGCCATCTCGATCAGAAGCTTCGGCGGAGTAAAGCGCGAACCATATTTCGCTTCGAACTTGTGACACAGCTCCACGAACTTTTTCGTTCCCATGAAGTCGATATAGGAGAGCGTGCCGCCGGTGAACGGCGCAAAGCCGAAGCCGAGGATCGAACCGACATCGGCCTCGCGCGGATCGGTGATGACGTGATCCTCCACGGTGCGGGCAGCTTCCACCGCCTGCACCACGAGAAAACGCTGCTTCAACTCTTCGACATCAAGCGTATCGGGGTCGACGTGCTTCGGCTGCAACCCGCCGAGAGACGGCCACAGGCTCTTCTGACCCTTGCCCTTCTCCGGATAGTCGTAAAAGCCTTTGCCGTTCTTGCGGCCGAAGCGGCCTTGTTTCTCGACCAGCTCGACCAACAGCTTCTTCTGAGCCTGGTCGATCGCGTTCGGACCGAGGTCCGCTTCAGTGGCCTTCATGATCTTGAGCACGAGATCGAGCGCCACTTCGTCCGATAGCGACAATGGCCCGACCGGCATGCCGGCCATCTTCGCGGTATTCTCGATCATCGCCGGCGGCACGCCCTCCATCAGCATTTCCAGCCCTTCCGCCGTGAAGCGCAGCACGCAGCGGTTGGCGAAGAATCCTCGAGAATCATTGACCACGATCGGGGTCTTGCCGATCTGACGGACATAGTCGAGCGCGGTGGCAAGCGCGACGTCGCCGGTATTCTTGCCGACAATGATCTCGACCAGCATCATCTTCTCGACCGGCGAGAAGAAGTGGATGCCGATGAACTTGCCCTGGTCCTTGAACTCCTCCGCCAGCGAATTTATCGGCAGGGTCGAGGTGTTGGAAGCAAAGATCGCGTCGCCCTTCAGGAGCGGCTGTGCCTTGGCATAGGTCTCTGCCTTCACCTTGCGATCCTCGAACACCGCCTCAATGACGAGATCGCAATCCTTCAGCGCGTTATAGTCCGCGGTCGCCGTGATACGC
>Ga0208193_1000686_pt1 | contig 16513 bp, 16 predicted proteins | sample June2015DPH_17_2_FD_184716 | JGI IMG/M metagenome (GOLD analysis project Ga0208193, IMG submission 184716) | Peatland microbial communities from SPRUCE experiment site at the Marcell Experimental Forest, Minnesota, USA - June2015DPH_17_10... | ecosystem: Environmental > Terrestrial > Soil >... | reverse complement strand
CGTAGCACCTCCCGCCGCACCGCCATCACCGACCCCGTTCCGCCCGGCGCCCGCCGCGGGCGATACCGAAGCCGAGAAGGACCCCGCGGATGCAGCCGCCGAGTCCGACATGGACGACGACGAGTTCGAAAACCAGATGTCGCTCGCCGCGATCGAGGCCGAGCTGAAGCCGAAGGTGGTGGAAACCTTCGACAAGATCGCCGACAACTACAAGAAGCTGCGGCGCCTGCAGGAGCAGGACATCGCCAACCAGTTGCAGAGCGAGTCGCTGTCGCCGTCGCAGGAGCGCAAATACAAGAAGCTGAAGGACGAAATCATCGTCGAGGTGAAGTCGCTGCGGCTGAATCAAGCGCGTATCGATTCGCTGGTCGAGCAGCTCTACGACATCAACAAGAAGCTCGTCTCGTTCGAGGGGCGTTTGCTCCGTTTGGGCGACAGCCACGGCGTCGCGCGCGAGGATTTCCTGCGCAACTACCAAGGCTCGGAGCTCGATCCGCGCTGGCTCAACCGCGTCTCGAAACTCTCGGCAAAAGGCTGGAAGAATTTCGTCCATCACGAAAAGGACCGCATCAAGGAACTGCGCGGCGAGATTCAGCAGCTCGCGGCGCTGACCGGTCTTGAGATCGGCGAATTCCGCAAGATCGTGCACGGCGTGCAGAAGGGCGAGCGCGAGGCGCGCCAGGCCAAGAAGGAAATGGTGGAAGCCAACCTTCGCCTCGTGATCTCGATCGCGAAAAAATACACCAACCGCGGTTTGCAATTCCTCGACCTGATCCAGGAAGGCAACATCGGCCTGATGAAGGCGGTTGATAAATTCGAATACCGCCGGGGTTACAAGTTCTCGACCTATGCGACGTGGTGGATCCGGCAGGCGATCACGCGCAGCATCGCGGACCAGGCGCGCACCATCCGCATTCCCGTGCACATGATCGAGACCATCAACAAGATCGTGCGCACCTCGCGCCAGATGCTCAACGAGATCGGCCGCGAGCCGACCCCGGAAGAGCTCGCCGAAAAGCTCGGCATGCCCTTGGAGAAGGTGCGAAAGGTTCTCAAGATCGCGAAAGAGCCGTTGTCGCTGGAAACTCCCGTCGGCGACGAGGAAGATTCACACCTCGGCGACTTCATCGAGGACAAGAACGCGATTCTCCCCATTGACGCGGCGATCCAGTCCAACCTGCGCGAGACTACCACGCGCGTGCTGGCCTCGCTGACGCCGCGCGAGGAGCGCGTGCTGCGCATGCGCTTTGGCATCGGCATGAACACCGACCACACGCTGGAAGAAGTCGGCCAGCAGTTCTCGGTGACGAGAGAGCGCATCCGCCAGATCGAGGCGAAGGCTTTGCGGAAACTGAAACATCCGAGCAGGTCAAGGAAGCTGCGAAGCTTCTTGGATAACTAGGCCTAATCTATGAAGCGGCAGATAAATTTGCCGCTTCATAGATTTGGAACAAAACAAGAACAAGCTTCTTTTTTAACCTTTTAGTCGGACATTTCCGCGCGGAGGGCCGACGATGGCGGGATTTTCGAAGATCGAGTGGACCGACTCGACGTTCAACCCTTGGGTGGGATGTACTAAAATAAAACGCTCGGGGAGTAGGCCTTCCGCATGCGATTTTTGCTATGCCGAGAAATGGGCGAAGCGGAGCGGTCAGGTTGCGTGGGGTAACCATCCACGTCGGCGCACGACGGAGTCGTATTGGAGGGGTCCGCAAAAATGGAATTCGGAGGCGTCCAATTTCTACAAGCGATTTGGTCGTCGTAGACGCGTTTTCTGTGCCTCGTTGGCTGATGTGTTCGACAATCAGGTCGAACGCGTATGGCGTGCTGACCTCTTCGATCTTATCCGTCAATGTGATCAGATTGACTGGCAGATTCTTACGAAAAGGCCTCAAAACATAAAAAAGATGCTGCCAAGTGATTGGGGCGATGGTTATCCGAACGTCTGGTTGGGGACAACCGCTGAAGATGCCGAATCTTACCAACAGCGGGTGGGGCATCTGCTAGCTTTACCTGCGGTTGTAAGATTTGTTAGCTATGAACCGGCCCTTGGTCCTCTGGGTACAATCAAGGTTGGGAGTGAAACCCCAGACTGGATCATTATTGGCGGCGAAAGCGGCGTGCGCGCCGATCTGGCTCGATCAACACAGCCACAGTGGGCGCGGGATGTCATTGCTCAATGCCAGCGATATAACGTTGAGCCATTTCTCAAGCAGTGGGGTTCTTATTCGAATAATCCGTTGGTTGTTGAAGATGGACTAACGATTAACGAAGCTACGCGCATCGATCCGCCCGAGAATGGGAAGGGCGGAGGAAAGCTTGATGGCAAGATCTGGCGCGGGTTTCCGCGGAAGTCTGCCATCGCAAGCTCTAAGGAATCAGCGAGTTCGCGACATGCCGTCGAAAGGAGAGAGCTACTTTCAGGATGAAAGCGGCCTGTGGGTCGAGAAGGTTGGTCTATGGGCGAAAGAAAAGCAGAAGATCATCGGGAACTATGTACAGATCGCAAGCGCGACGCGACAAAAGTACAAGCATTGCAGTTTTATTGACGTTTTTTGCGGCCCCGGACGATCTCAGATTCGAGATACGGGTGAGTTGATTGATGGAAGCCCACTTGCGGCTTACAAGCGGGGCCATTCGGGCCACCCCTTTTCGAGTATTCACATATCAGACGCAGATAGGGACCTGCTCTCGTCCGCGGAAGTGAGGTTGCGTGATATAGGCGCGCCGGTTGTTCCGACGATGGGGCCGGCGAGTGTCGCCCTCCCTAAGATTGTAAGTCAGCTTAGCGTTTCGGGACTGCATTTGGCACTGCTTGATCCGCACAATTTGGGCGCGCTTTCGTTCGACCTGTTCGAGTGCTTGGCGAGATTACAGCGCATAGACGTTATTGTTCACGTGAGTTTAAGCGACCTTCAGAGGAACGTTGATCGTTATACTTCGATAGCTCACGAGCAGTTCGACAATTTTGCACCGGGCTGGCGAGATCATGTAAGTACCGAAATGAATCAGGGTGGTCTGCGCGCTGCAATCATGGAGTATTGGACGGAAAAAATTGTGTCGCTCGGGCTTCCTCGTGCCCGACACTGTGAGCTGATCAGAGGGTCGCAGGGCCAACGGCTTTATCTGCTCATCCTTCTTGCGAAGCACAAATTGGCTCATTCATTTTGGGAGAAAATTACTTCAATATCAAAAGCTCCCGGATTCGATTTTTAAATTTATGAGCGGCACAACTCAGGAGTGAGAAGGCATGGAAAAAACGTTCGGCTTTCCGCAGTCGGATTGGGATTTAGCCAAGCAACATGCCCACTCTGCAATGGTGGCCGCCGCCCGAAGCGCAACGGGAATGATCACTTACAGCGATTTGGTTGATAAAATTATTGCAATTTCATTTAAGCCAGACGCTCATATTTTCCATGAGTTGTTAGGTCAGATTTCTAGAACCGAAGATGAAGAGGCGCGGGATGCTAAGCGTCGTTGTTGTTCACAAGTCTGGCGAGAAGCGTGGGCAGCCGGGAGAAGGTTTCTATAAACTTGCGCGTGAGATGGGTCGCGATCTTCGTGACCCCGTCCGGTTTTGGGCAGCCGAGCTAGAAAGTGTTCGAGCGACATGGCGATAGAATCTTTAATGGACGCCAACGGCAGCCTTCGAAGGGCTGGCTCATGAAGCTTATAACGTTGCTCTTTGCCCTCATCGCTGTCGGCACGGGAGTTAAGGCGGCTTGGCTTTGGTACAAGGCCAGCGTGATTAGCCCGGACCCTGGATGGCAGAATCCTTTGGCTCCAACTCCCGCTGCGCCAATCGAGCCGCTGGATAGAACGCAGGCTCAAGGGCAATGGATTAGCGTTATGCTTGAAAGCGCAGAAAGGTCCGCCGCTCTAAATTCCCTGGCGTCCCGCTGGACTGCAGCATCGGTCCTCTTTTCGGGATTCTCTGCGCTCTTTGGATATTTCTAGAACTGCTGACAGAGCGCCCATCACCCCGTATACGTCCCGCATCTCCCGCGCACATAGGTGTGTGACACCGCCTTCTTCAATTCCTCGACTTCCGTTTCAAGAAAGCTGTTCGCGACGATCAGCGCGCCGATGGTCCTGCGCAGGTCGCCGTCGCAGGCGGCGATCGTTTGGTCGATCGCGGCCTCCAGTTCGGAAGCGCCGTCTTCGTTCTGTCGAGGTTCCGAAGACATGACGTTGTTCCCGATCGATCGGCTAGCCCCAATGTTCTTATTTCGTTCTTTCGGAGTCAAGGCGCCGTTTTGAACGGCGCGCCACATGCTTCGAGACGCGCGCTTCATTGCACCGTTCGCGACGGCCTCGCTACCGCTTGGCCTGCTCGGGTGCGCGCGCTCCTCAGCGTGAGGTAGAGGTTGCGTTAACGCGCGCGATGACGAGGAAGTCGGGCTTCAACCAAATCGAAGAATTACTTCTTCTTCGCCCCGACCCGGCTGATGCTCTTGATCTCAAGGGCCGGCCGCCCGGATTTCTCGGCGATTTCCTGGTCCTGCTCGTGAATGAACACCCGCGCGGGTTCGTCACCGTCCAGGCCGCCGAGGAGTTCGGAAGGCACGCGGCGGTTGGAGCGTTGGGAGCCGTCTTCATAGAAGACGTCGAAAAAGGCGAATTCGCCTTTGGGATTGGTCCCGGGTTTCTTGGGCATGTGCGGCTTTTATCGATACGGCTGCCGCTGTCAAATGAAATAGCGGCAATTCGCGGCGCAACGTCAGGTGATTTGCCCGACGGGCAAATCTTCGAAAACCCTGTCCAGCCCTGCCGCGAAAAATTTTCCGCTTGTGCCGTCGGGCAAATCAAATCCACAAGCTCGCCCGTCCCGCGCTCCTCAAGAGGGGCGCTTCGCGATCGTCACGAACGTTGGGCGCGGGATGCGATGGACGCTTTGGCCGCAACAGACGAAGGCGGCTCAAGGCGGACGGCGAAGTCGTGTGGTCCTGACACCCCGACGCTGGTGTCAACCGGCCGATGATGCTGACGCATCACGGCGGGGATGGTGGCAAGAAAGCCCGGTTCACCAGGGAGATCACGAAGGAAACCGTTCAACCGTCGCGCAGGGAATGCCGGTTCGTCGGCTTCATCTGTAGTGACTTTGCTCGGGTGCTTCTTCCAAACGCACGCGAGGCTATGGGTGCGGGCTCACGCACCCGGCATTCCCTGCGCCCTCTTGGTCGGGTTGCAGACTTCTGCACAAAAACTCGGGCGGAAATCCTGCCGCGGGAAGGGCGGAGCTGTGCATGTATTTGGGCGTCATTCCGGGGCGATGCGAAGCATCGAACTATGGTGTGCAACTGCACACCAGAGAATCTCGAGATTCCGGGTCTGATCCTTCGGATCATCCCGGAATGACCTGATTGGGAGATGTTGATGAGCGCCATTGAGACCGTCGCCAATTTCGACGCCACCGCGCTTCAAGCGAGCACGGCGATCACATGGCCGCCGCTTCGTCGCTTCCTTGCCAGCGAAGCAAGGCTTGGCCGCCGAATAGAACGATCGCGCTGGACTGCCGCGCTTTATGAATTCCTGCGCTTCGGCATCAAGCAGGGATGGGCCTGCCTGTTCGGCGGCATCGCGGTCGGCTTGATGATCCTGACCGCGTGGCTCTATCCCGCGCACGCGGCGTTGCCGCGTTACGACTTTCTGTTCCTCAGCCTGTTCGGCGTTCAAGTCATGCTGCTCGCAAGCCGGCTTGAGACGCGGATTGAGGCTAAGGTCATCCTGATCTATCACGTCGTCGGCACCGTGATGGAAATCTTCAAGACCGCCGTCGGCTCCTGGATTTATCCGGAGCCCAGTCTGTTTCACCTGGCCGGCGTGCCGCTGTTTTCGGGCTTCATGTATTCCTGCATCGGCAGTTATATCTGCCGCGCCTGGCGGCTGTTCGATTTCCGTTTCTCCGGCCATCCGCCGCGATGGAGCCTCGTCGCGCTCAGCCTCCTGATCTACGCCAACTTCTTTGGCGATCACTTCGGAGTTGACCTGCGCCTTCCGCTGTTTGGGCTCGCAGCGCTGCTGTTCGGCCGCACCACGATCTACTTCAGGGTATGGCGGGTTTACCGCTCCATGCCTTTGCTGCTCGGCCTCGTGCTGGTGTCGCTGTTCATCTGGTTTTCCGAAAACATCGGCACCTGCACCAGGACCTGGCTTTATCCCTCGCAGCATCTTTCCTGGTCGCTGGTGTCACCCGTGAAGCTCGGCTCGTGGTTTCTGCTGCTCATCATCAGCTACACGCTGGTCAGCCTGATCAACCGGCCGCGCGCGATGGACGCTAGCTGCGACCGCTTGCCGTGACGGTGCTGCATGCAAGCTCCTCGACTATCGCGGGGTGCCTTCATCGCTCCGCGGATGATAGGCTTCCGTCCCGAAGGCCGGCCCACTTCAGACAACACGAAGGCTGGCCCATCAAGGGAGAAAACAGATGTTGCGTCTTGCCGCCGTTTGCTGTGTCGTTCTGGCCACCTCGATCGTGTCGTCCACGGCATTTGCCCAAACCACCCAACCCAACCGCACCGTGTTGAAGACAGCCGATCTCACCGGCACCGACAAGGAGATCATCATCGCGGTGCTCGAAGTGCCACCGGGCGCCTTTATCGCGCGGCATACGCATCCCGGCGAGGAAGCCGTTTACGTGCTGGAGGGCGCGACCTTGCAGACGCCCGACGGCAAGGAAATCGTCCGTCCCGCTGGCCAGGCGGGTGTGAACGTCCGCGACGTGCCGCATGCCGGCTACAAGGTGATCGGCGACAAGGCGCTGAAGCTGTTGACGGTGCATATCGTCGACAAGGGCAAGCCGATGACGGTGCCCGCGCCGTAGGGGAGGCATGGCCGAGGCAGCATTGAGGAAGCCGTCTGTTGAACACGTCATTCCGGGGCGCGCAAAGCGCCAACCCGGAATCTCGAGATTCCGGGTCTGGTCCTTTCGGACCATCCCGGAATGACGAGCGAGAGAGAGTGCAGCCGTATCCTACCCCGCCTTATGCCGGGCGATGAGCTGATCGGCGACGTCATCGAGGCTGTTGCCGACAATGTGCGGCTGCGGACCGACGCCGAGCACGTCGTTGCCGGGGCGCTTGATCAGCGCCGCTTCCCAACCCGCCGCGACCGCGCCCAGCGTGTCCCAGGTGTGGCAGGCGATCAGGCACATGTCGGAGGGTTGGGTACCGAGTTCTTTCTCGGCATGGCCATAGGCCTCGCGCGACGGCTTGTGGTGCTTGACGCCGTCGGCGGAAAAGCGCCGCTCGAACAGGTCGACAATGCCGCCATGCGTCAGCTGGCGCGTCTGCACCTCCAGGAGATTGTCGGTCAGCGTGAACAGGCGGAAGCCGGCGCTGCGCAGCTTGCGCAACGCTCCCGGCACTTCGGCATGCGGCGGCATGGTCGAGAATTTGTCCGTCAGTTCTTGTTTGTCCGCGTCGGTGATCTTGATGCCTTTGGTGTCCGCCAGCATCTTCATCACCGCGCCGCCGATATCGGTGAAGGGCACGTAGCAGCCGGCGACGGTGAGCGCCGCGGAATACATGATCAGGTTGGCGAACCAGAGCCGCATCGTGTCCTTTTCGCCGAAGATGCGCTCGAAGATCGGGTTCATGGTTTCGAGGTCGAGCAGGGTTTCATTCACGTCAAAGACGATCAGCGGTCGCTTGGCCATGGGAATCAACTCCTCTTGTTTTCGCCTGGATACGTGCTGGATACTTGCTTGATATTTGGCCCCTCCGCGACCTCAGGTCATACGCCCGAGGCAGGATTTTTGGTAGGATTTGCCCCTCGATCACGTAATGTGAGCCGCTCATATTTGAGGGAACTGCCTGATGACCAAGCGCAAGGGACTGACCGCCGCTTTTTCCGCTGTTGCCATGCTGGCGTGTCTCGGCGCGCCCGCGCTTGCCGCCCAATGCGGCAATGGACCCGGTGGGTTCGAAGCCTGGAAACAGCAATTCGCGGGCGAGGCGCAGGCCAAGGGAATTGGCGGTGCCGGTATCGCGGCGCTGGCGCAGACGAATTATGCAAGCGCGACGATCAATGCCGATCGCAGTTTGCACAGTTTCAAACTCTCTCTCGACGAGTTCATGATCAAGCGCGGGGCGGCGGCAATTGTGTCGCGCGGCCGCGCGATGAAGCAGAAGAATGCGGCGCTGTTCGCCTCGATCCAGGCGCGTTACGGCGTGCCGCCGGGGCCGCTGATCGCGATCTGGGGCATGGAGACCGGCTTCGGCAGCCAGCACGGCAATCAGAACATGCTCTCCTCGATCGCAACGCTCGCCTATGACTGCCGGCGGCCGGAATATTTCACCGACCAGCTTTATGCCGCGCTGAAGCTGATCGATCGCGGCACGCTGTCGGGAAGCCAGCGCGGCTCCATGCATGGCGAGATTGGCCAGACGCAATTCTTGCCCAAGACGATGCTGGAATACGGCGTCGGCAATCTCGAAAGCTCATCCGGCGCGCTGTCCTCGACCGCGAACTTCCTCAAAGCCCATGGCTGGCGCGCCGGCGCCGGTTATCAACCGGGCGAGCCGAACTTCGCGGCGATCGAGGAATGGAACGCGGCGCAGGTCTATCAAAAGGCGATCGCGCTGATCGGCCGCCAGATCGACGGCGGGGAGTGAGGGTAATACCGTGAACCTCATGGTGAGGAGGCGCGAAGCGCCGTCTCGAACCATGAGGCCATTGTGGCCATCCTTCGAGACGCCGCTTCGCGGCTCCTCAGGATGAGGCCGTTTCGTTTTGTCGGTCACCCATGCCATGATCGGGCAAACGACCTGAAGGACCCCCATGCACCGACTTCGCCTCGCCATTTGTCTCTCGGCCCTCACGCTCGCGACTCCCGCTTTTGCCGCCCGCTGCGGCGGCGATTTCAACACCTTCGTGCAGAGCATGTCCGCGGAGGCCACCAACGCCGGAATCTCGCAGGCCACGATCGCGCAGGCGCTCGGCGGGGTGCAGCAGGACATGGGCGTGCTCGCCTTCGACCGCCGCCAGCGCGGCACCTTCACCAAGACCTTCGAGCAATATGTCTCGACCCGCGTCGGCTCCGGCCGCATCAATGGCGGGCGCGCGATGCTGCAACGCTATGCGCCGCTCTTGTCGAGCATCGAGGCCAAATACGGCGTGCCGCGGCAGATACTGGTTGCGATCTGGGGGCTGGAGAGCGATTTCGGCAAGGGCGACATGGGCAAACTGCCGGTGTTTCGCGTGCTCGCGACCATGTCGCATGATTGCCGGCGCACCGAGCTGTTCCAGGGCGAGTTGCTGGCGGCGCTGCAAATCCTGCAACGCGGCGATCTGCCGCTGCGCGAGATGATCGGCGCCTATGCCGGCGAAATCGGGCAGACGCAATTCCTGCCGTCGTCCTACATCAAATACGGCGTCGATTTCGACGGCGACGGCCGCGTCGATCTGCGCCACAGCGTCGCCGATGTGCTCGCTTCCACCGCCAATCTGCTGCACACCAATGGTTTCAAGATGGGCGCGCCCTACGGCGAGGGATCGGCGAATTTCGAGGCGATGCGCGAATGGAATCACGCCGTGATCTATCGCAAGACCATCGCCTATTACGCCGATCAGCTCGTGGGGCGGTGAGGGCAGCCAAAGCGCGTCATTCCGGGGCGCGCATTAGCGCGAACCCGGAATCTCGGGCCATCCTTCGAGACGCCGCTATCGCGGCTCCTCAGGATGAGGCCGAGCAAGCGGCACCAGGATCAGAACCTCACGGTGAGGAGCGCATCGCGCGTCTCGAACCATGAGGCCCGGCAGTGGTCGTTACTTATTCTGCTTCGTCATCTTCTCGATCCGCCTGGCCATCACGTTCCAGTAGGTGGCGGGGCGGAAGCGTTGCAGGATATCCATGAAGCGGGCGTCGCCGCCGATCAAGATCCGCAGCTCGTTCTTCTCGATGCCCTTGATGATCCGCAGCGCCGCGTCTTTCGGCGAGGTCGGGCTGATGGCATCGAACCGCTCGATCGATTGCGCCCGCCGCTCATTGTCGGTGACGCCGCTTCCCGACCGCATGTTGCGCACGATGTTGGTCTTGATGCCGCCGGGATGCACCACGGAAAGCCGGACCGGGCTTTTCGCCATCTGCAATTCGTGGCGCAGCGATTCCGAGAAACCGCGGACGGCGAATTTCGCCGAGGAATAAGCGGTTTGTCCCGGCGGGGCGATGATGCCGAAAATCGAGGAGATGTTGACGATATGGGCGGCCTTCTGGCTCGCCAGTTGCGGCAGGAAAGCGCGGGTCGAATGCACCACGCCCCAGAAGTTGATGTTGAACAGCCACTCGATCTGGGCCTGGTCGATCTCGTGAAACTGGCCGAGCAGCGCGACACCGGCATTGTTGATGACGATGTTCAGTGCCGGGTGGGCGGCGATCGCCTCGCGCGCGAAGGTCGCGATCTCGTCGGGACTGGCGACATCGACGCGGTGAAGGCTGACCTTGCGCGGGGTGGTTTTGGCGATGTCGGCAGCGACCGACTGCAATCCGGCTTCGTCGCGGTCGGCGAGCGCGAGGTCGGCCCCGCGGGCTGCAAGTTCAATCGCCAGCGCCCGGCCGATGCCGCTCGCAGCACCCGTGATGGCAACAGCGGCTCCAGAAATCGCAGTCATGTTCGGATCACTCCGGGAAACGGGATTTGAAGGTCGGCCACAGAAAGCGGATCGCAAAGGCGCGATCAAGGGAAATCAGATCAGCCAGTCATTAAAAGGGCGAGAAATCAAAAAAAACCGAGAATCAAAAAAAGCGGGCTTTGGGCCCGCCGCTTCATGATCGTCATTGTCCGACTTGCGTGCCCGGGCAGAGCGAGGCTCTACCCGGGCTAAAGAAGTTTCGACGTTACTTCTTCTTCGCCTTCTTGGCCTTTTTCGCCTTCTTTGCCTTCTTCGCTTTCTTAGCCATAGCATCCTCTTTTGAGTTAATGGATTGAAACGCGACACGAGGCATGCTCGGCGGAGGGCCAGCCTCGCAACATCCTCGATTGTGATCCCAACAGATTCGCGAGCGTCTGCCCCGCTTTGTCACGCTTGTGTCATCACGTTATCCACAGAAGTTACGCTTTTTGACGTGTTTTCAGCACAAGCGTCGGCGTTGCGCGTCTCAAATCGCGTCACATGATCGATCAGGCGGCCGCTGCAACACCTCTCGCCGTGGTGAGTCCGGGGTTAACGCCACGCCATCTGGCAATTGTCCCGGCGCCGCACACCATCTTCAGCATTTCACTACCAAGACGCGGATTTGGTTCCGGAGGTGAGACTCCGTTAATCGGCTCGGTTGCATGTTGCTCCGCAAGACTACGGGGATAGTCGTGGGCTGGCGGCTTGGAAAACGGGGAGACAGGGCGATGATCGCTCTGGGTCGGCAATGCTGAACGTACCGACGCTGTGGACGGCGTTCGTTATCAATTTCCTCGCGCTGGGTCTGATCTGGGCCTACGTCCTGCACAGCTATCCGAGCCTGAAGGCGGCGCGATACTGGACCAGCTCGGCTTTGGCCTTGGCCGCCGGCGCCTTGATCGCGGTGACGACCATCGTCACGGACTCGCTGCTCCCGCTGCTGGTCGGCGGCACGACGACCGTTTTCGCTACCTGCCTTGCCGTGATGGGCATCAGACAGTTCTACGGCGAGCCGGTCCTCTGGCGGCAGACCGCGGTGCTGACCGCGCTGACATTGGCCGGTCTTTCGATCTTCTTGTTTGGCTATGACAGTGGGACGGCGCGGATCCTGATTTTTTCCGTGGCGCAAGCGCTGCCGCTGGCACTTTCGCTGAAATTTCTGCTTTCAAAGCAGGGTGGCCGTGCCAATGCCGGTGCCCGGCTCGCCGGCGGCGTCACTATTGTCCTGATCGGCTCCTGCGCGTTCCGCGCGCTGGGCAAGCTGTTTCAGATCGGCGCGGACTTCTCGTTTGTCCATTTCAACACGCCGCAATCGATCATGATCCTGGTGCAGCTGTTCCTGTCGATGGTCTGCAACTTCGGTTTCCTGCTGATGGCGATGGACCGGTTGCGTAACGAGGTCGCCGATCTGGCCCTGATGGACGACCTCACCGGCGTCGGCAACCGGCGGCAACTGCTGCAACGTTTGACCGAGGAATGCGCCAGGTCTGACCGCAGCGGTCAGCCGTTTGCCCTGCTTGTGGTCGATCTCGACAATTTCAAGATGATCAACGACACCCATGGGCATGCTTCGGGGGATGCCTGCTTGCAGCATTTCACGTTGATGGCGCAGACCCGGCTGCGGCCGGGCGACCTGTTGGCGCGGACCGGCGGTGACGAGTTCTGCATCATGTTGCCGGCTTCCATGCTGCATGAGGCGGCAATGATCGCACGGCGGATCGTCGAGGTATGCCGCGAGGACGCCGCCGGCTGTGTCGGAACCGAGGTTCCGCTTTCGGTTTCGATCGGGGTTGCGCAATGGACGCGGGAGATAGGGCTCTTGCCGGATCGGCTGATCGCCGCCGCCGACCACGCGCTCTATGTGGCCAAGAAAGAGGGCAGGAACCGCTATGCGGTTTATGACCTCTCGCCGCCGCTTGCGCCCGAGTTCGGGCCGGTACAGCCGCAGCCCCTGCGCCGCCATGCCTGATGCCGCTTGATCCCCGCGGGTGGCACCCGGCATAGTGCGGTCCATGAAATTCCGTCTTCTCCTGAGCGCGCTGTGCGCAGTGGCAATATCGTCTCCGGTGGCAGCCGGTGGGCCCTCGATCGAAGCGATCGCGCGCATGTCAGGCACGCCGAACATCCCGGGCCTGAAAATGGTCTGGCTCGCGCCATGGGGCGATGTCGCTGACGCTCATCCCTGGCGCAACATCATCGTGCATCAGACCGAGGGGGCGGCCGGCTCGGCACGCGTCGGCGCGCAAGAGCAGGCGAAAAATCCGACGCGCCGCGGCGTCATGGTGTGGGTGGAAACCGACGGCACGGTCTACTGGGCGGTGGCTGACAATCTCGTTCCCACTCACACCGACGGCGGCGACCGCAAAGACAACAAATACATCGACAACAGCAAGACCTATCACCAGGTCAACAAGGACACCTCGATCGGGGTGGAGTTCGCCGGCAACTTTCCCGATGTCACGCGGCCGGCGACGAAAGCGCAAATCGCTGCCTGGCGGATTCTCGTGAAGGTATTGCGCGCGCGCTATTCAATTCCGCTCGACCGCGTCTACGCACATAACTGGATCGACATCAAGGATGAGCGCTACTGTGAAGGCTGCGCGCTCGCGACACTGGCGCGGAGTTGGGGGGAATAGGTAATATCACTGCGTCATCCCGGCAAAGCCGGAACCATACCCCGTAAGGGCCGAGGCAAGGCAAGGCGTTAAGGCAGAGGAATTAAATGTCAGCATCGAGTATCTGGCTGGTCGCGTCGGACCATCGGCATCCATTTCGGCTCAGCCGCATCAGAGCCTTGCGGCTGTTGCCGGCCATGGCGCTATTGCTCTCCGCTGCGGTTTCATCCGCCGGGGAGGAGCCAAGCAAGCCGTTCCTGGAAAAGAACAGCTTTTACTTGTCATCCGCCGGTTTTCGTATCCAGTTCGCCAACGATGCCGCCGGGCAAAAAGCGCTGCGCGCACTGCCGGCGCACCGCTTCGTCACAAATGGGGCCGGCGACGCCGTGCAATATCTTTATGCCGAGCCGCAGCATTGCGTCTGCATCTTCGTCGGCACCCAACAGGCTTATGACCGCTACCGCGATCTCCTCAGCCAGCCGCTGAAGCCGACCGATAATGTGCCTGCCGATTACAAGTCCCAGTCCGGCATATTGTTGAGTAACCAGCCCCTGCGGCAGAGCACGCGTGGCGATCCCACCACGCTGTCGGACTACCTCAGCACCCTTCCGTTGAGATAACCCGCGATTTATTGAGAGGCTCCCAACAAAAAAGCCGGCGTTGCCGCCGGCTTTCGTGTTTGTTGCGATCCGCCTTGATAGGTTAGGCGTGCGCGGCCTCTAACGCGGCTGCTTCCTGTCGGGCGATCGTGCCTTTCACGGCCGACTGCACCTTCTCGAAAGCGCGGACCTCGATCTGTCGCACGCGTTCGCGCGACACGCCAAATTCGGCGGCGAGGTCTTCCAGCGTCATCGGCTCTTCCGCCAGGCGCCGCGCCTCGAAGATGCGGCGTTCGCGCGGGTTGAGCACACCGATCGCGCCGGTCAGCGCCGAGCGGCGATGGTCGAACTCCTCGTGCTCAGCCATCAAGGCTTCCTGGTTGGGCGAGTTATCGACCAGCCAGTCCTGCCATTCGCCGGCTTCGCCATCGTCACGGATCGGCGCGTTGAGCGAGGCATCGCCGCCGAGACGACGGTTCATGTCGACAACGTCCTGATCCGTCACGCCGAGACGCTTGGCAATCAGCTTTACCTGATCGGGATGCAGATCCCCCTCTTCGAGCGCAGAGATCTTGCTCTTCGCCTTGCGCAGGTTGAAGAACAGTTTCTTCTGGTTCGCGGTGGTGCCCATCTTCACGAGCGACCAGGAACGCAGAATGTACTCTTGAATGGATGCCTTGATCCACCACATAGCGTAGGTAGCGAGCCGGAACCCCTTTTCGGGTTCGAACCGCTTCACCGCCTGCATCAGGCCAACATTGCCTTCCGAGACGACCTCGGAAATAGGCAAGCCGTAGCCGCGATAGCCCATGGCGATCTTGGCCACGAGCCTGAGATGGCTGGTGACAAGTTGATGTGCAGCGTTACGATCGTCGTGCTCACGCAAGCGCTTGGCGAGCATGTATTCCTGCTCAGGTTCCAGCATTGGAAACTTGCGGATTTCGGCGAGGTAACGAGATAAGCCAGATTCTCCATTGAGAACCGGCAGGGTAGCTGTGCGGGCCATTGAGCGCCCTCCACTTGGTTCAGGCCCCCGATAGCGGCGGGCCTGGCAGGCAACTGCTTTGTTAAAGCCAGTCGCTCCGCGATGTTCCGCGTTGGATATTCAACGCAGGTGCAACATACACCAAATGGCGGCCGTTTTGGAAGTTAAACCCCCGTCACGTTACGGTGTGGCTGCCATAACCAATTGTCATATCAAGACTTTTCAAACCCACCTGCGTCATAGCGCCGCCTTTAGCGCCTCCCGCAAAAGACTGAGATCCTCAGGCAAATCCGAGTTCCACTCCAGAATCGCCCCGGTTTTGGGGTGCTCCAGGGCCAAGAGGTATGCATGTAGCGCTTGGCGATCGAGAGCGGTCAGGGCCGTCTGACCCTGGGTGCCGAGGCGGACGGCCTTGGTCTTGAAGTGGGGGCCATAGACCGAATCCCCCATCAGCGGGTGGCCAATATGGGCGAGATGCACCCGGATCTGATGGGTACGGCCGGTCTCTAACTCGCACGCGATAAGTGCCGCGACCGGCTTGCCGTCTGAGCCGTTAAAGCTCTCGACGATCTCCCAGTGGGTGACCGCTTCGCGGCCGCCTTCGCGCACCGCCATCTTTTCCCGCGCATGGGGATGGCGGTCGATCGGCGCGTCGACGCTACCGCGCTGCCGGTTCGGTACTCCCCAGACAAAAGCCAGGTAGCCGCGCCGCATCGCGCCGGTCTTGCCGTGGTCGGCGAATTGCGCCGACAGTGACTGATGGGCAGCGTCGTTTTTAGCGACTACGAGCAGGCCGGAGGTGTCCTTGTCGAGCCGGTGTACGATGCCCGGCCGCTTTACGCCCCCGATCCCCGAAAGGCTCTCCCCGCAATGGGCGATCAGCGCGTTGACGAGGGTACCCGTCTCATGGCCTGCGCCCGGATGCACCACGAGGCCAGAGGGCTTGTCGATGACAATCAGGTCGTCATCCTCGTGGACGATATTCAGCGCGATCTCTTCGCCCAGCGGCTCCGCCGCCACCGGCTCCGGCACGTCGATTGTGATCGTATCGCCCTGGCCGACATGATAAGCGGGATCGCGGACGGGCGCGTTTTTCACTGCGACCTGGCCGGCGAGGATCAAGGCCTTGAGGCGGGATCGCGAAAGTTCGCTGAGGCGGGCCGCCAGCACGCGATCGAGCCGGGGCGACCCCTCGCTGCCTTCGACGATGACTTCCAACCGCTGATTGTTACTCAAAACTGGTTCCAAAGAAGAGCTTGATGACCGACACCGTTGCGAGCGAACCGACCCCCGAACAGGCCGCGTTGTTTGCGCGGGTGCGGCGCCTGATGCTGATCGCGGGCCTGACCACGGGGCTCGCGATTGCCGCCGTGCTGGTCGCCATCGGCTACCGTCTTTTCAAGGCGGAGGGAAGCGTCAACACGGCTGAGATCACCGCCGCGCTGCCAAAGGGAGCGAAGATCGTCTCCACGGGCGTGGCCGGCGACCGGCTGGTTGTGACCCTCGAGGTGGGCGGGGCCACCGAAATCCGCGCGTTTGATGCGCATACGTTCAAGCCCACCGGCCGCCTGAGGTTTGTGAACGAGCCTTAGCACTACTTTGGCAGATTTTAGCGATTGATTGGCGAAACTGGATTCCCGAATCAGATTTTCAATGATTCATGGGTGGTCGGCTTTTGGAGGGCCGACCATGGTGGACAC
>Ga0208193_1000685_pt1 | contig 16552 bp, 14 predicted proteins | sample June2015DPH_17_2_FD_184716 | JGI IMG/M metagenome (GOLD analysis project Ga0208193, IMG submission 184716) | Peatland microbial communities from SPRUCE experiment site at the Marcell Experimental Forest, Minnesota, USA - June2015DPH_17_10... | ecosystem: Environmental > Terrestrial > Soil >... | reverse complement strand
CCGGAGCTCGGCGAGTAGCTTTACCATGCGCGCCGACTCGGTGATCCCTAAACCGGCCATCGGCTCATCCAGCAGTAGCAATTGCGGTTGGGTAGCAAGCGCAACCGCCAGTTCAAGCTCGCGTTGCTCACCATGGCTCAACTTCGAGACCACGACGTCGGCGCGGCTGCCAAGCCCGACCCGATCGAGTGCGGCCTGTGCCGTCTCGCGGAGCCCCTTCTCCTTGCGCGCATTACCGAAGAAACGAAACGAGTGCCCGTCGCGGGCTTGCGCCGCGAGCGCGACATTGTCGGCCGCCGTGAAGTTAGGCAGCAGCGAGGTAATCTGGAACGAGCGCGCCAGCCCGAGCCGGCTGCGCTTCCAGGCCGGCAGATGCGTGATGTCTTCGCCGGCAAAACGCATGGTGCCGGCTGTGGGTCGCAACTGGCCGATCAGCTGACTGATCAGCGTGGTCTTGCCGGCGCCGTTCGGCCCGATGATCGCGTGCAACTCGCCGCGCGCGATATCGAGCGAGAGATTGTCGGTGGCGACGATGCCGCCGAAGCGGCGCACGAGATTCTCGATACGAAGCAGCGGTTCAGCCACGGGAAAACCTCCCGATGAGACCGAGAATGCCGCCGCGACCGAACAGCACGATCAGAAGCAATAGCGGCCCCATGATCATCGCCCAGTATTCGGTGACTTGCGACAGAAATTCCTCGAGCAAGAGATAGACGATGGCGCCAACCACGGGACCGAACAGCGACCCCATGCCGCCGAGGATCACCATGACCATGAGATCGCCGGAGCGGGTCCAGTACATTACCGCCGGGCTGATGAAATCGGTATTGTTCGCCAGCAGCGCGCCGGCCAGGCCGCACATCGTGCCGGCAATGACAAAGCAGACCAACTGATATCTCGTCGCCGGAAAGCCGATCGCCTGCATGCGCAGTTCGTTCGCGCGCAAGCCTTGCACAACCAGGCCGAAGCGCGAGTTGACGATGCGCCAGACCAGAAAAATTCCGCCTAGCAGGCAGAACAGGCAGAGGTAATAGAACTGGACGCGGTTCGAGAGGTTGATCAGACCGCCGAAGGTGCTGCGCTTGTAGATCGTCAACCCGTCGTCGCCGCCGTAGCGTGAAAGGCCGGAAGCGACATAATAGGCCATCTGGGCAAAGGCGAGCGTGATCATGATGAAATAGACACCGCGCGTGCGCAAGGAGAGCGCGCCGATCACGAGCGCAAACAGGGCGGAAACAAGGAGCGCGACCGGCCACTGAACGAAGCCGGAGCCAAAACCCTCGGCGGCGAGAATGCCAACGGCATAGCCGCCGATGCCGAGATAGGCGGCATGGCCGAAACTCATCATCCCGCCATAGCCCATGATGAGATTGAGGCTGACGGCGGCGAGCGCGAAGATCACAACGCGCGTAAACAACGTCAGCACGAAGACGTTGCCAGTAAGCTGGGAAAACAACGGCAGCACCAACAGACCGACGACGATGGCCACCGCGACGACATTGCGGGCATTGAAAGGTGATGTCATCGACGGCTGGCCGGAAACAGCCCCTCCGGCCGTGCCACCAGCACGATCGCCATCAGGAGATAGATCAGCATAGACGAAAGCGCCGGTGCCGCGGTCGAGGCCGCCGCCGAACTCAGGATACGCCGCAACAGGTCGGGCAGGAAGGCACGGCCGAGCGTATCGATCATCCCGACCAGGATCGCCGCGACAAAGGCGCCGCGGATCGAGCCGATGCCGCCGATGACAATAATGACGAAGGCCAGGATGAGAATGTTCTCGCCCATCCCGATCTGCACGGTGAGGATCGGCGCCTGCATCAGTCCGGCAAGGCCGGCGAGCGCCGCACCCAGGCCGAAAACCAGCGTGTAGAGCAGCTTGATGTTGATGCCGAGCGCGCCGATCATTTCGCGGTTCGAAGCCCCGGCACGGATCAACATGCCCACGCGGGTGCGCATCACCACAAGATAGAGCATAAGTGCGACCACCAGCGCGACCGCGATGATGGCAAGCCGATAGGCGGGATAAAACACGCCGGGAATAATCTGCACCGGCACGGTGAGCCAGGCCGGAAGCGGCAACGCCAGACCGGCAGGTCCCCAGACCAGCCGCACCAGGTCGTTGAAAAACAGGATCAGCCCGAAGGTCGCCAGCACATGGTCGAGATGATCGCGGCCATAGAGATGCCGTAACGCGACGACCTCCAGCACGATGCCGAGCAACAGCGTGGCTCCCAGCGCCAGCACAATGCCAAAAACGAAACTCCCGCTCCAGGCCACAAAAGTCGCCGCGAAATAGGCGCCCATCATGTAGAGCGAGCCATGGGCGAGGTTGACGAGATCCATGATGCCGAAGACGAGCGTCAGCCCGGCTGCCAGCAAAAATAGCAGGAGGCCGAATTGCAGCCCGTTCAAAAATTGTTCGACGACAAGGAGCATGAACGCGTTCGATATCTCTAGTTTAGTGCATAACCCTGTATCCGGGCCTCATGGTTCGAGACGCGCAGGCTACGCCTGCGCTCCTCACCATGAGGAGCCCCGAACCTCATCCTGAGGAGCATCGCGTAGGTGATGCGTCTCGAAGGGTGAAGGCCCGACTGGTCATTCGTCATGATAGCAAAACACGTGCCGACAGGAAAAAGCGGCGACGCAAGCGCCACCGCCCTAGCGAAATACCTTGCCATTACTTCATCGGGCATTTGTCGTGGAAGTTGTCCTGATTGTCCTTGACGATGGTGGCGACGGTCTTGAGCGAAAGCGAACCGTCGGCATCCTTGACCACGTCCTGCAGGTAAAAATTCTGAATCGGAATGTGGTTATTGCCGTATCTGAAGGAGCCGCGCAGCGACTTGAAATCGGCCTTCTCCATCTCGGCCTTCATCGCGTCCTTCCTGGAGGTGTCGCCCTTGACCGCAACCACTGCGCTGTTGATCAGTTGCGCGGCGTCATAGGCCTGCGCGCCGTAATAAGTGGGGCGCAACGGCGCATATTTCTTGCGGTAGTCCTCGACAAACTTCTTGTTCTGCTCGTTTGGCAGATCGTTGACCCACTCCTGCGCGCCGGGAATGCCGATCGCATTGTCCTTCTGTAGCGGCAGCGACAATTCGTCGACCGTGAACGCCGTATAGAGCGGCATCTGCTGCTTGATACCGGCCTGAGCATACTGATTGAGGAACTGGACACCAGCGGCGCCCGGATAAAACACGAAGATCGATTCCGCCTTGGAGTTGCGCGCCTTGGTCAGTTCGGCGGAGAAATCGAGCTGGCTCGGCCACACCGTATATTCCTCGCCCACGACCTCGCCCTTGAAGATGCTCTTCACGCCGGCGAGCATGTCCTTGCCGGCAGCATAGTTGGGACCGATCAGGAACACCGATTTGACGCCCTTCTGGTTCATGTAAAGACCCATCGCCGCCGGCGTCTGGTCATTCTGCCAGGAGGTCGAAAATACATAGGGCGAGCACAATTCGCCGGCGAGCTGCGACGGTCCCGCGTTGGCAGAGATCAGGAAGGTCTGGGAATCCACCGCGGACTTGAGCGAGGCGAGCAGCACGTTCGACCAGATATAGCCGACGATGAAATCCACATGATCGGACTGCACCAACTTTTCAGTCTTCTGCTTGCCCACATCCGGCTTCTGCTGGTCATCTTCATAGATCACTTCGACGGGCTTGCCGCCCATCTTGCGGCCGAGATGGTCGAGCGCAAGCTCGAACGAGTTGCGCATGTCGTTGCCGATCACCGCGGTCGGCCCGCTGAAGGTGGAGACAAAACCAATCTTGATGGTGTCCGCAGCAGCCGCGGGGTGAGCCAGGGCCAGCGCAGTAACCCCCGCCAGCCAGAATGCCGTTCTCATCGTCGTCTCCCTCCTCAACTCTTTGCTCGTGCCCATCGGCCGTCCGGCCTTTTTTGCAGGGTCTTTGTGCCCTGTTTTGTGCGCGAATTGGCGAGCCGCCAGCAAGCATGGACCGACGGCTCCTTTGTTGAACCTTCGGACCATGCCCAAACGCTATGCACCATAATTCGCGGCAGGCGCGGAAGGCAAGAATTATAGTGCCGGTTTACGGATTGGCCGTACATCAAGGACCATCAGGCTTCGCAATGAACCAATCGGAAAAGCGGCCTTGAGCGCTTTGGCCGAACGCTTAAACAGGTAAACGGAGCCGTTCGTATCTGGAGGCACCATGACATCCACAGCGCCTGGCCTGAAAGACGTCCATCACGTGGTGATCGTGGGCGGGGGTTTCGGCGGACTGGAATGCGCGCTGGGGCTAAAAGGTGCGCCGGTCAAGATCACGCTCGTCGATCGCCGCAACCATCATCTGTTTCAACCGCTGTTGTATCAGGTGGCGACCGCTTCGCTCGCAACCTCCGAAATCGCCTGGCCAATCCGTCATCTCATGCGCGACAGAAGCGAGGTCACAACCCTGTTCGCGACTGTCAGCGGCGTCGATGCCGACAACAAGCGCGTGCTGCTCGACGATGGCGATACGCTTGCCTACGACACGCTGGTGCTCGCGACCGGCGCGCGTCACGCTTATTTTGGCCACGACGAATGGGAGCCGTTCGCCCCGGGCCTGAAAACGCTCGAAGACGCCACCACCCTGCGGCGGCGAATCCTGGTTGCTTTCGAGCGCGCCGAACGCGAGCCTAATCCCGAGAAGCGCGCCGCACTCCTGACCTTTGTCATCGTCGGCGCCGGTCCGACCGGCGTGGAACTCGCCGGCACCATCGCTGAACTGGCGCGCGAAACGCTGTCGCCCGACTTCCGCAACATCGACACCCATCAGGCGCGCGTGGTCCTAATCGAGGCGGGCCCGCGGGTGCTGGCGGGCTTTGCCGACGATCTCTCGGCCTATGCGCAGCGCGCGCTGGAAAGCATCGGTGTCGAGGTGATACTCGGACAGGCCGTCACCGAATGCTCCGCCGACGGCGTCGTCTATGACGGAAAACGGCTGCAAGCGCGTACATTGATCTGGGCGGCCGGCGTGCGCGCTTCGCCAGCGGCCGAATGGCTGAGTGCGGCGGCCGATCGCGCCGGGCGGTTGCAGGTTTTGCCTGACCTGACCGTGCCCGGTCACCCTGACATCTTCGCGATCGGCGACACCGTCACGATTGCCGACAGCGAAGGAAAGCCGGTGCCGGGCATCGCTCCCGCCGCCAAGCAGCAAGGTCGTTATGTCGCCACATCCATCAAGGCGCGGCTTTCAGGCCAAACGACCAAACCATTTCGTTACAGCCATGCCGGCAGTCTCGCCCAGATCGGCAAGCGCAAGGCGGTGATCGATTTCGGTGCGATCAAGCTGCGTGGAACGATCGCGTGGTGGATCTGGGGCATCGCCCACATCTACTTCCTGATCGGCCTGCGCAACCGCCTCAGCGTCGCCATCAGTTGGCTCTGGGTTCATGCCCGCAACCAGCGCGCAGCACGGCTGATTACCCAGGGCTCCAGCAAGGTCGCCCGCTAGAAACAGACCTGTTGGCGGTGCCCGCAAAATCGGCAACGCGCCATGCAAAGGCGGTGCGATTGGCGGCGCGGAACCCAACCAAATAATTGATAAGACTGGGCCATCCCTGCAGACGCGCAACGCCCAATCGATGTACATATGGCACACCAATTGCTTCGAAATGTGAACGTTTTCCCACCTCACCACAGCGCGGTCCATCATGCTGCCCACGCCCCTAACCGTCAGGATTCACGCGTGACCGAGACGGTTGCCGCCATCGTCGCCGCGCATCGTGCGGGCCAGCAGTCGCCCGCACAAACCGTCGCGCGCAGCTTCAGGCGTATCCGCGAGCACAACGATCCCGCCATCTTCATTTCCTTGCGCGACGAAAAGGACGCGATTGCGGAAGCTGAAGCGCTCACCGCCAGGGGCTCAAGCGAACTTCCGCTCTATGGCGTTCCCATTGCGGTGAAGGACAATATCGATGTGGCGGGATTGCCGACCACGGCTGCCTGCCCGGCCTATTCCTACATGCCGACGCGCGATGCCACGGCGGTCGCGCGGCTGCGGCAGGCCGGCGCCATCATCGTCGGCAAGACCAACCTCGATCAGTTCGCCACCGGCCTTGTCGGCGTACGCTCTCCTTACGGCATTCCGACCAACCCGATGCGCGCCGATCTCATTCCGGGCGGATCGAGTTCGGGATCGGCGGTCGCCGTTTCGGCGGGACTGGTTCCGCTCTCGCTCGGCACCGACACTGCAGGCTCCGGCCGCGTGCCGGCTATGCTCAACAATATCGTCGGGTTGAAGCCGAGCCTTGGCCTCGTACCAACCGCGGGCGTCGTGCCGGCCTGCCGCACGCTCGATTGCGTGTCGGTGTTCTCGCTCACCGTCGATGACGCCCTGTTGGCGCTTTCGGCCATGGCTGGTCCCGACAGGTCAGATCCGTTTTCGCGCGACCGCACGCTGTCGCGGATGAGTCCGTTTCCCACGGGGTTGCGGCTCGGCGTACCCCGCGACGGCCAACTCATCTTCTTCGGCGACAAGGCGCAGGAAGCGGCCTACGCAGCCGCACTGGATCGATGGCGCGCGCTTGGCGCCACGTTGGTCAGCTTTGACCTTGAGCCGTTCTATGAAACCGCGCGGCTGCTCTATGAGGGGCCATGGGTGACCGAGCGTTATCTCGTCATCCGTAACCTGCTGGCCTCCTCACCGGATGCGATCCATCCCGTGACGCGGGAAATCACGATCGCAGGCAACCGGCTTTCCGCCGCCGACACCTTTGCAGCGCTCTACCGCTTGCAGACCCTGCGGCGCACCGCCGAGCACGCCTTTACCGGCATCGATGCGCTGGTATTGCCGACCGCGCCGACCGCCTATTCGACCGCGCAGGTGTTGGCCAATCCGATCGAACTCAATTCACGGCTTGGGACCTATACCAACTTCGTCAACCTGCTCGACCTCTGCGGCCTCGCTCTGCCGTCGGCGATCAGGCCTGACGAAATTCCGTTCGGCATTACGCTGCTCGCGCCAGCCGGCCAGGACGCGCTGCTCGCGAGCATCGGCCGTGTCTTCCAGGCGCAAACGAAACTGACCCTGGGCGCCAAGGGCGTGACGCAGCCGCCGCTTGCCGACCTCAGCCTGGCTTTGACGGGCGACGAAATCCCGATCGCAGTGGTTGGCGCACATCTTTCCGGAATGGCGCTCAATGGCGAATTGAAAGCGCATGGCGGCCGGATGATCGAGGCAACTTCGACCGCGCCGGACTATCGGCTCTATGCGCTTCCCACCACGCCGCCGAAGCCGGGCATGCTGCGCGTCGAGGCCGGCGCCGGCACGTCGATCGAACTTGAACTCTGGGCCCTGCCGGCGGCAGCCTTTGGCAAATTCGTCGCCGCGATCCCGCCGCCGCTATCGATCGGCACGGTGCGCCTGAAGGACGGCCGCGGGGTGAAGGGCTTTATCGTGGAAGCTGCCGACGTCGGCAACGCGAAGGACATCTCTGCCTTTGGCGGCTGGCGCGCTTTCATGGCCGAGGTTGCGACCTAACCCTCAGGGGTGAGGTCGCGGTTTTCTTACACCGAAACGGCGTAGAGCGCGTATTCGCCGTGCACCCGCTCGATATGCGCACGCATCGCATTCGCGGCGCCGTTGCGGTCGCCACGCAGAATAGCCACCACCACGCGGTCGTGTTCGGCATGCGATTGGGCGAGCCGCCCGAGATTGCGAAACTGGGCGCGACGGAACGGCTGCACCCGCTTGCGCGTCGCCAGCGTGATCTCGGCGATATGACCGTTTTGCGAGCCGGCGTAGATGAAGCTGTGAAACTGCTCATTGACGGCATGAAAGCGGTCGGGGTCGCCGGCGTGGCTCAGCACCCGCAGCTCCTCATGGATCGCTTCCAGCCGGTAGCGCTCGGCCGGGGTCATTCGTTCCGCAGCCATGCCTGCACACAGCGCTTCGAGCTCCGCCATCGCCTCGAACATTCCGCCCAGGCGTTCTATCGACGGCTGCGCCACCACCGCGCCGCGATGGGCGCGCGCTTCCACGAGCCCTGAGGCCGCGAGCTGCCGCAGCGCTTCGCGCACCGGCGTGCGCGACACGCTGAAACGCCGCGCGATGTCGGTCTCATCCAGCGCCGCTCCCGGCGCCAGCGTGCCGCGCACGATCTCATCGGCCAGTTGCAGGCGCAATTCCTCGGCGCGCGTCAGTCTGTCAGGCGCGCGAGCGACTCGATTGGTGGAACGAACGGCCGTTTTGACCTCCGGAGTGGAATGCAGCGAGACAATGTCTGGCAGATCGTTCAGGCTCATGCCTTTTGATCCCGCGGTTCGTCGATTACGCTGACATGCGCGGCCACGATTTTCCAACCGTCCGGAAACCGTACCCATGTCTGCATCTGCCGTCCGACCTTTCCGGGCGCGGAGTCGCGATAGAACAAGGTCGAAGCCACCGCCATGTCGCGGCCGTAGGTCGTGATCACTGTGCGGTCGGTCCGGCGCATCAGGCCGACGGACGGGCGCGCCGCACGAAACGCCATGATCTCCTGATAGCCGTAGAGATTTTCGCCGCCGCCATAGCGTAGCGTGCGCGGATCATCCCGGAACAGCTCATCGAGCACCGCAACGTCGTTTGTCACCAGCGCCTGTTCGTAACGCTCAAATTGAGCGGTAACCTCAGTGAGCACATCGGGAAGATCGAGCTGCATTTCAAATCCCATCAGATTGCTCTTGGCCGCGGCGCGGACACGACACCCTGGCGTTCCAACTCGGCCGCCACACGCAACGCAATGTCTTCGCGCCAGGGGGCCGCGATGATCTGCACGCCGATCGGCATCGGCTCGAGCGGGACCGGAACGGCCACCACCGGAAGCCCGATAAAGGAGATCGGCTGGGTGTGGATACCGATATTGGCGCGCACCGGCAGTTCGACCCCATCGAGGACGAAGTTCACCTGCCCGAGTTTCGGCGCGACGCAAGGCGTGGCCGGCGCCAGGATGACGTCGACCGATTTGAAAAGCTCCAGCACCTTCGATCGATACCAGCGGCGGAATTTTTGCGCGCGATCGACCATCGGCGCCGGGATCATCGCACCCGCGATCAGGCGATCACGCACGGCGGGATCGAAATCCTCGGGGCGCGTGCGCAGCCGATCGAGATGAAGCGAAGCGCCTTCGCAGGTAGAGATGACGTAAGCGGCGGCGCGAGCGCGCGCGGCTTCCGGAATTTCGACCGTGCGGTTCACGCCAAGCGCTTTGGCGACGCGCTCCATCGCCTCGATTGCTTCAGGAAACACATTCTGCTGGAAATAGCCGCCGGCAACTGCGATCCGCAGATCGCCGATGTCTTGATCGAGCGAGGCCAATACCGGCTCGACCGGCCGCGTCGTGCAGGCGGCATCGCCCGGATCCGGCCCCTGCATCGCATCATAGGCAAGCGCCAGATCGCCGACGGAACGCGCGAGCGGACCCACATGATCGAATGAGAAGACGAAGGGGAACGAACGCGCGCGGGAAAGCCGGCCGTAGGTCGGCTTCAATCCGAAGATTCCGCAAAACGACGACGGCACCCGGATCGAGCCGTTGGTATCCGAACCGAGCGCCAGCGGAACCAGCGCGCCGCCAACCGCACTGCCGGAGCCGCCCGACGAGCCGCCGGTCATCCGTGTCACGTCATGCGGATTGCGGGACGGCCCGTCGTGAATGTTTTCGCCCGTGAAGTCGTAGGCGTATTCGCCCATATTGAGCGCGCCGAGCAGCACGGCGCCGGCAGCCTCCAGCCGCTCGATCAGCGTGGCATCGCGCGATGCTGCGGGACGATCGCGGTTGATCTTCGATCCGGCGCGGGTCGGCAGACCCTTCACGTCGAACAGGTTCTTCACGGCAAATGGCACGCCGGCAAGCGGCCCGGGATTTTTCCCCGCAGCGATCGCGTCGTCGACCGCGCGCGCCTTCGCACGCGCCCGCTCGGCGGTGATGTCGGTGAATGAGTTCAGGACCGAATCCTGCTTGGCAATCCGCGCCAGCGCGGCTTCGGTGGCGCTGAGCGCCGAGAACTTTTTGTCTCTGATGGCCTGCGCGATGTCGAGCGCAGACATTCCGTCTCCTGCACCTGTCATGGCATCACGCTGTGAAGACACTGGCGGGCTCGGCTTCGTCAGGCCATGCAAACTCGTCGACCAGCCGCGCCAGCCTCATGGATACTTCGAGATTAGCCCGCACGGCCGGTTTCCAGGCCTCCTTGACCGGGAGTCTCAGTATCTTGGAGGCAGCGTCGATATAATCGTTCAGCGAATCTTCGGCCATGGTATCGTGATCTTCTCTTCAAGAGACAAGTAACGGCGGATGGGGAATAGCCGTCAGCAGCTCCTTTGTATAGGCATTCTGCGGATTGCCCAAGACCTGGTCTGACGTCCCCTGCTCGACGATTCGCCCCGCCCGCATCACAATGACGCGGTCGCACAACAGCCGCACCACATTCAAATCGTGCGAGACGAACAAATAGCTCATGCCGAGCGACTGCTTGAGGTCCTGGAGCAGATTCAAAACCACCGCTTGTACCGAAACATCGAGCGCCGCGGTCGGTTCGTCCAGGATGACGAGCTTCGGGTTTAGCGCGATCGCGCGCGCAATGCCGACGCGGGCCTTCTGCCCGCCCGACAACTGATGCGGAAAACGATCGAGCAGATTGACCGGCAGGCCGACGAGCGTAGCGAGTTCCTCGCAGCGCGCCCGCAGCGCGCCACGCCCCTTGATGCCGCCAAGCCTTAGAATCGGATCGGCGATCGCCCGCACGGCGGTAAAGCGCGGGTTGAGGCTGTCGGTCGGATCCTGAAACACCATCTGAATGCTCTTGCGCTGGGGCAATCGCGCAAAAGCATTGGGCATAACGCCGCCGATCTCCTCGCCGTCGAACATGATGCGGCCGGATGTCTGGTCCAAGAGCCGCATCACCATCATCGAGGTGGTGGACTTGCCGCAGCCGGATTCGCCGACGAGGCCGACACTTTCGCCATGGTCTACGGTAAAGCTGATGCCATCGACCGCGCGAAACATGTCGGGCTCAGCCGGCGGCTTGCGCGCGAACAATTTAGCCAGCATCGCCGGCGCGCCCTGGCGCGGATATTCCTTCACCAGCTTGTCGATGAGAAGGAGTGGCTTCGAATTGCCGTCACCCCCGGGGGTGACCCGGGGGTCCATCGTCTTTGAGATAGAATCTGACGAAGCGGGATGGATGACCTGCGATTCCTCCTCCGGCAACAGATCGCGCAAGGAGACGCCGAGCCGCGGCGTCGCGCGCATCAATTTGCGCGTATAGGGATGTTCGGGTTTGGCGAAGATATTGGCCGAGGGCGCAGTTTCAACCACGCGTCCCTTCTCCATCACCACCACACGGTCACAATAGGCCGCCGCCAGTCCGAGATCGTGCGTGATCAGGATCGTCGACATGCTTCGCGCCCTGGTCAACTCGACGACGAGGTCCATCACCGCTTTCTGGGTGGTGACGTCGAGACCGGTGGTGGGCTCGTCGGCGATCAGAAGACGCGGACCGCAGGCCAGCGCCAGCGCGATCACCACGCGCTGGCACATGCCGCCCGAGAGTTCGAACGGATAGGCATGATAACGCTCGCGCGGACGGGCGATCTTGACCTGATCGAGGGCTGCGATCGCCCGATCCGTCACCTGCGAGCGGTCGACCTGGACATGTTGCAGCAGCACATCCTCGATCTGATGGCCGATCTTGCGGATCGGGTTGAGCGCGAGCCGCGGGCTCTGGAAGATCATCGACATTTCGCGGCCGCGCATGTCGCGCATCTGATCTTCGGTCGCGGTCCTGACGTCGACGCCGGAGAAGTGAACCGAGCCTTCGGCGATCTTGCCGGCACGGTCGAGAATCCGCATCACCGCGTAGGATGTCACCGACTTGCCGGAACCGGATTCACCGACGATGCCAAGCGTCTCGCCCTTGGCGACCGCGATGTTGACATGCTGCACCGCTTTCACAATGCCGCGCCGCGTGGAGAATTCCACCGTGAGATCGTTGACGTCGAGCAGCGGCAGCGCGGTCATCGATTTACGTCCTCCGCTGCGGATCGACCAGATCGCGCAAGCCGTCGCCGAGCAGGTTGAAGCAGAACACCGCGATCATCAGCGCTCCGCCGGGAAAGAACGCCACCCACCACTCGCCGGAAATGATGTTGGTCGCGCCCTCCGCCACCATGATCCCCCATTCCGGCGTCGGCGGCTTGACGCCAAGCCCGATGAACGACAGGCCGGCAGCATTGAGGATGGCGTAACCCATGGTCAGCGAGACCTGTACCATCATGATCGGCATGATGTTCGGCAGGATATGGGTCAGCAAAATCCGCATGTCGCTGTTGCCGGAAAGCCGCGCGGCCAGCACGAAGCCGGCCTCGCGCCGCACATTGGCTTCGGCTCTTGCAACGCGGACGTACAGCGGAAAATTGATGATGGCGGTTGCGATCACGATATTGGTCACGGTATTGCCGAGCGCCGCGACGATGCCCATCGCCAGCACGAACAGCGGAAACGCCATGATGGTGTCGGATATGCGCCCGACGATGCGATCGGTCCATCCGCCGAAAAAGCCGGCGGCTATACCGGCGAGCCCACCGATGAAAAGCACGAGGGCGACAGAAGCAATCGCAATCACAAAATCGAGGCGAGTTGCCACCACGACGCGACTGAAAATATCGCGCCCGACCAGATCGGTGCCGAACCAGTGCTGTAGCGATGGTGACTGCAACGTCGCCGAGGTGTCGCTGGCGAGTGGATCGTAAGGAACGACATACGGGCCGACCAGCGCACAAAGCGCAATCAGGACGAACAGACCGAACGACAATCCGGTGACAGGGTTATCGGCCACCACATGGATGGCATGGCGGAGAAGCGAGTTGGCCGGAGGTGCCGGCTGAAGGTTTACGGTCGGCGCCGTCGTCAGGCTGGCTTCGGTCATGCCTCGACCCTCACGCGCGGATCGATCACGCCATAGAGCATGTCGATGACCAGATTGAGCGCGACGTAAAGCACCGCCATGGTCAGCACGAAGCCCTGCACTGGCGCGAAGTCCGACTGCAACAGCGCTTCCACCGCATAGGAGCCGATGCCGGGCCATGCGAAAACTTTTTCCACCAGTACATTGGCGCCGAGCAAAAACGAGAACACCATGCCGAGCGTGGTCACGACCGGCAGCATCGCGTTGCGGAACGCGTAGGTCAGGATCACGGTGCGGCGGTTGAGGCCGCTGGCGCGTGCGGTCCGGATGAATTCGGACGCCAGCACCGCCAGCATCGAGGCCCGAGTCATGCGCGTGATCGGCGCCAGCGAAAAGACCGCCAGCGTCACCGTCGGCAGGATCAACTGGCTGAACGCAGCGCGAAACGTTTCGAAATTGCCTGTGATGAGACTATCAATCAGAAAGAAGCCGGTGATGTCGGGCGGGCTTGTCGCGAAAGCATCGAGCCGGCCGAGCGGCGCGGGCGACCAGCCGAGGCGGAAGTAGAATACATAGACCAATAGCAGCCCGGTAAAGAACACCGGCAGCGAGACGCCCGCGGTCGCGATCACCCGGCATAGATGGTCGATCAGAGAGCCCTGCTTCATCGCGGCAACGATGCCGAGCGGCACCGCGATGGCGATCGCCAGGAACAATCCCGACAGCGTGAGCTCGGCGGATGCCGGCAGCCGGCTTGCGATTTCGGCCGCAACGGGACGCCCCGTCGACAGAGAATTGCCGAAATTGCCGTGGGCGAGGTCGTTGACGTAGCGCAGGAACTGATCCGGCAGCGGCCGATCGAGGCCAAGGCTTTTGCGGATCTCGGCGATCGATTGCGGTGTCGCCGCGGGGCCTGCGAAATAGACCGCTGGATCGCCCGGCAATATCCGTGTGAGCAGAAAGGTCACGACGATCACGCCCATCAAGGTCGGGATGACGGTCGCGAGCCGCTTGAAGATCACCATGGTGTTCGACCTTGTAGCGGCGACGCCGCGATCCGCCTTAGTAGAGTTTTGGATTTGACATTCGCTAGCCCTTCACGATCGAGCGGTAATCGAGCTGGCGGTGGAACCAGTAGACGTAGCCGGAAATGTTCTTTTGCGTGGCGACGTTGAGGAACGGCTGGAACAGCGGAATCCGCGGGACTTCCATGTAGGCCTTCGAAATGAAGCCCTCGACATTGCTGGCGTATTTCTCCTTGTCACCGATAGCGGCCGCGGCGCGCGCGCCGTCGATCAGCACATCCATGTCGGCATTGACGTAGCTCGGCGTGTTGAAGATCGCGTTCTGGCCGGAATAGGCCCAGAAGAAAAAATATTCGGGATAGTCGAGCCAGCCGGAGAAGAAGTTGATCATCAGCGGCATGGTCTTCTTGGCCATCTCGCTGCGCCAGTTGGCGCCCGGCACCTTGTTGATCGTGGTCTTGATGCCGATCTGACCAAGGCTCTCCTGCACCAGCACGGCGATCGGCTCGGAAATGTCGCCGGCGCCGAGGTCATAGGAGATCGTGGTTTCGATGTCGGATACGCCACTTTCGGCCATCAGCGCCTTGGCTTTCTCCATGTCGTTGACGTAACCGGTCCTGGCCGGCCACGCTATATCGGTGACGGTGTTGGAAGGGCCGCCAAACAGAGGATTGGCGAGACCGAACATCGCCGCATCCATGATCTTCTGGTAGGGCAAGGCATAAGCGACGGCCTGACGCACCTTCGGATTATCGAACGGCGGATTCTTCACGTTCAGATCGACCGAATACATGCCGTTGCCGATCGGATGGGAAAGGACGACGAGCTTGCCGTCTTTCTTCATCTCCGAGGTGTCCTTGCTGGACAGGTCGAACGAGATGTCGGCATCGCCGCGTTCCATCAAGGCGCGGCGATTACCCTGCGAGGGAACGGTGCGCCAGATCACTCGTCTGAGCTGCGGCAGCTTGCCGCCGACCCAATCGTCGTTGCGCTCGTAGACGACCTCCACACCCGGCTTCCAGCTCGTCACCTTGAAGGCGCCGCTGCCGGCGGTGTTGCTCTTGGTATAGTCCATCGCCCACGGATCTTTTTCCGTGGCCTTCTTTTTCAGGAGTTCGGAGTTGTAGACGCCCGGCACGATCACCGCGAGACCGGGCAGCGTCAGGTGGTCCTTCTTTACAAAGTCGATACGAACCGTGCTGTCGTCGACAAGGACAAACTGCTCCTTGTCGAACAGCGAGCCGGTCTTCATCTGCACCGTGGGGAAGCCGCCGACCGTCACCGATCGATCGAGCGACCATTTGACATCCTTTGCTGTGACCGGCGTGCCGTCGTGGAATTTCGCGTTCTTCTTAAGTTTGAACGTCACCGACATGTCGCCGACGTTCATGTCTTCGGCCAGTTCCAGCTTGAACTTGTCGCGGTCGTAAGCCATCGACCCATCGGGCAGCGTTTTGGTTTCGTGGCTGATCAGCCGGTCGTAGCAATTCCAGGACACCTCATAACCCGGCCGGTTGGTGCCGACACCATGAATATCGAGATTGTTGGGACCGTTCTCCGTCACCACCAGCAAGGTTTCCGATCGCGCATCGGCCTTGGCCGGTGACCAGATCGCCGGCGCCTGTACCGCCGCGCCGGCGGCGATGCCGGAGACGGATTTGAGAAAATCGCGGCGCTTCATTCGGATGCTCCAGGACAATAATGGGGATCAATTCTGGAACAGGCGTCGCAAGGTTCGTGCCAAGGTTTAGTGTTTCGTTAACTTGATGTTAAATAATTGATCTAGCTAGCAAATCGTAAAACGACCGCCTTCACGGCAACGGCTCGGGACGCAAAAACTCATTGCATACAGCAGGGTAAATTTGCTGAATAAATGAGCAAGATATCATCCCGTTTTGCGGCCCTCGCTGCCGGCCGGCGACGGCCGGTTCAAGAAAGAAGCCGCGCGTCGCGACGCGCAAACAGCGGCGGTAAATGCGAATTTGTGCTTTAAAAGCCCGCCGTGAGAAAGCGTTGAACCTTTTTTCCCGCCGTCGACCTTATTGCAGGAGATTCATGCGCGAGCGATGGAAAGACCTCGAGGAGCAATCGCGCCGGCAGGCGGAAGCAGCCGGCGTGACGATTGTCAGCGACTTCGACCGCAAGCCGTTCGAAGCCGCAATGGCTGATATCTACGTCAAGGCCCGGCGTGATCCGGCGGCGGCGCCGATCGAACGAATTCGTACGGTCAACTGAAGTGGATCGGGAGGGCCAGCACGAGACCGGAGAGACGCCCGCGACATTCGCCGGGCGCGGCCGTTCGCGGTTGGTCGCGCTTGTCCGCGCGGTGCCGATCCGCTGGCGTATTCTGTCGATCGCGGCGCTGAACTCGGCGGTCGTCGTGGTGCTGGTCGCGCTGATCTGGAACGGCGTCCAGGTACTGGGGTCGGCCTGGGACGATGTGCGGCAGGTGCGGGAATCCGACAATATCCTGGCCACGCTCGAGAACGAAACCGGCCATCTGCAAAACCTGATCCATCGCTACATCAACCAGCCAAGCCCCGAAATGTTCGGAGAGATCTCGCGTTCGCGCGAGACGGTTCTCGGCACGCTAACGACGCGGGCCGCGACAGACCCGATGCTTTCG
>Ga0208193_1000682_pt1 | contig 16640 bp, 15 predicted proteins | sample June2015DPH_17_2_FD_184716 | JGI IMG/M metagenome (GOLD analysis project Ga0208193, IMG submission 184716) | Peatland microbial communities from SPRUCE experiment site at the Marcell Experimental Forest, Minnesota, USA - June2015DPH_17_10... | ecosystem: Environmental > Terrestrial > Soil >... | reverse complement strand
AGAGGAAACCGCCGCCACTCCCGCCATAGAGGCCTGCTTTTCTATCGCTTGCTCGAAAATGCCGTCGCCACTATGCCTACGCCGTTTCGCCACCCGCGCGCTACCCCTGACCACTACAGGTTGGGGCTACTGCACTAAGGCAGCTACCCCACTTTCCCCAATTCTTATAGCATCGAGAACCTTACAATGCTTTTTGAAGTGGGCATCGAAGGTCTACGAAGCGTCCCGAGGCCAGGCATCCCGCGGAACCGGTCACGTTCATTGCCGATCTGGAAGCCGGGCAGGCGATCTCTTATGAACTTCGCGATTAACGCATCTTCGTTTCAAGCATGCTCCGCTGCACCATGAGCGTGTGCCTTGAACCGTCGTAACAGTCGGGCTGGGGATGATGGGCACTGTGCGAAGATTGTCACTGATAGAAGGCCTGCACAGGCTTTGACGATTCTCATTGCCATACACGGCCGAGACCGCTACGCCAATCGCATGAGGCGGGTTCCCTTCGCCAGCCTGGAAGTGAACAATCAACGTTCGGATCGTGGCAAGAAGCTTTATAGATTCATCAACTGTGAAGTCAAACTACTCACCATTCAATGATGGGTTACTGGATGAAAAGGGAAAATTAGACCTAGATCGACAGAAAGATTATCTCCGGCGCAAAGAAAGAAATGGATCTGCCGCGACTGTTCGAGCCGGTCCGCAATGCTTTCAGCACCAAAACCACACGAAAGCCTACGACACCTTTAACTGCAGCTTGGACCCCGGGCCCGCCGTCACGTTTCGTGGGCGGTAGTCGGTGGCGAACTGGTCAACTGTCCAACGGTATTCTTCAGAGCGCGATTGTGTGAGACCCGGCACGGAATTGACTAAGTTGATAGAGCCGAATCGGATTGCATTCATGACTTTGTTCGTGATGAGCAAGTTCGGCTTCAGACTTTGCGCTTGCAACTGTCAGACGACACAAAGTGCAGATCGAATGGTATGTACCATCCGCATTTAGTACCTTGGGAAAGCTTGGTCTGAATTGATGGACCATGATGGGCCTCTCCTCCAGAGCTGGACTTTGAGTTGCGCCTACAGAGTACATAACGCGTGAGAGGAAATCTGTTCAGTTTTGCTCAGAATTCAAGTTTTTTGCGCTGCAACCACCCGCTCATTTCGCAACAGGCGGCAACAAGCTCCAGAACTTTGACTATTTTGAAATCTGAGCAATGCGGAACAGAAGACAAGTGCGGCAAGTGGGAAACTGGGCGGGCATCATACAAATTCGGAAGCTTCTAATCTGGGACCGGAGCAGATCCAAGTTAAAACACGAAGAGCGCGGAACAAGTTACCCAATGATCCCCGCCACCCTCTGGTTCCACGTTTTCCCACTCGACTGCCGATCTCGCTCGCATGAGACAGCACGTCCAAGCCGCAACCCTCGGACCATTCAGGATAGCCCCTCGGTCCGCGCAGGAGGCACATGGCTACCTCGGTTTTTCCCATTTCCATCCTCGATACAAACTGCGTTTCCGCCTTTGACGCCGATCCGCCGCAGTCCCAATTCATACGCCGCCAGACCGATCTCGTCGTCCGCGCTCAGGCGGGTGATCCCCAGGCATTCACAGAAATCTACAGGTTGCACAAGAAACGCGTACTCAGCATCTGCGTCCGCATGGTGCGCGATCTCTCTTTGGCTGAAGACCTTTCCCAGGATGCCTTTGTCCAACTGCACCGTAAGCTAGGCTCCTTCCGTGGCGATTCTGCATTTGCCACATGGCTGCATCGAATCACCGTTAACACTGTGCTCATGCAGTTGCGTAAGCGCGTTCTCCCGGTTGTATCCCTTGATGAAATGATGACCGATATGCCCGAACAGCGTGCGGGCCGCGAGTTTGGCACGCGTGATCTGGCTCAGGCTGGCGTGGTGGATCGACTCGCTCTCAAACGTGCCGTCGATGCTCTCGCACCCGGCTATCGCTGCGTCTACATCCTGCACGACGTGGAAGGTTTTGCGCATTGGGAGATTGCCGAGATGCAAAAATGCAGCATAGGCAACTCGAAGTCGCAGTTGTACAAGGCACGTCGCGCTCTGCGGTCTGCTTTGGTTACGCAGGATGTACCTTCCGCTGCGTCGGCGATGATCCACTGATTCGTTAGGACACTTGAAGCTTTTAGAAAGCGGTCCCGCATTGCATATTGTGGACATGGGGCATGCCCCGGTCATTGGCCTCGCAAGGTACCGAACCGTCTATCGTGATTCCATGCCGGGAATTGCCACGGGGCATAGCATCAGGCAGCAACGCTTACTGCCGCTCCTGAGGCGACTAATAATTGTCTGCTTCAATTGCAAATCAACTTCATTCTGCAATGGCCACGACATCAACCAGACGCGGACTAAAATCAGCAGTGCTCCGCTTGGTCTTTAACGCATTAGATATGCTGACCTGCAAGATGCGCGATTCTTCGATGAGCATGGGGATCGAGCAGTCTTGCGCCTGACGAACGAGTCCGAGCTGAACTGCGCCCTCTGACGGCTGTTTTGTTTTAAGCGAGCGCGGCAACGCGCGCAATCGATGAACGAGCTCTCGAAGCAGCTGTGGAAGATGTCCTGTGCGCAGTTCATCGCCAAGCGGTAGCCTGGCAAGCTCGTCATTGGTATTGACTGCAAATAGTCAATTGGCGACGGTAACTAGGGGGTTACGCTCCAATATGGAAGCGACTCACTCGGTATTTGACATACGTCGTCGGATGCGCTTCGCCAACTTATCGCAAATCAGTGCCACCAATTCGGGGATAGGCATTGGCTTTACAAGGATTTCATCCGCTTGCAAGACGATGGCGTCCATTGTCACTTTCTAGGCGGAGCATCCGGTAAAAGCAATTTATTGGCATCAGGGTGCTTATGACCCATCGCGCTCATGACTATGAATCCGACCTTTGCGCCTGGCATATGCATGTCAGTGAGCTACGCGTCAAACGATTGAGTGTCGATGAGATGAATGGCTTCAGCAACGTTTCCGGCTGCGCTAACGTGAAACTGGCTGATTTCTAATACTGCTTTTGTTTTCTCGCGCGCTGCAGGATCGTCGTCCGCCAAAAAAATTCTGGGCTGGCTTGTCTTTTCGTTTTCCTAGTCGACTTAGCTGATTTCCAGAGCAATATTTTTACACTAAAGGAATCATGACCCACCCATCAGCGATTGGCTGGCCAATATTAAGCAGGGGCAGATGAACCTCGTAAAACCCTGTGCATGAACCGCCTTTTCACGTGCGGGTAAGCGACGTGAATGACTGAATCACCCAATCACTACTGGCACACTACAGAGCGGTTGCTTTAGCTATTTTTGCCGGCACTCGGTCAGAGAATGGATTTTCTAGTCCCCGGCTACATCTCTGACAGTCTTCTGTTGGGCCGTCCGGCTCTCTACCTTGTGCTTCTGAAACGCTGCAACCATCTTCTCGAACTGCTTCTTGGATGAGCCAGAGTCAGACCCGAGCGGGAGGGGTGCTCCACATGAGCACGCGGCCTTCGTAACCCGCCAATTAATTCTTTCAAGGGCAATTGGCTCATGCATTGCCATAGTTAAAGGCTCCGCCGTACCAACAGCTCTTGCAGTCTGGATAGATAACCAAATCAAGCAATCGCTGGGCTTCGTTTGATTGCAAGTTGCCCGTAGCCTCACGGTGCATAGAGCAAGCGGCACCGCACCTACCATTCCTGCAGGAGTTTCTTCGGGTGGACAGCATTGGATTAGAGTTGATCCCCAGTTTGGTTATGGCGCTTATGCCAATTCTCGAACATCCACCACTGGATTTCAAGATTCGAGAGGCATTCTCGCAGATTGGATATGGCTAGATTGGATTGGGGCAAGTGCTGTATCACTACTGAGTCAGCACTCTTGGCAATGCATCCGACGACGGTTTCTATGTGGTTGATGTTAAGGCGCAGATCGATTTGGTGTGACTGCATGGCAGTCCGAAACTTGCTGAGGATCTGAATTTGCTGTGACTCCAACAGCGTCATGCGGGAGCGGGAGACTTCAGCCTGTGTCGCCATGTGCGAACCTCTCTACTGAGCCACCTAACACGGTGATCTAGCGAGTTGATTCTCTCTAGAGGAAATAGTCTGTGCACTTTTGTACATAAATCAAGGAATTCCGGCGATCTGACTGGTCAAGTGCAAGCTTGGACAGGCGGCGAGCGAACTGAAGACAATTTATGCGGCCAAAAAAGAGGCGGAAAATGGGCTCCTGCGTCATCATCCTTCGCCAATTCTGGCTTTCGGTGCGGTCAGGTCTTCCAGATCAGGCGGACCTCGATGATGAAAGGAGCGACGACCGGCAGCAAACTCCAGAAGTACGAGGCCAGAAGCAATGTCGCTGCATAGGCCACCAAAACCAGCCTTCCGTGCTCCGGAATGCACCAGAAAGAGATGGCGCCTGAAAGGCATCTGTTTTCGTACCTATGGGAGAAAGTTGGGTGCCGGGCCCGAGCGGCGTCGCAGACAACATGCAAGGCGCAATAGGATTAGAGTCGGGAGAGCTGGCCCAGAAGCCGGCACGATAAGGACAAGGTCATGATGAAGAGATTTTTTCTTGCGCTGTTCGGCTTAGCGCTCGCAGTTTCCGTAACTTCTGTGCAAGCACAGTTTCCCCAACCCGATGGAGGCAATCTGGAAAGCGGCACACTGCCCCAGCACTGGCTTTCGCAGGCGCCCAAGTGCATGGAGATTCCCGAATGGCAGGTGCATGAATACAATCCGGACTTCTACATCCTGAGGCAATCGCCTTGCACCGACTACGAAAAGCCGTTCGTCTTTCTTTTGTTCGGCAAAGAAAGGGCGATGCTGGTCGATACGGGTTCGCGCAATGGCGACCTGGTTCCCACACTCGAGCGCACGGTCAAAGGCTGGCTGGCGCGCAATGGACGCACGAGCATTCCGCTGCTTGTTGTCCACACCCACGAGCATAGCGACCACATCTGGGGCGACAAGGGTATCCAGGAGATGACGGATCCCGCGATGCCGGTGACGTTGGTTCCCGCGGAACTTGAGGCCACCAAGCGGCTCTATGGCATTACGTCCTGGCCAACCGATACAGGGCAAGTCGATCTGGGCGGCCGCGTGATCGATGTGATTCCGATTCCCGGGCACAGCGCGGTGAGCGTGGCATTTTACGACCGCACAACCGGGGTGTTGCTGTCGGGGGACACGATGTATCCGGGACGCCTTTATGTCTCGGACTTTACCTCATTTCAGCAGAGTGTGGAGCGGCTAATCCGGTTCACCGAGGGCAAGCCCTTGGCGCATATTCTGGGCAACCACATTGAGCAGTCCAGTACGCCATTTCTCGACTATCCGGTTGGCACGATGTATCAGCCCAATGAGCATGAACTGGACCTGTCGCGCGGCGCGTTGCTGGAGCTCGACGAGGCGCTGGTGTCGATGCATGGAACGCCCCGGCGGATGGCGCTGCGGGATTTTTCCGTGTGGCCCTCTGGACCGGAATCGGACGATGCTGCGGAACTTGCCGCTTACAAGAAGCATGTCCAGCAAGAACGGGCCAGGATGTGGGATCACACCCAGCCTTAGAGTCATCCAAGGGCATTGAAAATGGGAAGCTGCGCAGAGGAAGCTGTGCGGCTTGAAGGTTGGACCGGGCGAGTTAGAGTCGCACGGTCCCCGGCTTGTGCGGCCTTTTATATTAAGCTTTCGACCGACTCCTCCTGGCTACACCCCACGTCGCTCAGAACATCAGCGAATGGGCGACCCAGGAGAATTCTGAGACTGCTGAAATCCCTGTTTACGTAGGACTTTAAGCCTAGATAGCTTCTCGACAAGATTCGCACTCCTGAGACAGCCGCATGATATTTCATGCGAATGTTTCGTTTTAACCGTAGATTTCAAGCATATAATATTCGAAATTTGGATCGTCCAAAAGATCCATCTTGCACCGGAACACAATCGGGCGGCATTAGAAAAGTGATCGGTCTTTCCTATCAGATTGATTGGAACATACGATGGATCGTTTTGGCGGTCAAGAAATCTATTGGTGTGTGCGGCGATAAATTGTTGGGCAAAGAGCAGGATATCCGGGAACAAAGCTAGGCAGACCTGGCAGTTGATCAAAATAGAGCCATCCGCATCGCCTGCAAGGAAGATGACTAGAGCCGGCGGCTGGATCCCGAAAAAGTTGTCGAGACGTTGAATAAATTGCAGAGTTGATGACTCATGAGGGGGAGACCGGCTGCCCTGCCATTGAACTCTGACCAGTAAGCGATGAGATAAGGTCAGGCTTGCCGGCACACAAGTCTCATTGCCAACTAAGGTATTCGGGGTTCGAACCCCGAATACCTCACTCATTTACGCGGCGGCTCAACTGGTGAGCACGTCACGCTGCGGTCGCTCCTGAATGATCCGTTGCGCGCTTATATTTTCGCAGAATCGCTGGCCGTAGAAGCAAGATGAAGTATGACGAGGAGCCGCTCGATCTCGGTGCCATTATGCATGATCTCGACCTCACCGTTGAAGTTTCCGGCACACAACGCTTTGAATTCTACTCGGAAAACACTGCACGCCGATTCGTGCTGATGCACAGCGCCTCGAAGCATAGGATCGCCCCGGCAGGGGATTTGTTAGCATCCCGCACTTCGGGAAGGATATACGATCTGTTGCGCGCAAAAGTTGCACACGCAGGTTTTGGCGTTCTTGCCGGGTTCACAGGTACCGGGATCGAGTCACAACCGATAAAGCACATACGAGAAGTGGTTCTGGCGTGGCCGAGGCACGGTTTCCGACCCGCATTTTCACAGTTAACGGCAGAGATAGTTGGGCGCAAACCGGAAACAGCGCAGGTTGGCGATTGGGATACGGCCAGGCTTCAGGAAGATCTAGCAGTTTTGATGGACAGTGGAAAGGGGAGTGCCGATGTCGACGCGAAGTAACAATGCCGTCGTTCAAACCCAGGTTGTTGCCGGTCTCGAACGGAGCGTCTCTCGTTTCAAGACCTTCTGGTGCCGGAAGACAGGCATTTGCCTATCACGGACAGTGTAATTGCAGCGATCGAGCACAACTGCAGATGCGCTCTGTGCCTGAATTTCGAACGGACACCCATCGACGTAGATCGAAAGCGTCAGGTATCAGTCCGAGATTGTGCCGATTGTCTCTCCGACGAGCTCAATCGAAGGAGTTCAACATGAATGGTCTGAATCGCGCCGCTCTTCTGAACATCCACACCGCAGATCCAGTGATTGACCTCGATGACGAGATTGTGTCGGGGCTCCAAGCTGGATCGCCAAGGGCATTCGCGGAACTTCATGCAATCTATTCCCGACGCCTCTATAGCACGATCATTGCCATCACCAAGAGCCCTGAAGATGCTGAAGACGCGCTGCAAGAGACATTCTTGCGAGCCCACCTGGCAATCCATACCTTTGAGGGCAGGTCGACCATCTATTCGTGGCTGACCCGGATCGCCATCAACTCCGCGCTCATGATTCTTCGTAAGCGACGCGCTCGTCCCGAGATATTGTTTGATCCCCAGCCCGATGCTCAGGCTGAGGCATTCTGCGGTGAAATCAAGGACTCCGCCCCGAATCCCGAACAAGTCTACGCCCTGCGTCAGCGTGGAGCGAGACTCTTGAGAGCAATCCAGAATCTTGGTCCGCGTTTGCGAGAACCACTTCATATGCTGATGGCGAAAGACTCTTCACTCAAGGAGATCGGCCGGACACTGAACATTTCCGAAGCAGCCGTCAAGTCTCGTCTTCATCGGGCACGTCAACGGCTCTCGGCCGTATGCCAGAAGCCTTGATGAGCAAATGAAGGCCCTGGTTCGTACGGGCACGGTTACTCATACTTCCGTCCGTCCACTCATCTCCTATCTCCAAGATTCGTTTGTCCAGCTGTTGCTCACCAAGATTGAGGCGGGGATGCAAAACTCGAGGAAAGCTGGACGTCCAGGAAGCTGAATCGCGGGACTTCTGTTCGGAATGACATGTCCCGTCCAGGAGATTTCATCCGGACTGAGATTATCGAACCCGCCGGCTTGACCGTCACGGAAGCCGCAATCGCCATGGGTGTCTCGCGGCCCACATCATCCAGTCTGCTCAATCGCAAGTCCAACCTCTGTGGAGATATGGCACTGCGTATTGAGAAGGAGTTTGGCGTAAAGATGGACACGCTGATGCGGATAGAGTCCTCGTATGACTTTGCCCGGACTCAGAAACGCGAGAAGGAAATACGTGTGCGGCGCGTTCCCGATCTGGCAACAGCTCACTAAACTTCTGGTTGTCAGGGTTCAATTGCCGAAGGAGCTAGAAAGATCGGCGCGTTGAAACGCTTTGTGTGATAAGTCCTCTCAGATGCCTTTCGTTGAGCGCGACTACGTAATCGAAAAGCTCCTTTCGACAACCGCCAACAAAGCGCCCGGCAATGCCGTTCTGCCACGGACCTCTGAATGCTGTGCGAACAGGCTTCACATCCAATCACTTCACGGCATGACCTACTTGACGGGACAATCCTTCCGGCCCGTGTCCGCAACGCTCGCGATCAACCACTTTCTATCGGTCCACACGAGGTTGAACAGATCCGTCCCGCAATGGTCCACCTTTCCATCCGTCAGAAACTCGAATGGAGCCCAGACCACTGCCAGGTCATGATCGATCCTCACCAGCGGATCATGAATCCGCTCCTCAATGCTCGTCGTTCCCGGTTTTCCAACGCGATCCGCAAACCCCTCAAGCGTCAACTGAACCGGCTTGCCATCGCGCATCAGCACCATCGTTCCACCGGGCAGCATCGCTTTCTTCATCCCCTCAGAATCGCGCTTCGCCATGCCGTCAAACAGCGCATTCACAGGGACCAGCACTGCTTGCTCAGCGGGCGTCGCAGCCTGTATCGACAACGGCAACAGCGTCGAACACCCAAAGCCCGCAAGCAACGTAATTTTATGCAGTCGACCAAACATATTCATGAGTCCACATTCTAAATGATGATGCGCAGGGATCCGAAGTAGATCGGAGTTCGGCATAGGCAAAAAGTAACGCAAGGATGAGCAGTTTGAGGCACCGAGAAAAGGGGACTGAGTCTGTTTCTGACGCCCAGGCAGCCGAGTTTGAACGCGGCGCAAATCGACAACAAGACGAGGTTGATCTGAGTATTTACCGTGTGGGTGGAGGATTTTGCCGAATTGGCGTCAAACTTTCTAGGTTTGCGAAAAACCTCCACTTGCCAACGCTTGCGAGAAAGACGTGGTATGACCACTGTATGGGCCTGGGCGTATGATGGTCTGCGCAACAGTTTATCTTTTTTTGGAGGGCATTTCCATGAATCGCCTTGAGAAGCGATATTTTGGGATCCGGCTTTTGCGGATTCAACCGTTGAGTCTTTTGGCGCGTGTATTCCTGCAGTCCACCTGCGCGTCTGCGCTGCTTCTTTCGGCGAGTTCTCTCCATGCCGCGGAAACCTGCGATCCCAGAACCTATGGCGCAAAGGCCGACGGAATCACCAGGGACACCGCGGCGATTCAACACGCCATCGACACCTGCGCCGGCAAAGGCGGGGGCACGGTTCATTTGACCGCGGGAACATACCTGAGCGCTCCCATTGTGCTCAAGAACAACATCAAGCTCCAGCTCGACGAGGGCGCCACGCTGCTCGGCTCGCCCGATCACACGGATTATCCGCAGGTAAAGGAAATGCGCCTGCCCGATCTCCAGCCACTGGTGAGCGCGACCGGCGCGGAGCATATCACGATCACCGGCAAGGGCACCATCGACGGAAATGGCGAGAGTTGGTGGAAGGAGGCGCGCACGATACACGATGCTGGCGTGCTGGGCAATCATCCACGTCCAAAGCTCATCATCTTCGATCACTGCCGGCACGTGCACGTCGAGGGCGTAACCATCCAGAACTCGCCCATGTGGCAACTGGTGCCTTACTACTCCGACGACGTGACGATTCGCAACGTCAGAATCCTTGCTCCGCAACACTCCCCGAATACCGACGCCATCGATCCGTTCTCGTCTTCGCACGTGACCATCGATCACGTCTATTCCGACGTCGGCGACGACAACGTGGCAATCAAATCCGGCGCCATCAACTCGCCCGGCCCTGATGCGCCCAGCCGCGATATTATGATTGCCGACTGTACCTTCATGCACGGCCATGGGCTCTCGGTGGGAAGCGAGATTGCCGGCGGAGCACAAAATATCACGGCGGAGCGGATTCACTTTGAGGGCACAGACAACGGCATCCGCATCAAGGCCAATCGCGACCGGGGCAGCGATGTGAGTCATCTGGTCTTCCGCGACATCGTGATGAAGGACGTGAAGAATGCGCTGATCATCAGCGAGTATTACCCGAAGGTGATGCCGCCCGAGGACAACACAGCGCAACCCGTGACGCACCTGACACCGCATTTTCACGACATCGTGCTCAGTAATGTAACGGCGAGTGGCAGCGGGACGGCCGGAGCGATTGTGGGGCTGCCGGAGTCGCCGGTGCGGGACGTGGTGCTGCGCAACGTGGAAATCGGTGCGCGCACCGGGCTCACCGTGGGCTATGCGAGCGTTAAGGAAGAGCATGTGCAGATTGAGCCCACGCAGGGCGAGCCGATTACAAAGATGGCGGGCGCGGATGTAACGCTGCGGTGAGCGGCGCTTCGGAGGCCCGCCGAGCACTCCGGTTTCCTGCCCTTGCGCCCGTAACCACCCGCGGAAAACGATCCGACGCGTAGCTCTGCATGTTCCGCACCGGCGTCCGGGCACGGCGGTGATGCGCTCCATGCCTTATTTGCGCCTGGAGAATGACTGCTGTTGTGCCTGGGCGCGCGCGGAAACGGGCCCGCGCCCAGGCCAACGCATTCAAATAGCCGTTCAAGCTTCCGCTCCCTTCGCCGTCTTGCTCCTCCAGCTGGGCTATGCGGTCGGCAAAACCGGAGAATTCCGGATGGACGACCGGGTCGGGCCGGAACGTGGGCACAATCCGGTCGTCCATCCGGAACCGCAAATCTCCTGCTGGCCGGCAAGCGAATCGAGCGGCGAATCCGTGGTGGTCAGCACTTCAACCCGGAACCGCTCGTCGAGCGCGCGGGGCAGCAACACCGGCGTACGCAGCTTTTGGGAGATGGTGTCAAAATAATGATCGGCGTCTTTGTCCGACAGCCGTTTCTCGAGCCAAACGGCTCGTTAAAGGCATTGTCCAGCCACATGCGCGTGGGCGTGCCGCGAAACAGGTAGGAATGGCTGGCAAGGGTGCCCCAAACTTTCCAGGGATTCTCTACTGCGGGCTGGCCGATCTCCAGATCATCCATGGAGACACCCTCGCTGTTTAGCATGCGGTTGACAGAGTGGTCCGGCTGGACGGACAGCGTGGCAGGATCGGGGAAGGTTTGTTTCTGGCGAACCAGTGGCCTCTGCGAGTGCCCATGCCGGCTCGCCGGGGGCAGATCCTGAACCTGCTCATACGAACACTCCCTCGCCACCTTGCGCGCACATGTTTCAGCCGGGAACAGGCGAGCCGGATCGATCAACATGGCATCCATCGTATTTACTTCACTGAATAAACAGGCATGCTCCAAGCATTGAGGTCAGACCACAAGGATACTCGCTGCCGCGCCCGTCGGAGCGAAATTTCCTCGCCGGCGCAAAGGCCGATGGGCCCGGCCGCCTATTGGTGGTAATCTCATTTTGTCCTCTGATTTACCCGATCGAGTCTCAGGTGGCTGTGATCATGCGCCGTCTCAAGAAGGACCAGCCCGACACGCATCGCACCATGAAAGTGGTGAACCACATCCGTGCGCTTATTGAGAACGGCACTCTGCAACCGGGAGACAAAATCCCTCCGGAACGCGAGTTTGCCAGCTCTCTCAAGATCAGCCGCGCCAGCCTGCGCACCGGGATTGGCTACCTGGCCGCCATGGGGGTGATGAAGGTGCGTCATGGCGTCGGCACGTTCGTGGCCGACGGACCGCCGGAGTTCAGCAAATCCTCGCTCAGCCTGATGGGCGCGCTGCACGGGTTCCAGACGTGGCAGATGTTCGAGGCCCGCATCATCCTGGAGAGCCAGCTTGCGGCGCTGGCCGCCGAACGTGGTAAGGAAGAGCATCACGCCCTCATGTCCGAAGAAGTGGCCGAGATGTTCGCCTCCATCGAGGTGCCCTCCGACTACCTGATTCACGACATCATGTTTCACCGCCTCATCTCCCAGGCCTCGGGCAATCCCATTCTCGCCGCTCTGATCGAAACCATCACCTCAGTCCTTTACGACAACCGCCGCAAGACCGTGGAGCGGTCGATCGATCTGCGCGAATCGGCTGAGATGCACCGGGAAATCTACCGCGCCATCCGCAGCCGCAATGCGATTGAGGCGCGCAAGCTGATGGAACAGCATTTGCGCATGGCCCAGGAAGCGCAGGGAATGGAGCGACCCACGGAGCGCAAACCGGTTCCGGCACCTTCGCCCCGCCCCAAAGCCACGCGGGCGGCCGTGAGAGCAAGCCTGTCCTGACTCGCCTGTCCTGACCCGCGTGGGAAGGACTCCGGCCGAACCACGTTCCCTAAGCGTTGCCGCCTAAGCCCTCAAAAATCGATGGTTGCATGGGCACCATGGACCAGTTTGGTCCTCCCGTGCGCTCCTGTTGACAAACGTGCGCGGACTGGATGAAACTGATAGACGCTTTTCAAGTGGTCTGACCTTTGGCACGCTGGGGTGGCGCAACAACACGGTTCAGAGCGCCTGCCCACCGGCAAAATGGCTCCCTGGACGCCTCCGCAGCCAACGGCCGACCCCTACCAGCAGCGATGAAGGAAACAAATTTCAGCGGAATGAGGCTTCGGAGAAAACAATGACGCAGTATCCAATTCGAGAACAGGCGGAAGAGAACGGCTGTGCCCGCTATGAGTCCGTGACCGTCCCTGCGGGACGTGCCTGTAGTTCTCATCAAAATCGCGAAAAAAGAAGAATGGCCGGCGTTGGATTCCTGGCAGTACTTTTTATTCTCTTTCTGCTCGCCCCAGCATCGTTTGCGCAGGAGTTTCGCGCAACCATCAGCGGCGCAGTCACCGATCCGAGTGGGGCCGCTGTCGCCGGCGCCACTGTCGAAGTGCGAGAGGCGCATACAGGAACCACCAGCCGTACCGTCACCGATAACGCCGGGCAATATGTGGTGCCGTTCCTGCTGTCCGGCAGTTATTCGATCACGGTTACGGCCAACGGCTTTCAGGCATTGAACCGGACCGGCATTACGCTCCAGTCCCAGGAACACCCCATCATCAACCTGGCCCTCAAAGTGGGCTCGCAAACTCAAACGGTAACGGTCACCGGCGCAGCACCGCTGCTAAACCAGGACAATGCCAACATTGGGGAAGATATCTCGACGGCATCCGTCGCTGACCTTCCGCTCAACGGCCGCGCTCCCATGATGCTGGCGGAACTATCGGTCGGAGTCGAGTTGGAAGCGGCTCCGCAGATATCGCACCCGTTCGATAACAACAATATGAACTCATTCAGCATTGGCGGAACGCCGTTGCAGAGCAGCGAAGTGCTGGTCGACGGCTCGCCCGACGAAACCTTGCTTGGCTCTCTCGCCTTCAGCCCGACCCAGGATTCGGTGCAGGAGGTAACAGTTCAGCCGTTTGCCACCGATGCCTCCTTCGGCCACACCATTGGCGGCGTCATGAACCAGGTGACCAAGAGCGGAACCAACTCCCTGCACGGCACGGCATACGAGTTCAGCCAGATCTCCAATCTCGACGCCAATACCTACTTCGACGACCGCAACACTCCGGTGACGCCGCTGCCGGTGAGCCACTTCAACCAGTATGGCCTCACCGTGGGCGGCCCGATTTTGCTGCCCAAGATTTACAACGGAAGAAACAAGCTGTTCTTCTTCTTTGCCTGGGAAGGCCTGAAGGATTCCACTCCGGCAACGACGACATTGACCGTGCCCACGGCCGCTGAAAAAGAAGGCGACTTCTCCTCATTGCTGAATGCGGGCTCGAGCTATCAGCTCTATGAGCCGATGACCGGCACGTATGCGGCCGGACAGGTTACTGGACGCACACCGGTTCCTAACAACTGCCTCACCAACCAGTCGAGCTTTTGCTCAAGTGCTCCCGGTGGCACTGCTGGGAACACAATCAATCCAATTGCCCTCAATTATCTGAATCTGTTTCCGGCAGCGAACAATACCTCCGGCGTGGGCGCTGACGGCGCGGACAACTATATTTCCAATGCCCCCAGCGTGGACAATTACAACGAGGAGTTCGGCCGGATTGACTATAACGCCAGTTCGAAAGACCACGTCTTTTTCGACTTCCGGCAGAATTACCGTACGCAGGTCAAGGAAGATTACTTTGGCAATAACACCAACGGTTCGACGCTGGTGCGTCAGAACTGGGGCTCTACGCTCGACAACGTCTACAACCTGAACTCCAGCACGGTCTTTGACGTGCGCCTGAACTGGACGTTGTTCTACGAAGCGCATGATTCGCCCGCGGCGGCTTTTTCGCCCACGCAGTTGGGCTTCCCGTCCAGCCTGCAAAGCGGCAGCCCGTATGTCGAAATGCCGGTGATCAAATTCAACAGCAGCAGCTTCGAGGACTTCAACAATACCGCTTCGCCCGGCTTCGACCCAACGACCAGCTACCAGGTCTTTGCCGATATGTTGAAGGTGATCGGGAAGCACTCGCTCAAGGTTGGTTTTGACGGCCGCCAATACCGCATGAGGATCCAGAACTTTGATGCCAGCGGCGGCCCGTCCGGCAGCTTCACGTTCGGCAATAGCTGGATGACTTCCGGCGCCGGCGGCACGGCGCAACCGTTTGGCGGAGATCTGGCTTCGTTTGAGCTTGGCCTGGCGAGCACGGGCAATGACAGCTACGACCTGGAGTCGGAGGCCGACTACAAAGCGTACTATGTGGGAGGGTTCGTGCAGGATGACTGGCGCGTGAGCCCCCGGCTGACCTTGAATCTCGGCCTCCGCTACGATGTCGACACGCCGTTTGGCGAAAAACTAGGGCGCACGGAGAGCGGCTTTAACCCCACGGCCGCCAATACCGCTTCCGGCGTCACCGTAACAGCGGCGGACTCAACTACGGTCAACGGCGATCAGTTGATGATCAACCCCTCGACCTTTAACACGCTGGGCGGACTGACATTCCCCGGCGGGCCGGGCGGCGCACCCTACCAGATTGAGAATAACAAGGGATATTTGAGCCCTCGCATCGGCTTCTCATACAATCCGCCCTGGCTGAACAACAAGATGGTGGTGCGCGGCGGTTTTGCCATATTTCTCTCGCCACAGTCACTGCTGAGTCTGGGCGCGTCGGATGACCCGTCTTCCAATGCTCTCACCTTTGCTTCGGGATTCAGCGCAACAACCAACTACAACTCATCGAATAACAACTACTTCAACGACTGCACCTCGGGCCAAACCCAAACGGCGGCCTGCCCGGCCGGAGACGCGGCGCTGTCGTTGAGCAATCCCTTCCCCGGCGGATTCGTCAAGCCTGCCGGAGCATCGGCCGGGGCCAGCACCTTCCTCGGCCAGTCGATCAGCTTCCTGGCTCCTAACGAGCACGACCAGTACTCGGAACGCTGGAACCTTGGCGTGCAGCACGCGCTCAGTCCAAGCACGCTCATTGAGGCCATCTATGTGGGCAACCATGCCGTGCACCTTGATGTCACCGAGCAGAACATCAACGCCACCATGAAGCAGTACGAGTCAACCAATCCCTATCTCGACGAGAATCTGGCCACGGCATTGGGCACCAGCGTTCCCAATCCATTTGCCGGCAAGATTCCGCTCAACAGCAGCCTCAACGGCGCAACCGTTCCGCTGAGCGACCTGGCAACACCATATCCGCAGTTCGGCAGCAATGCCATCGACGAATTCAACGAGACCATCGGCCAGTCGTGGTATGAAGCGGCAATGCTGCACGTTGAGCAGCGGGCCACGCATGGGATGACCCTGACAGCGAATTACACCTTCTCCAAGTTGATCGAGCAGGATACGCGGCTCAACGACGAGGATAACTTCCTGGAGCGCCGCATCTCGCCCTTCGACCACACGCACCATTTCACAGTGGGCGGAACCTACGACCTGCCCTTTGGCCGCGGAAAGATGTTCAACTTCGGGGAAAGCCGGCTTGCCGACGAACTCCTGGGCGGATTCGTGGTCAATGGCATTTATCAGTTCGAGACCGGCCCTCCGATCTACTGGTCTGGCGATATTCCCCTGCAGCCGGGAATGACAATCAGGGACATCAAAGTCAGACCCCGCGACACGAGCGCGGTTGGTTCGAACAGTCCGTCGATCGTCAATGCTGCAGGCGTGTTCGTCACCGGCTCGGGCAAAAGCTGCACCGTGTCGGCATCGCAGCCGTGCGACGGCACGGCCTTTTTCGACGGACAGTACTCCGATCACTACCGGACTCTGCCCCAGACCATGTCGTGGGCCCGGGAAGACGGGTACAACAACCTGGATGCCTCGATGCTGAAGAATTTCAAGATCAAGGAAGCGAGCTACTTCCAGCTGCGTTTTGAGACCTTCAACACACTCAATCATCCGGTGTTCTCGCCCCCGAATCTGACGCCAACCACCAGCAACTTCGGCTACATCACCGCAGTTGCCAGCAACAGTCAGACGCGGCAAGTCC
>Ga0208193_1000679_pt1 | contig 16704 bp, 17 predicted proteins | sample June2015DPH_17_2_FD_184716 | JGI IMG/M metagenome (GOLD analysis project Ga0208193, IMG submission 184716) | Peatland microbial communities from SPRUCE experiment site at the Marcell Experimental Forest, Minnesota, USA - June2015DPH_17_10... | ecosystem: Environmental > Terrestrial > Soil >... | reverse complement strand
AGCGCCAATGGCATCGAGATGAGAAACACAAAGCCGACCGGCAATTTGCTCAATGCCGCCAACGGCAGACCGGCGGCGACCATGACGGTATGCCACCCGGTCGGCGATTCGACGAATTTGATGATGCTTGCGAGCACCCATATGCCGGCCGCGCACATGAACATGTCCGACAATGCGAACCGCTGCAGGTACACCACAAACGGGCAAATCGCAAAAAGCGCGCCACTGACAAACGCCGTCCCGCGGTCGCCTACCTGTAATGCGAGCCCATAGGTCAGTACGGCACCGATCATCCCCGCCAAAACGTGCAACGCGCGTGCCGCACCAAGCGGATTAAAACCCAGCCGAACCAGAGGCACCATCGGCCATGCCTCGAGCGGCTTCCCATCGCCCAGCGGTTGCAGCCATTCTCGCGCCTCGATCACCCTCCAGATCCAGCGCAACTGGTCCCCTTCATCCGCAAACACAGGGAGCGCCATCAGGTGCACAAAGGCGAACGAACCGAGGAGCAGCAACGCGGCCATCGGCAGGATGTCATTTCGAAGCCGGCCGCAAGCCGTCACCGTCTCCTCATCACGATCAGGAAATGATCGCCGATCGAACGCAGCAGCGGCCAGCCGGCCGTGCGCCGATCGATCCGCCAAGATGCAGCATAAAGGCGGGGATACTTGTCCCGCACCCCGGTCAAATACGGCGGCGGCGCAAACACACATAACCCACGATAATGTTCGAGCGTGAAGTCGCGCGCGAACGCCCGATAGAACTGGCGCGGCGTGTAATACCGCGTCCAGATGGTGTGCTTGTTCATGCCCACCGGCACCACATTGCCGGCGAAGCGTATTTTCACTCGCGGCCAGCGCCGCTGCCAGGCGTAATGAGCGATCTCCCATGGGCAGATACGACCTATCACCGTGAACACGAGCGCGCCGCCGGGCTTCAGCAGACGGGCGCAACCGGCAGACACGTCGGCCAGATCGGGTACGCAATTCAAGGGGCCGAGGTCGGAATATGCGCCATCGTACGCACTTTGCCCTTCGAGGCGCTGCAACTCATGGGCGCCGACAGCCGTTGCCTCGACACGATCGGCGACCGATTGCCCGCGCGCGCGCTCGATGGTACGGGCGATCATTTGCGGCGACCAATCGGTCGCCGTTATCCGGTGTCCACGGCGGGCCATGCGAACGGCGTCCAGGCCCGTACCACATCCAAGATCGATGAGCCGGCTGTTCGGCGCGAATGTCTTGTCCAGCCAACTCCACATTTCGTCGCGCATATCCTGGATCAGCGGGTTGTTGCCGCGCGGACCATCGTAATCGGCGGCCACGCTGTCGAACGCCTCCTGGGTATCGCGCAGCCGCGTCAGTGAGTCATCATCCTGCGTCATCTTGCGTGCTTCCTTGGATACAGGGCGATAAACCCATTGTGGACGCTTTCCCTGCCGGTCCGCCACGGTTCCAAATAAAATAAACGCTGGCGATGAACATGGTCAAAAGCACAAAAAGCCGAGGATACGCGAGCACCGTCAGTCCCCCTCTTCCCTCGAAGCGTTGGGTATGTCCGTATGGAAGAAATCCGATCAGTGCGTAGGTACCCAAAATGAAATATCCGGATGCACGATCGTGCTCGCAAAAAAGATGGTGAACGAGCAGTCCGGCGGGCAACCAAAGCAGAACGAAGTGGTATGTTGCAGTCGCCGGCGCTTCGAGCAATATGAGAATTCCCAATATTCCTATGGATGGTGCCGCCGCGGCGGCGCCGTTTCTTGCGAGCTTGACGAGCGTCGCAAGCGCAGAAAACATGATTAACGCCTTCACGACCAATACGCCGATCATTTGCAGAGGAGGAAACGCGAGCCACGGCCGCGGATTGAGCGCCGCATCGTACACAAATAGCCGCCGAAAGAGCGTATCGAACGATTGAAAACTCGCGGTATAGGGATCCTGCTCGCTCAACACGCCGACCAGATGGTTGCCTAGAACGGAAGAAAGGAAAATCTCGTGAATTTTCCAGCCAAGCACGCCGATGCTCACCAAGGTTATCAACGATACGACGAGCCCTCCGCCCAGCACCACTTTCCAATCCTTTCGGAACGCAAAGTAGATGAGTATCACGGCCGGAAAATACTTGAATGGCAAAAATAATCCGAAACACATTCCCGCCAACACGGGTCTGTTCTTGAGGTATGCGTAGTAGCCTGCGATGCATGACAATGACACGGCAATATAGGGCTGCCCGAAACGAAATGTGTTGATGACGGCGTAACCCGACAACAGAATGAATACCGCTGATTCGACCAAGGTCAAGGAAAGTATCCCCGCCATTAGAACGATCGAACCGGCGAGGCATAGAGCGCTCACAACGGTCACTACTCTAAGAGCATTGAGCGGCTCCATTCGAGTAAGAGGCAGGAGCAGAAATGCGGTAGGCGGTGGAAACGGTGAAAACTTCCCAACCGCTTCAGAGTTAAACTTGTAATGGCGCATCTGTTGTTGGAACCAAACATCATCGTATAGCCGCTCGACAGGTCCGCCGTCCGCCACGATCTTGGCGGCCGTGAAATAGCCGGGAAAATCGCTGTCGATTTTGGACATTGCCGGTACGATGCCACGCGCGATGAGGACGGCAGCGAGCGCAGCAAACAGCACAATCGCAACGGATCGGTTATAGAACAATCGCATTAGAACCTGGCTGGCTTGAAGTCTTGCACCGGGAAGTTTAGCGGCAGCGGCCGTTACCGCAACTGATTCCCATTCGCAATCTGATTGAGCGCGTGCAAAATGATGCACAATACTACCTGCGGCCGATTTTTGCTCGTTATCCGATCCTCATCACCATAAAGGTAAGCAAGTTGCGATGTTTTGTAACCGGTTGCGCGGGGTTCATCGGTAGTGCCTTGACCGAACGGCTCCTGTCCGACGGCCACGTGGTGGTTGGGTACGACAATTTTTCCACCGGCCAAGATAGGTTTCTGGGCACGGCACGCGAATCCGCCAGTTTCAGCCTGGTACGTGGGGACATTTTGGATTCAGCCACATTGACGGAGAGCATGCATGGCTCGGAATTCGTATTTCACCTCGCTGCGAATGCAGACGTTCGATTCGGAATCGAACACCCTGAAAGAGATCTCCAGCAAAACACCATCGCAACCCACAACGTGCTGAATGCGATGCGCCAAAACGGCGTCGGTAAAATCGCGTTTTCTTCCACCGCCTCCGTGTACGGAGAAACCTCCGTCATTCCGACGCCCGAAGATGCGCCGTTTCCCATTCAGACATCGCTGTATGGCGCGTCCAAGTCAGCTTGCGAGGGCTTGATCGCCGCGTACTGCATGGGTTTCGGCTTTCAGTCGTACATTTTCCGGTTCGTCTCGATTTTGGGCGAGCGCTACACCCACGGCCATATCTTTGATTTCTATAGGCAACTTCGGGACAACCCCGGCAGACTTCGCGTGCTCGGGAACGGCCGACAGCGGAAGTCCTATCTCTACGTGCATGACTGCATCGACGCCATGTTGCTGGCCATCCGTCAATCGAACGATAGAGTCAATATCTTCAATTTGGGCACCGATGAGCATTGCGAGGTCACCGATTCGATCGGCTGGATTTGTGGGGCGCTGGGCGTTACGCCGGTCATCGAGTACAGCGGCGGAGACCGCGGATGGATCGGCGATATTCCGCTCATTTTCCTGGATACAAAGAAGATTCGTGCATTGGGGTGGATGCCTAGATTCACCATTCGACAGAGCGTCATCAGCACGCTGGAGTACCTTCGATCGAATTCATGGCTGTTGGACGTGCGTCGATGAAAATCTGCGTTCTGGGTCTGTGGCATCTCGGGTCGGTGACTGCAGCCGGATTGGCTGCTCTGGGCCATCAGGTCATTGGAGTTGATTTCGATGAGACGAGAGTCGCAAATCTGCGTAAGGGGATTGCGCCTATTTTCGAACCCGGCCTCGATGCATTGATCGATCGAGAGATTTCGTCAGGCAATTTGCGCTTTTCTTCGGACTTGAGCGATGCGATCGAAGACATTGACGTTCTATGGGTCGCGTACGATACGCCGGTCGATGACCAAGACAACGCCGATACCGGGTTTGTCATGTCGCAGGCGGAGCGCGCGGTGCTCGCCGTGAGTGCGGAGGTCCTGGTGCTCGTTTCTTCGCAACTGCCGGTCGGCTCGCTTCGCCGCCTGGAACAGTCGTTCGCCTCGAAGAACGGCTCGCGACGGTTGAAGATTGCCTATTGCCCCGAAAATCTGCGATTGGGCACCGCCCTGCAGAATTTTCTGCATCCGGAACGGATGGTCGTCGGTATCAGATCGAGCCTGGATGAAGAGCCGTTCCGCAAATTCTTGGTCTCCATCACCGAATCGATCGTATGGATGTCGATCGAATCCGCGGAAATGACCAAGCACGCAATCAACGCTTTTTTTGCCACGTCGATAACCTTCGCAAATGAAATCGCTTCTATTTGTGAATCGGTCGGCGCGGACGCGAAGGAAGTTGAACGGGGGCTGAAGACCGAGGGTCGGATAGGCCCGCTGGCCTATCTATCGCCCGGCGGAGCATTTTCCGGCGGGACATTGGCGCGTGACGTGGCCTTTCTCAATCGGATCGCGCACGAGCGTGGCGTGAATACGCAGCTGCTCTCCTCGGTGCTACCCAGCAACCAGGCACACAAGCAGTGGGCGCAAAGGAAGCTTCAGGCGCTCTTTGCCGATCTTTCACACACCACGGTTGCCGTGTGGGGACTCACCTATAAGCCGGACACCGACACGATGACCCGCTCGATGTCGGTGGAACTCTGCGATTGGATGCTCGGCGAAGGTGCGACAGTCCATGTACATGACCCCATGGCGAAAAACCTTCCGGCCCATTGGCACGCATCGGTAAAAAGATATGACGATCCCGTCGCTGCGGTTTGCGGTGCTCACGTACTGATAATGTCCACTCCATGGCCGTTATATCGCGCCGTTTCCGCGGATCAATTGTTGCAATGCGTTGACGGGCTCGTGGTGCTGGACGCCAACCGGTTCTTATCGAACTTGGCTGTCGCGCGGCAAGGACTCACGTACTTCGCGGTGGGCGTGCCCCACAAGGAGCCTTGAATACCATGGCCAAAGTACTTGCGGACAGATGCGCCATCATTACCGGCGCCAGCCAAGGCCTGGGATTCGAGATTGCGAGGAAATATCTCGAGGCCGGCGCAAACCTGGTGATTTGCGCACGCAACGAATCGCTGCTCGAAAAATCGTTTCAGACGCTGAGAAATTATGCTGAACATGGCCGGTCGTTGATTGCGCTGCCTGCCGACATATCCGATTCCCGGGACGCGGCGATGCTGGTCGACACTGCACTGAAGGAATTCGGCCATCTGGAAATACTCGTCAACAACGCCGCGGTCGCGGGCCCCTGCGGCGCGATTGAGAGCGTCGACTGGGGTGAGTGGGTACGTGCGATCGAAATCAATCTCTTGGGACCGGTGTTGTTGAGCCGGGCGGTTCTGCCGCATTTCAAGCAGGCCGGCTACGGCAAGATCATCCAGCTGTCGGGTGGCGGCGCCACGAATCCACTTCCGAACTTGAGCGCCTATGCGGCATCCAAGGCCGCCGTCATCCGTTTCATCGAAACGCTCGCCGAAGAGACCCGCCGGTATCACATAGGCGTCAACGCCATCGCACCCGGCGCGCTCGACACGCGCATGCTCGACGAATTCATAGCAGCAGGTCCGGAGAAACTGGGCCCGGCGTTTCACGAGCAAACTCTGCGGCAAAAGAAGAGCGGCGGCGTGCCGCTACACAAAGGCGCTGATTTGGCCGTATTTCTCGGCTCGGCTTTGAGCGACGGCATCACAGGCAAGCTGATCAGTGCGGTCTGGGACAACTGGAATGCCCTGCCAAGCCATTTGGATGATTTGAATCGCAGCGATGTCTACACCTTGCGCCGCATCGTTCCGAAGGATCGCGGCATGACCTGGGGGGATGGCGATTGAACGTTGGTATCATCGGATGCGGTGCAATCGGCCAAAAACGGGCCCGGCACCTCGGAGCGGCCAGACTGGTCCACTGCGTCGATGTAGACCCCTCTCGCGCAGCCGGGGTCGCGTCTCTGAGTCACGGCTGTGTCAGCGGTGTCGACTGGCGCCCGCTATTGGACCGCGCCGATGTCGATGCGGTGGTCATCGCAACGCCACAGGAATCACAGGCTGAAATCACGCGCGCCGCCATCACCGCCGGAAAGCACGTGCTGGTCGAGAAGCCCGCGGCACGCAACGTCGAGGAGCTGCTGGATCTGCCGCAACTCGCGGCGCAACACAATGTTCGGGTGCGTGTGGGCTTCAATCACCGGTATCACCGAGCTTTTCAGCAGGCCAGGCGGCTGGTCGACTCAGGGATATTGGGACCGTTGATGTTCGTACGCGCCCGGTATGGGCACGGCGGCCGCACCGGCTACGAAACCGAGTGGCGCGCTCAACCGCAACGCTCGGGGGGCGGGGAATTGATCGATCAAGGCGTTCACCTGATCGATTTGGCGCGCTGGTTCTTCGGCGAATTCGTTGAAGTGGACGGCTTCGCTCACACGTACTACTGGGACATGCCGGTCGACGACAACGGCTTCATGCTGTTGAAGACCGCGACGAAACAAGTGGCGTTTCTACATGCCAGCTGCACGGAATGGAAAAACACCTTCTCCTGGGAACTGTACGGCCGCGACGGCAAGTTGCAGGTCGAAGGATTGGGCGGTAGCTACGGTGTGGAGAGATTGGCCCACTACAAAAATCTACCCGAAATGGGCCCTCCCGAGACCACCATCTGGGAATACCCGATGGCTGACAATTCATGGACGATGGAAATGACGGATTTTGTCGAGGACATCCGCAGCGGCCGTGAGCCCGATCCGGGATTGAATGATGCGATCGCGGCGCTTCGTGTGGTTGCCAAAGTTTACGGGGATTCCGGATATGATCATCGCGCGTAGCCCATTGCGGATCACTCTAGGCGGCGGGGGCACCGACCTCGCGTCGTACTACGGCGAGCATGAAGGATTCTTGGTTGCCGCCGCGATCGACAAGTATGTGTACGTCACGGTCATGCGGCCGTTCAAACCGGGCGTTTACCTGAAATATTCGGCGTTGGAGCAAGTGGCCGCGGTGGCGGATGTGAAGCATCCGATCATTCGCGAAGCACTGCAACTGCTGAATCTGGATGTACCGCAGATCGAAATCACCACCCTTGCGGACATTCCGGCAGGTACAGGTCTTGGATCTTCCGGCAGCTTTACGACGGCACTCTTGAAGGCGCTTTTCACGCACTGCCGCAAGGTCGCTCATTCACAGGAGCTGGCCGAACTCGCCTGCGATATCGAAATCAATCGCTTGGGCGAGCCCATAGGGAAACAAGACCAGTACATCGCGGCCTTTGGCGGCATTACCTGCCTGACGTTCCACAAGGATCATCGGGTCACGGTGCAACCGCTCCGCGTTTCCATGGAGACGATGTTCGATCTCGAGGACAATTTGCTGCTGTTTTTCACGGGCTTCAATCGCACCGCAGGCAGTGTTTTGAAGGACCAGGACGACCGCTCCCAGGCACGGGATGCGGGTATACTTCGCAACCTGGATTATGTAAAGTCCTTGGGCTACCGCAGCAAGGAAGCCTTGGAATCGGGCGATCTCGTGCGATTCGGCGAGTTGATGCATGAGCATTGGGAATACAAGAAGCGCCGTTCGGACGCCGTCAGCAACCAACAGATAGACCGGTGGTACTCACTAGCGATGAAGAATGGTGCAATTGGCGGCAAGCTGGTGGGTGCAGGCGGCGGCGGTTTTCTGATGTTTTACGCAAGGGACCGGAACCTGTTGCGGCAGACCATGACTGAGGCGGGTCTGGAGGAAGTGCGCTTCCGCTTCGACTTCGAAGGCACCAAGGTGGTTCTGTCCTGACGATGCTGCCGGTTGCCATACTCGCCGGCGGTTTGGCAACGCGGCTGCATCCCCTGACGGAACACGTCCCGAAGGCTCTCCTTCGCATTGCCGGCCGCCCGTTCATTTTGCATCAGCTCGAACTGCTGCGGAGCCAGGGCCTGACGCGGGTTGTGCTGTGCGTCGGCCACCTCGGTGAGCAGATACAGGCGGCCGTGGGCGATGGCGGCACATTGGGTCTCTCCATCGACTATTCGTACGACGGCCGCGAACTACTGGGCACGGGGGGCGCCCTCAAACGGGCTCTGCCCCTGCTGGGAGATGCGTTTTTTGTTTTGAACGGCGATTCGTATTTGACCTTCCCTTTTGCCGCCGTTCAGTCGGCGTTCTTCGACGCAGGACGCCCGGCGTTGATGACGGTACTACGCAATGACAACCGCTGGGACAGGAGCAATGTTCGTTTCGAGAACGGCGAACTGATCGAATACGACAAACAATCCCGTGCGCCCGATATGGCGCATATAGACTACGGAGTATCCGTTCTTTCGAGGGACGTTTTTGTGAATTATGAGGAATCAAGGGTGCTCGACCTGGCAGACATCTGCCGGAATCTATCGATGGGCGGCCGGCTGGCGGCGCTCGAAGTGTCCGGACGCTTCTACGAAATCGGCTCACCGCAGGGTATAAGGGACACTGAAGAATTTTTGTCGCGAAAACTGAAACCCGCATGACGTATAGCGAAAAACATCTACGAGAAGCTGCAGCGATTCTGCAAATGTTGGACGTTGCCACCATAGAGAAGGTTGTCGAAGTGCTGGCGGAGGTGAAGGCATCCGCCGGGCGCGTTTTTTTTCTCGGCGTAGGCGGGAGCGCCGCCAATTGCTCACACGCCGTGAATGACTTTCGCAAACTGGTCGGGATGGAGTGTTATGCCCCGACCGACAATGTTTCCGAACTGACCGCGCGCATCAACGATGACGGTTGGGAGAGTACTTTCGTCGAATGGCTCAAAGTCAGCCGGCTCGGCAGGCAGGACGCCGTGTTCATTTTTTCAGTGGGGGGCGGCAGCGTCGAAAAGAATATCAGCCCGAATTTGGTCGCCGCAGCCAAGTACGCGAAGTCGATTGGTGCAAAAGTGATCGGCGTACTGGGCCGCGATGGCGGCTTCACCGCGACGGTCGCGGATGCGTCCGTCATCGTTCCGACGGTCAATCCTGAGACCATTACGCCGCACTCCGAAGCTTTCCAAGCCGTCATCTGGCATCTGTTGGTTTCTCATCCGCTGCTAAAAACGAGCCGGACGAAATGGGAATCGGTGCAAACATGACGCGCCCGGCGGTCTTTCTGGATCGCGACGGGGTCATCAACCGCGCGTTCATTCGTGACGGAATGCCGTTTCCACCGCAGTCGCTGCAGGATCTCGAGATCCTGCCCGGCGTTTCCGATGCGTTGATTGCATTGAAATCCCAAGGCTACTTGGTCATCGTGGTGACGAATCAACCCGATGTTGCCAGAGGCACTTCCTCGAAGGAGGCGATCGACGGCATTCATAGGCGGCTCGAGGACGAACTTGAGATAGATGCGATCATGACCTGCTTCCATGACGACTCCGCCGATTGCGACTGCCGAAAGCCGAAGCCCGGCCTTTTGCTTCAGGCGGCCCGCGACTTGGCCATTGATTTATCCGCGAGCTTCATGGTCGGCGACCGCTGGCGCGATATGGAAGCCGGCAAGCGAGCGGGCTGCAGAACCTTCTTTGTGGATCGCAGCTACCTCGAACGCCGGCCCGTTGCGTACGACTTTCGCGTGGGCTCCCTGATCGAAGCATCCAGAATGATTCTGGAGCCGGCGAATTCGCCATGAATTCACTGAGCCAACTTCGGGTGAAGATATTCGCGGACGGCGCCGACAAGGCCGGCATGCTCGACATGCACGCCAATCCGTATATCAAGGGCCTGACCACCAATCCCTCGTTGATGCGCAAAGCCGGCATCGCCAACTACCGCTCCTTCGCAAGGGATATCCTTTCCGAAATCAAAGACAAGCCGATATGTTTCGAGGTGCTCGCGGACGATTTCACGGAGATGGAGCGGCAAGCTCTGGAAATCGCCGGTTGGGCCGATAATGTCTACGTAAAGATTCCGATCACCAATACCAAACGCGAGACCTGTCGGGCACTCGTCGAGAGATTGGCGGATCGCCAAGTCAAGCTGAACGTGACGGCCGTCATGACCCTGGCGCAGGTGAAGGAAATCCTGGCCGCCCTGAACCCTGCGACGGCAAGCTACGTGTCGGTTTTCGCCGGCCGCATCGCGGATACCGGAATAGACCCATTGCCGCTGATGAGAGAGGCCGTTCAACTTCTCAAGGTAAATGCAAAATCCGAGCTGGTATGGGCCAGTTCACGCGAGATATTCAACATCATTCAAGCAAACGACATCGGCTGCCAAGTGATCACCGTGACCAATGACATCCTGAAAAAGCTGTCACTGATTGGCTATGACTTGAATGAATACTCGCTGGATACGGTGAAGATGTTCTATGACGATGCGCGGGGCGCGGGCTTTTCGTTGTAGTCCGTTTTGTCCGCTGCCACGTGTTTGGCGCCTCCAATCCTCGCAAATCGACTTCTCACGATTGCGAAGATCCAGGTCACGGGGTCTCTGACAATGCGAATTTTCTTGCCTTCGTCGAATCCTCGGGACCTATAGGACACCGGCACTTCCAGCGGAGTATGCCCCGCCCTGATCAATTTTCCCAATAACTCGAAATCGAAATCGAACCGATCGCAGGAAAAACTCAAGCCATCGATGCAATCCGAACGAAACACCTTATACATCGATGTCGGATCGGTAAGGCGGGTCGCAAACAGCGTGTTGAAAAATGCATGGAACAGCATGCCGCCGACATTCATGAAAGCCGATTGAAAACCGCGGCCCTCGAATTTGCGGATTCTCCAGCGGTCCGGACCCAGGTGCCGGCTTCCGAGCACGAACGCGGCCCGCCCCTCGATGATCGGCTCGAGCAGCTTCGGATAATCGGCAACGTCATATTCCAAATCCGCATCCTGAATGAGCAGAATGTCTCCGGTTGCGGCGGCCAGTCCCTGCCGGATCGCATGGCCCTTTCCCTTCGGGCCGGTCTCGAAAATCGCTTGAATTTTGGTCGAGGAATCGTCCGCGTGGCGTGCGACGAATTCCCGCACGAGTTCGCGGGAACCGTCGGTGGAGTTGCTCTCCACGATGATGATCTCTTTCGCGGCTTTCGGAAGGGATTGCTTCCAGACACGCTCCAGAAGTACCGCGACGGTGCTCGCCTCGTTGAAAACAGCAATGATGACCGATACTTTCATGGTTACCTGGATGGACCGCGCAAACTCGATGCTCCGCCTCGTACTAGTACCTCGCCAAATAAGTCCTTACGCGGTATTAGAGGACCAGAGGCCGGGGTGAGGGGTATCCCGTCCCCTTTCATAAATCTTGATGAAAGGGGACGGGATACCCCTCACCCCGGCCTCCATCCGCTCCTGCCGCGTAAAGACTTATTGGCGAGGTACTAGCATAAGTGGGTAGCCCGGAATTCGCGATAAGTTGTCTCCGGTCCGACTGTTTTCTATGCCTGTTGCGTTGCGGGAGTGCCTATTGATTGAGCGCGCTTTTCAAACAGGAGAAAAATGAACCGGGATCTGGCCATGCGAAACCACTCGTATCGGACGCCAGGCGCCGGATTCGCGCCAGTCGAGCCGTGCCTGCCGCGCTCCGGCAGCCCGCTGAAAACATGCGCCAAGGTGAAATACGGCAGGCTCCGCGCCGTGAAATCGGCAAGCCGCCGCCGCGCAACCGGACCGCCCGGGCTCGGCAGGAAATAGTGCCCGTCGCGCCATAAACGAGGCACTCTGCGCCACCACCCGGGAAATCTCATGTCGCCGATGAAATAAGGATTCAGAACGCTTGCGAGGACTTTACCGTTTGGACTTGTGAGCGCATGAAACTTGGCGAACAACTCATTCAGATCCGGGACCAGGCTGAGCGGCGCGAAGTTCGAGACGACCATGTCGGCGCCGCCCCCGGGGCTCATTGTCTTACGTTCCAGAAACTCCCGGTAGCCGCCGCATTCGAGTGTAATGCGACCGGAGTCGATGAAGTCCCGGCAGTACGTGGCGAAGTACTCACCCATCTTCGGATCAATGTCATACGCATCCACCGTATAACCATGTTCCGCATAAAACCGCGCGTCGATTCCCGGTCCCGCGCCGAAGTCGAACAGCGCGGCCGCCGGCGGCACGACTCTCAAGACGAGATCCTGAAATGCCGAACGAATCAGACGATCCGATTCTAATCTGGTGATTTGTCTGACGTACTCTGCGCCCGAATTTGATTGAGGGACGGGCATCATGCGTTCATTGCTTTTCATCACGGACCAAAGCGCCTTTGCCGGCGATGCGTCCATCGGGCAACAAAACCGTCCCGAGCAGCTTGCAATTGTGGCACAGTCTGCTGGTGAACCTCGCTGGATACGCGTGCTGAGATGATACATGACCCGCAAGAATGACGCCATTGTTCCCGACCTGTACGCCGATCCATTTGGCGAGCGATCGAAGATGATGGTTCGGGACGATTTGCAATTGTTGGGCAGCCGGTTTCGGTTTGAGAGCAACAGCGCACAGTTGCTCCGTCTGGTGGATTCAGCCTACGCGGGTTTACCGCCGCATCGACTCACGGCCCAAGCGCCGCGGCTGAAAGTCAGATTGCTGCTGACATCCAACGAGGAACGCCGTTCCCGCACGCGCTCCGCGCCGCCGCCGTTGTCGATGTTGTCCGGCGACGGACTTCTCGGCGGCGCAACAGGTTCATCGAACTTCGTGATTTTGTCTCCGTCGCAACGCTCGGCGCTCGTCGCGGTGTCGCGCGAGCTGCTGCGGTTCCCCTATCACACGCGATACGAATTCATCGAATTTGCAGTATTCACGCTTGCGTCGCGTTCGCAGAATCTCGTGTCCCTGCATGCCGCCTGCGTGGGCCGCGCCGGCCGGGGAGTTCTATTGATGGGCCCCAGCGGTTCGGGCAAATCGACCGTGACTCTGCAATGCCTGCTGCGGGGCTTCGACATCCTGTCGGAGGACAGTGTGTTCGTCGAACCGAACACAATGATTGCGACGGGCGTGGCGAACTTTATACACGTTCGCTCGGAATCGCTGCGTTGGCTCGAAAGCGCGCGGGATGCCGGACCAATTCGCAGGTCACCGGTCATTCGTCGAAGAAGCGGGGTCAAAAAATTCGAAGTAGACTTGCGCCGCGGCGCTTATAAGCTGGCCGCCTCCCCGCTGAGCATTGCGGCCGTTGTGTTCCTCTCACCGGAAAGTGCCGGCGGCCGGCCGCCTCTGAGAAGGCTGTCGAAGTCCGGCCTGCTCGCGAAATTGGCGGCCGCGCAAGCTTATGCCGTCAACCAACCAGAATGGAGCAGGTTCAGCAAAAACCTGCTGAGGATTGGTGCCTTCGAGCTGCGCAGAGGACGTCATCCGGTCGAGACGGCCGACATCTTGAACACGCTCCTTGAACCCGCGGACGTGTAGATCAGTCGCGCAATTCGCCGGTCACGAGCGTGAAACTCTGCAGAAAATGAAAATCAGGGCGCCGCAATGCAAAGTGCGGGTGCTGTGGGTCGCAGAGACGGGTGAGTTCGGCGTAGTCCTCGTCGGATAGATAGGGACGCAAACGCTCTCCCCAAGTATCGCGGAAAATCGCTTCGAGGAGATAAGATTCCGTTGCCCCACCGACAGGCGACACGCGCTCGATCATGACGGTCCGTGCGGTGACGTTATGAAGCTGCCCTCGACGCAGCACCCCGACGATGGCTCGCACCGAGGCTAGATCGTGTTCCTCGAGATGGTAGCGCCCCCTGTAGTACTGGCGCACCGCCTCATTGGTCACCCGCTCCAGCCTCGAATCCCAGGCGAAATACATGTCCGGGAGCAGCGCGCTTTGGCCGAGCGCGATTCGGCCACGCGGGCGCAACAAGGTTGCCAACTTTTTCACGCCCGCGACCGGATCATGGAGATGATTGATCGTGTTGACGCACCAAATAAGATCGAAGCTCGCGGAGGGAAGCGGCGCATTCAACAGATCACCCTGCAAGACTCGTATCTGCGGCGATGGACGGCGGCGCGCGGCATTCACGTGTGCCGCCGCGAGATCGATGCCGACGGCCTCCCCCGCAGATTCAGTCGCCTCGAGGAGCCAGTGAAGCGCCTCACCCGTGCCGCATCCGGCATCGAGTATGCACATCCCGGGTCTGAGGTTCAGACTCTCGATGAGCTGGCGCAGTTCGGGCTCCGCAAACGCGTTGAACAGCTGCAATTTGCGCGAGTAGTCGCGGGACGGCGTATCGCCCAACAAGCCGGCACCGTCGGATGCAGTCGCGGTCGATGCCGGGTTCGTCATTGCGCCCGTGCGAGCGCCGCCGCGACGGCATGCATGGTCAGCGAGCGCGTCGGGCGCGAAGTCACCCATTTCAGGATGCGACGGCGTTGGGAAAGTCCGGCCCATTGATCCTGCTTCTCCCAGAGATGGACCTTTGCGAGATGCTGGCGCTGGACGACATGCTCCGCACTGGGCCGCAGACGGCTCGCGACATACCCGGCCATTTCTCGAACCGACTGCGACCATTCGATTCCTGGAAAGGCATTCACCCACAAATACGAATAGGACACGTCGTAGAGCGTCCTGTGGTCGGCGACTTTTTCCAGCAAATACGAGCACTCTGCGGCCAGCGCCGTGAGCACACGATTCGGAATTCTCGACGAGTAGTAGCGGGACGTCAGCTTGAGCGGCGGGAAAGCCCACCACAAGCGCGACCCGCGTGAACCGTATGCAAGCACTTCATCCCAGTCCGACTCCGTCATGTGCGATGACAGAAGGGCAATATCGTTCAGGTGCAGCAGCCGCAGGGCCTTGGTCGTCATCGACCCCGCCGCATGCAGCAACAGGTGAATCATCAATGACGCCTTCGAGGAATAGGCGTTCAACCCAGGATGTGGCTGAGCCGGAAATATGAGCTCTGATGCGTCGGTTATGCGCCACGGCAGCCTCTCGCAGATTCGCTCGTGCAATTCTATTTTGACGTTGTTGTCGCAATGTTCGCCCAAATCATCGGATGCACGATCGTCGACGGGCTCGAAAACCCGCTCCTTCCAGCTCTTTTCCGCTTCGCGGTAGCCCAGGGATTCGAGCATTCTGGCCGTGCTCCCGGCGTCCGCCGGCCGCACCAACAGATCAATGTCGGCCATCGGCCTGTCGCCGACCACATACAGACCCATCGCATGAAGTGCCGCTCCCTTCAGGGCAACCGCCGCGATTCCCGCTTCACGCGCGCACTGATCTATCCGTTGCAGAACGCGATCGATGCGTGTATGCCGCTTTGCCGTGTGCGCCCTCTGCTCCTCGAGAAACTCAGTCCAGCCGGCCGGACCTCGCCAGTGCAATGCGCGCGACAACAACGGCGAGGCCCCATGCATGGCCGCCACCGCCCGCGCGATGATCCACTCGAATTCGGACCAGTCGGGTGCTATCTGTGTCGGGGAGGCGAGTTCCTGGGCGAGAGTCTCGGTAATCTTGCGCAACGTTACCTGCAAGGTCCGCGGCGGCGGTACGGCACCTTTGGAATCCGTCAAGCGCACCCTCGCCTCAACCCCGCCACGGCCAGGCGGTTGGCCGGAGAGCGGTACCGGTTCTCGTGCTCGAGCAATTCCCGCCAGCGCTGATCGAGCGCACTGCGCCCGCGATCGTGCACCTCGCTGTCTTCCGGCAAATTGGCCGCCTGAAGCGTTATCTGGTCGTGCATGAGGTTCCTCACGGCACGATAGAAATCGGACGTGTAGGTTCCCTGGAACATCATTTCCAGATCGTTGCTCTCCTGCCAATGCGTCTTGCCGTGAAGCTGCGCCTTGACCAGATCGTAGAACTTCGTGCCCGGCAAGGGATATGACACGCTGACGCCGATCTCGTCGGGCCGGGCCGCATCGAGCAGGTCCCGGGTGGCCAGAATGTCGGTGAGCTGTTCATCCATGTAACCCAGCTGAATGAAGAATCCGACACGAATACCCACCGCCCTGAGCCGATCCCGCGCCACGAGAATCTCTGTCACCGTGGTTCCCTTGTTCATCGCGTCCAACACTCGCTGGCTGCCGCTTTCCGCTCCGATCCAGGCCTCCCGGCATCCGGCATCGCGCAGCGCTTCGGCCATGCGTTCGCTGACCAAGTCGGCGCGTGTTTGTATGGTGAAAGGGATCCGGGCGTCGGCGGCCCGCACGGAGGCGGCGAACTCCGCGACCCAGTCGACTCTAAACCCGAAAATATCGTCTGCAAACCAGATGTGATCGGGATTGAACGAGCGCTTCAGATAGGCCACTTCCTCGGCAACCTCGGTGGCATTTCGTTGCAGATACTGATTGCCCCAAATGGGCTTCGCACACCAGGCGCAGCGAAACGAGCACCCCCTGGAGGCCGCCATGTTCAAACTGAAATACCCATGCGCCTTCATCCACATCGCACGGTAACGCTCCATGTCCACCAGATCCCATGCCGCCAAACCCACCTCGGCGGCAACTTTCGGCGCTCCCGGGCCACCCTTGGTCCGTACCTTGCCGTGGCTGATCGAGACGATTCCGCTGAGTCCACCCGCAAGTTCGGCGCTATCGGCTTGCGGATTCGAATCGAGGCGCGGCAGCACTTCAAACAGGGCGGATAGTCCCTCTCCGAGCAAGGCCAGATCCGCGCCGGACTTGAGG
>Ga0208193_1000678_pt1 | contig 16716 bp, 15 predicted proteins | sample June2015DPH_17_2_FD_184716 | JGI IMG/M metagenome (GOLD analysis project Ga0208193, IMG submission 184716) | Peatland microbial communities from SPRUCE experiment site at the Marcell Experimental Forest, Minnesota, USA - June2015DPH_17_10... | ecosystem: Environmental > Terrestrial > Soil >... | reverse complement strand
CTCAAAGACTACCCCGGCGCTGTCGATCAGCACATTGCTCTCATCAGCGCTTTCCCCGAAGACTCGAGCATCGCGCAAAGCGCAGCCCTTTACGCCCTCCGCTACAACCGCAGACAACAACTCGTCGATTTCCTCAACAAAACGGTCGCCGACTCGCCGCGCGACTCCCGCTTCGCCATTACCCTCGCTCGCGTCGACACCATCTTCGAGGACTATCCTGGCGCCATCGCCGCCTACAACAAGGCCATCGCCATCCGCAAAGACCGCTCCGATGTCTACATCGCCCGAGCCGACCTCGAAGAACACCTTCAGCAATTCGACGAAGCCTGCGCCGACTACGACCGCCTCTACGTTCTCACCTACAAAGACCCCCAGTGGATGCTCAAAGCCGCCGAGGCCCGTGCTCGCGAAGGCAAGACCGGCCTCGCCGTCCGCGCCTTGGAGGCTGCCTGGATCGACGGCCGGCCCATCTCTCCCCAGAACAGCTTCCAGATCGCCGCTCAACTCGAAAAATGGAATCTCCTGACCGAAGCCCGCACCTTCGCCGAGCAGGGAATCAAACTGGCGTCGGATAAAGCTCCTGACGATCTGCTTGCTGCCCCGGAAGACCGTGAAGCCGCCGCAACCTACGCCCGTATCCTCACCCGCCAGCGCCACCCCGCTGACGCCCTCGCCGTGCTACAAAAAACTCTCGAAGCCACCAACGTCTCCCCGTCTTCCCCTGGTCTGATCGTCCAGCAAGCGGAAAAACAAGGCATCGCCTCCGTCGGCGACGAGCAATGGCGTCGCAACCGAATCGAACAGCGCCGCAACCAGGCCCAACAAAACTATCAAAACGCTGTCCGTGTCATGAGCGCTACAGTAGCCGAGTTCTACACTCCTGAAGAAAAGCTCACCTACGCTCAACTCCTCGACACGCAGCGCGCCGGAAAGTCCAACGTCGAAGTAGCCTCCGTCTGGATACCGGCTGCCGAAGCAGCGGGACTCAAAGACCGCGAAGCCGACTGGCGCAGATCGATGCTCCTCTCCAGAGGCCAAGCGGCTGAGTCTCAGCTCTCTCCTTTCGACACATTGGAAAAGCAACGCATGGACTACGCCACGCTCGCTCGCACCCTCGAACTCTATGCCGCGAGCCGCCCCGCCAATAACTCGACGCCAATCCTCACCATGGCCGCTGACGCCTGGTCGGACGACGCCAACCACGCCGCCGAGCTGCGAATCCTCCGCGCTCTCAATCTTCAGACCGGCCAGGATGCAGCCTTACGCGAGCGCTACTTCCGTCTCCTCTTAGCCATGGACGAGCGATCCCTCCTCGCCCAGGCATCTTTCTCGAACGAAGACTACGCCGACGCGGCGGCCAACTACATCTTCACCCACGCATCGCAGTCGCTCGCCTATGCTGCTGTCGACGCCCGCGCCCACGTCCGCCAACCTGTCTGGGGAGCTGCCAACACCGCGCTCGCCAGTCTCTTCTTTGGCGACAAATCGCCCCGCGCCGAAGCTGCCTTCCACACCGCGCTTGCCGATACTACGATCGCCGATCGCATCACCCGCCCCGCAGATCGCACTCGGCAACTTGTCGGACACGACTGGTTTTACTACGCCGCCCGCTATGGCGTCTTCCGCACCCTCGCGCCCACCAGCCCGTCGGACGATCCCGAAGACTATCTTCCCGCCAGTCTCGAAGCCAGCCCCACCGCCACTGCCAGCTACCTCAACTTAGCCGAGACCTATGCCAACTCCGACAATCCTGCAGCCGCAGTCCGTGAGTACCACCACGCTCTTGAAATCACTCCACGCGCCGCCGCGATCCATCGCGCCATCGCCGCCACTCTCTGGCCGCTCGACAAGCCGGCTACGGACAAGTCGGAGGCGTTAAACCAGTGGAAAGCAGCCCTCAGTCTGCTCCGCGCCCTCGTCGACACTCGTGTCGTACCCGAGTCTTTCTGGATCGACTTCGCCGGCATTGCCACAGACCTCCACGCCCGCGATCTTGGCAGCCAGCTTCGACCCGATATGGATGCCCTGCTTCGCGCTTATATTGCCAAGAACGGCAACTACCGCAGCGGCGAGCTCCTGCAGTCCGCTCTCGACGCCCAGGCCTCGCCAGACGCCGCCGCAATCGACTGGATCTTCTCGCTGGCGGACGCCTCACGCTCCCCGTCATCGATCCTCGCTCAACTCGACGACGCGAACTGGTTTCCCCGCAATCAACGTGGCCGGCTCTATCGCCGCCAGCTTGAGCTGGAGCAATCCGCCGCCGCCCAGCGCCCGCACGACCCAACCGGCACATCGGTCATCGACGCCACCGATCTCAACCGCACCCGCATTAAGCTCCTCAACTATCTCCTCCAACAAAAAAACAGCGCCAGCGATGCCGAGACCCAGAATGTCTTCAATTCCATCCCAGTCAGCCAGCGCCAGCAGGATGACCTCCAATCGATTCGCATTGAACTAGCCGCCCACCAGAATCAAGTCCCGCAACTCCTCGCCGGCTTCCTCGCGGATCCATCCAGCGCGCCAAACCTGCAAATCATCTCCAATGCCGCGAGCAACCTCTGGAGAGCAGGGGACAAGTCATCCAATCGTCTCCTCCTCGAATACGTCTTCCAGCAGAAGTTCGAGCAGCACCAACTCACCCCACCCGATTTCCTCGCGTTAGCCCAGGCGCGCCTCGCCGCAAACACCGACGCAAACACCGCCGCCGACACCGCCGGCGCACTCGACCTTCTCCATCGTCTGATCATGCTCCCAGACAGCGCCACCTCAGGCGTCACCTCGAATGTCTACGCCAACCTGGACTCCGCCGCGACCCTCCTCATCGAGACCAACCACACCGCCGAAGCCATCCCGTTCCTCACCACCCTCGCTACCTCCACTCCATGGAACCCTGATTACCGTCTCCGCCTCGCCCAGGCGCAACTCAAAGCCCAGCGCGGATCGGTCGACGCTAACGCAACTCTCACCGCCATGGCGGGAGCCAGCACCACTGCGTATGCCACCCGCGTCGAGGCCGCAAAATCCCTCAATTCCAAGTCAGGCACAAAGCCCTTCGACAGCGCCGAACTCAACCTCCTCGCCTCGGGAAACCCTGTCACTCCGCAACAAGCCAGCCAGCCCTACTTCCTCGCTGCCCGCGTTGCTGCTGCAGCCTCAGCCTCTGCTGACGCCAGGCCAGCGCTCCTCGGCGAAGCGATCGCCATCGCTCCCAGCGACAATCTTCGCCTTGCGATCTTCCGTGCCGAATTCGTCCTTGGCCACAACGACCGTGCCCTTACCGCAATCCAGCCGTTGCTGAATTCCCCCAGTGGTTACAACCAATACCCCACCGTCCCCGATCTTAATCAAGCGATTCCACCCTCGCAGTACGACGACGTGCCTGGCGAGTTCGTCAATCTACCCATCCTCCTTCGCACCCGCGAAGAAAAAATCGTATTCTCGCTGGCCGTAGCCACCGTATACGAGAAGACAGACGATCTCGCCAACGCCATCAACTACCTGCGAATCGCCGCAACTCTCAACCGGGATACCGCTCGCCGCAATGCAATCGCAAAGCGAATCGCCGCCATCGAAGAGCGTCTCCGTATCGACGCAGAAAACGCCAATCGCCGCCCATTAATCCAGCCCGGCCTCAGTCAAACCGCAATGGTCCGCCCGCGTATCGTACCTGAACCCGTCGCCGCAAAGCAGGTCCAGCCATGAGCCATTTCATCACCCCGATTCGCAAACGCATCGCACTGCTGATTCTCGTAGCAGCCACCTCCACCGCCGCGCTCTACGCCGCCTTTCAAGCTCTCACCCCAGCTCCCGCCGCCCTGTCCAGCTTTGTCCCGCAAGGCTCGCTCCTCGCAATGGAATCACCCGACTTCGCCGCGCTCCTCAAGTCCTGGTCCGCGTCCTCCGAGCAGCGCGCCTGGCTCGCCAGCGACAACTACGCCGCGTTCTCCCGTTCCCGTCTCTTCGCCCGCCTCAACGAGGCCCAGGATCAATTCGCAACCTCCGCCGGTCTCCCGCCCGACATGCAGTTCCTCCAGCAGGTTGCAGGAAAGCAATCGATCTTCGCCTGGTATGACATCGGCAACCTCCAGTTCCTTTACATCACCCGCTTGCCCCCCGGTGCCGCCGAACAAACGCCCCTGCTCCAACTCCGAGGCAAATTCCAACTCCGCAAATCCGGTGACGATTCCTTCTATCTCCGCGCCCAGGGCGATCCAGAGCGTACGGTAGCCTTCGCGGTCCACGGCGACTATCTCCTCCTCGCCACTCGCGAAGATCTCCTCGCCAACGCGCTTCTCCTCATGCAGCACCCAGACGAAACCTCGCTCCACAACGAGTCCTGGTACTCCTCGGTCATGGCTGCGAACGCAATTCATTCCTCGGACCAGCCGGCTCTGCGTATGGCCCTGAACCTCACCCGCATCCTCCCTACGCCCTACTTCCGCAGCTATTGGATACAGCAGAACATCACCGAACTCAAGCACTACTCCGCGGCGCTCTCGGACCTCTACCTCACCAATCAGGACTTCCGCGAAGAGCGTGTTCTTCTGCCAATCGCGGCAGCGGCCACGGTTCCCACCGCCGATCTTGCCCCCATCTTGCAGTATCTGCCGCTCAATGCCGGAGTCTACCGCGCCACGGCGCACCCCACGACCGATCAAGCTCTTGACGCTCTCAACGACAAGCTCCTCGCCCGTACCGCGTCGTCCTTCCGCGACCAGCACCTCGCCCCCGTCGTCGACCTCAGCGTCCAAAACACCGGCAGCGCAACCGATCTCGAGACAAGGATCGACACCCCGCCTATCCCGGAGCAACCCATCACCGCAGCTCTCGCCCCGCTGCGCTCTCTCCTGGACGCCGCTCCTCTCGATGCTCTTCTCCTCTACACCTCCACTACCACGAGTCAGCACGGCGCAGACGGTCTCTTCCTTCCCATCCACACCGCCGTTATCCTCTCTGCGTCCACCCCCTTCGTGCCATCCGCAATCCAGTCAGCTCTCACTCAGGCCTTGAGTGCCCGCCTAACCGTTTCGACTGCCAGCCTCTACTGGGAGACTCGCCAGGAAGGAGGCGCGGCTTACTTCCAACTCTCCGGCCTTGAGCCCCTCGCCTTCAGCGTGCAAGGAAACTTCTGCATCCTCGCTTCCGATTCAGAAACTCTTTTGCAGATCATGGAAAGCGCTCACCAGAAAAGCCCGCAACCTTTCATCGCTTCGACTGCAGCCGGTTTCAACCACACTGCGGAGCGTCCCGGCCTCAACCGCCTGAGCACTCTGCTCGATCGTACCAACGCTTCTCCCCAATCCGGCGACAGCGCTCCCGCGTTCTTCTCCCGCAACCTAGGCAGCCTCAGCCAAACCTTCCAGTCTCTTGACTCTGAGTCATTCACAGAAACTGTGCAGGCCCAATCCAACGCTGCCTACCTCGTGAATCAGAAAGTCATCTACAAATGGCGCCCCTGACCCGCAGCTTAAGCACGATCTGCACCGCCCTGGCGCTGGCCCTGTTTGTCCCGGTCACCGCTGCCCAAACGGCTACTTCAAACTCCCTCCTCGCGCAAACAATCCAAAGCACGCTCTCTCGTCGTTGGCCGCCTTCGGACCATCTCTCATGGCTGGTCCTGGACACAGCGAGCGGCCAGGTACTAGCCCAGCAATGGCCCTCTCTCGACGATCCCATACCAGTTGGCTCCCTGACCAAACCTTTCCTGGCCTTCGCCTATGCCCGCACGCATGACACCTTCCCTCACACTCGCTGCCAAGGCACGCAAGACCTCTGCTGGCTCCCAAAAGGTCACGGCACCCTGGACATCGAGCAGGCTCTCGCCCACTCCTGTAACGCCTACTTCCTCGCGCTCGCACGTCAGCTCGAACCCACCTCCCTGCAAACCATCACGCAGCTCTATAACCTTCCGGCAGCTCCCCCGGATGCGACACCCGAAATCCTCATCGGCCTCCAGCCCACGTGGCAGATCGCTCCCGTCACACTTGCCCGGGCCTACGCTCGACTCGCCAACCAACCGGATAACCACGCGATCCTCACCGGCATGCGCCTTGCCGCTCAGCAAGGCACGGCCCGCGCACTCAACGCCGAAGACGTACTGGCAAAAACCGGAACCGCTCCCTGTCTCCACCACGGCCTCGCCACTGGAGACGGTCTCGTCCTCGCGCTGACTCCCGCTGCCAATCCGCGCATCCTTCTCCTGGTTCGTCAGCACGGAACCACAGGCGCCGCGACCGCCATCATCGCCGCTCAGATGCTTCATGCCCTCAGGGCTCAGAATGCTGCCAACCACTAAACTCACCCGCCGCCACTTTACTCGGACTCTCGCAGCCGCGTTTGCCCTGCCACGCCTTGCCAACTCGCAAACCACACTCTTCCGCCCCTCACTGCGCCGCCCGCGTTTCAGCGTCTTTTCCCTCTTCCAACCGCAACGTCTTACAGTTCAGTCGGAGGCGCCCCTCATCCTCCATCTCAACCAGACCGATGCGGCTCCAGGATTCCACCGCATTCCTTCCGACACATTAATGCAGATCCGCACCCTCTCCGGAACCCGGCTTGAGATCGTCTTAGACAACCTCACGATCACAGCCAACACAATTCGCCTCACCTCAGCCTCGGGCGAAGACGCCGCCTTCACCCTCGCCGTGCCACCCCCTGCGCTCCACGGAACTAGCCATCGGCAGTTTCAGGCGACGCTCGAAGTTCAATCGGCGTTCAACCAGCTTCAGGCCATTCTCACCATGGACACCGAGGCCGCCACGGCCTCAATCGTCCATGCCGAGAGCCCGCCGAAAGCTCCCATGGCCTATCTTCAAGTCCAGGCCATCGTCTCTCGCTCTTTCCTATTGGCAGCCGACACTGGCCATCACGGCTTTGATTTCTGTGACACCACCCACTGCCAGTTTCTCCGCGAGCCGCCGCCTGAAGGTTCACCCGCTTTCCTTGCCACACGCGCAACTACGGATCTCCATCTGACTTTTGAAGATCGGCCCTTTGCCGCTATGTACAGCCGCAGTTGCGGTGGCCGCACCCACACCCTTGCCGATCTCGGACTTCGCTCCGCTAACTACCCTTACTACGCCGTAGATTGTCCATTCTGCCTGGAGCACCCCGAACAGTGGCGACGCGAAATCGACAACGTACCCCGCTCAGAGCGCGAACGCCTCGCCTTCAATCGTATCCACGGCTGGTCCACGCTTCCCTCTAACAATTTCAAACAGGAGGGCCCGACCCAACAAGGCCGAGGCCTCGGCCATGGCATTGGTCTCTGCCAGCTTGGCGCCGCCGCAATGGCGGCCCACAGCCACACCGCAGATCCGATTCTCGCCCACTTCTACCCCAACACCACGATTAGCCAACTCGACGGATAACCAGTAGGCTCTTGAGATAGTCAGTATTCAACCGGCCGGGCGGCTCGAAGATTTACAGAAGCCCTGTATTTAGCACCTGGCCACGCACCAACAACAGTGCCCGACTCGGGGTCGCGCTCGTCGTCGCCAAGGGAGGCCCCCGATCCCCTCCAAACCGTTTCCGAGTAGCCGCAGCGCGGACCAACGTGTTTATTAACCGGCGAGGCCGCACTGATGCACTAGCATCGCCTTTCTCGCTCCCTCAGAACGCAATCAGTAGGTCACCTTGCGAATGCGATGGTTGGCGCTGTCCGAGATATAAAGATTTCCGCTGCTGTCTACGGACACGTCCCAAGGTTGATTCAGTTCTGCGCCGGTAGGAGCTCCACCGTCTCCGCTAAAGGCTCCCACTCCGTTACCCGCAACGGTGGAGATGATGCCCGCCGCCGTCACCTTGCGGACGACGTTGTTGCCGGTGTCCGCGATATAAAGATTGCCACTACTGTCCACGGCAACACCGTTAGGTTGGTTCAGCGCCGCACTTGTAGCCGCTCCGCCATCCCCGGTGTAACCTTGCGCTCCAGCACCCGCGATGGTGGAGATGATGCCCGCCGCCGTCACCTTGCGAATGCGATCGTTGCCGGTGTCCGCGATATACAGATTGCCACTACTATCCATCGTAACGCTATAAGGGAGGTTCAGCTCTGCACTTGTGGCCGCTTCGCCATCCCCGGTGTAACCTTGCGTTCCATTACCCGCGACGGTGGAGATGATGCCCGCCGCCGTCACCTTGCGGACGACATTGTTGAGTGAGTCCGCGATATAAAGATTGCCACTACTATCCATCGTAATGCTATTAGGGAGGTGCAGCTCTGCATTTGTGGCCGCTCCGCCATCCCCGGTGTACCCTTGCGTTCCATCACCCGCGACGGTGGAGATGATGCCCGCCGTCGTCACCTTGCGGACGACATTGTTGAGTGAGTCCGCGATATAAAGATTGCCACTACTGTCCACGGCAACGCCGTTAGGGAGGTTCAGCTCTGCACTTGTGGCCGCTCCGCCATCCCCGGTGTAACCTTTCGTTCCATCACCCGCGACGGTGGAGATGATGCCCGCCGCAGTCACCTTGCGGACGACATTGTTGAGTGAGTCCGCGATATACAGATTGCCGCTACTATCTAGTACAAAACCACCAGGGTTGCTCAGCTCCGCACTTGTAGCCGCTCCGCCATCCCCGCTGAATCCGAGTGTTCCATCACCCGCGACAGTGGAGATGATGCCGCCTGAAGTGGTGCCTGAAGTAATCACGTAGGTCGCACTTACCGTGGCGCTGTTTCTATTGCTTCCGCCAGCGACGGCGATCGCCGTAATCGTCTCCGAAGCCGACACCGTGATCGCGCCGCTATATACCGTCGAGGCGGATGTCGGCGTGGTCCCGTTGGTCGTGTAGTAGATGGCCGCGCCAAAATCGGTAATCGCAACCGTTTGGGGTCCGGCGTACGTCCCTGCAATTAGTGACAGGGCTGGCGCGGAGAGTTCGACGGTGCCACTCGCCGGCGAAGACTTATTACACCCGCTGAGGATGAGACAAAGACTTAAAATGAAGATAGGCGCAAATCGCATGCTCTGCTCCTTCGCGTTTTCACCTTGCAATTGTGTTGACTGTCGAATGAGACTACCGCGAGGCTGGAAAGGTGAGCAGCGCAAGAGAATTCTTCGGCCCAAAATCAACTTCGTCAAAGAGAACCTGACCATCCACGGATGCTCGCCGAATCACAGATCGAGTCCCTTCATTTCGTTTTGCCGATGGGTGCCGCCGAATAAAGTGATGTTCGAGCAAGGATGAAGAGTGTTCGTCCATCCTTGCCTCCGAAGACAATACTAATTGGCCGCTCTGGTACACTCACCCGCCGGTAGAAAACTTTCCCGGTGTCGCTTTGCCGAGGGAGAAAGCCCGAAGTACGTCGGCCATCTTGACGCCATAGTAGGAGCGTGCCATCCACGAAATCCGTCCTTGAGAATCCGCGGTTGCATTGCTTGTTCCCACAATTGTGTTTGGAATGGGCTGTATGCCGACTCGACCGCTCATCTCGAAAACCTCGCAGGGTGTGAGAGATGCGATTTAATGGTGCGCCCGAGAAGATTCGAACTTCTGACCTACAGCTTCGGAGGCTGCCGCTCTATCCAGCTGAGCTACGGGCGCATACCTTAAGCCTAGCATGATCGCTGCCGGTTGACAGCCCACGCTGCTCCCATTGAGCATCATGACGGGCGTCCTATCCAACTCGCAACTCTTCCCGTACCATCCAACGTTCAGCGCAATCCATCTAGAAAGTGAGACTTGTTCATGTTCCTCCGCTCCCTGGCAACCGCCGCTTGTTGCACTCTACTCGCCGTTCCTGCAGCGCATGCCCAGCAGCCGCCTGCCAGCCCACCCGCGAACGCCCATGTCACTCTCAATAGCAAAGACATCACCATCAACTACAACTCCCCGCGTCTCAAGGGCCGCACCATCGGCGCCGACATCGTCCCCTACGGTGAGGTCTGGCGCACCGGAGCCAACCCAGCCACCACCCTCATCACCCCGACCAATCTCAAAATCGGCACCCTCGACATCCCCGCCGGCACCTACACCCTCTTCACCCTGCCCAATAAGGACAAGTGGCTCTTCATCGTCAGCAAGAAGACCGGCGAGTGGGGCGTTCCCTACCCGGAAGGCAATGATCTCGGCCGCACACCCATGACCGGCAAGCCGGTGGCGTCGTCTCAGGAGAACATGTCCATCTCCTTCGAGAACACCAAAGGCAGCAGCACCGAACTCCACGTCAAATGGGGCACAACGGACCAGTACGTCACCGTAACCGCAAAATAAAATCCCCGGCGTCTTCGTTGCACGTCGCACCGCGCGAAGACGCCGAACCCTGCTAGGGTACCTTGCTGTATCCCGAGTCGATACTGGTGATCTGCACCTGCTTCGCCTTCATATCCAGAACTGTTTGCTGCAGATAATTCGTCCCATCCGGCAGACTCGCAAACTGCGTCGTCAGCGTAATCACATCCTTCACCGGATCATCCAGGTACGTCGCTACGTCATAGCTGCGCAGCTTCTTGGCCTGCGTGTCGAACCCCACCGTCACCTTATCGCCCTGCTTGTAGTAGTTCGCAAACGTAATCGTCGCCACGCCGCTCGCCACATTCAAGCTCGCATTACCCGCTTGCTGAACGCTCTGCATCGTCTCCGGATCAGGCGGAACATAGTCGCCGATCAGGCTCTTCACCCGGTCGGTATAGTCCTTCATCTCGTCGACCTTCTTCGCAACGATCTTCCCCTTAAATCCGCGGGTAGGCATCTGCTGCTGAGGAGTGCCCTGCGTATCTTCGACAGGCGTCTTGACCACCTTCCCGTCAGGACCGTACCGGCACATCTGGTCCTTCTCTTTTTTCTTCTCGCCCTTGACCGTGGTAGTCGTCGTCTCTAGCCACTGATACTGCTGCAGTTGCGCTCGATTCGCCGCAATCGACTTCTTCAGTGCAGACACATTCCCGCCAACATCATTTTGAGAGGCTGCCTGCTGCCCCCGCAACACCGCCGGCAAACATGCCATGGCAAGAACGAAAGCCACTCGAAGTATCCGCTGCCTCATAGACAATTCCTTTCGACCGCTGACCCGGCCTGAGACGCAGCCTAGCAGTTTGCAATCCGGTCCGCACCTGTCAAAAGTTGTTATCGATTCGCAGCGTCCTTCTCCAACCGCAGCTTCTCCATCACCGAAGCCACCAGCTCCTTTGCCCCCGTCAGGTTTGCCATTACAGCCTGCAAATCGAGCGCCGGAACAGCCGGATTCCGCGTACTCGTGCAATACACACCATGCTGCCCCACCAGAATCAGCGCATCGGTCAATACATCCAGCGTCACCGCCAGCCGCCCGCGAGCCTCACCCATCATGAACTCGTACTTCTCGAGCTCATCCTTCCGGTCATAAAACACGGACACGGCTCACCACTCCTTAGCGGCCGTATCGACCAGCACAGGATGCGCAGCAACCGGAGCCTTCCAACGCAGCACCGGCTTTCTCGCAGCCGTCGTCTCATCCAGCCGCTGCACCCGCGTCGTATGCGGAGCCGTCTGCACCAACTCCGGATTCTCCTCCGCCTCGCGAGCGATCTGCTTCAACGCATCGACCAGCAGATCTAGTTCCTCGCGGCTCTCGCTCTCCGTCGGCTCAATCATCATCGCGCCCTGCACCACCAGCGGAAACGAAACCGTATAAGCATGGAAGCCATAGTCGATCAGCCGTTTGCCCATGTCGCCCGTCTTCACGCCATTCTTCGCCTGCCGCTTATCAGAAAACACCACTTCATGCAGCGAAGGCGCGCGATACGGCAGCTCAAATGTATCCTGCAGCTTCGCACGAAGGTAGTTCGCATTCAGCACGGCATCCTCAGTCGTCTGCCGCAGACCATCGGGTCCATTCGCCAGAATATAAGCCAGCGCCCGCACAAACATCCCGAAGTTCCCATAAAACATCCGTACACGCCCCACACTCTGCGGCCGGTCGTACTCCAGAGCCAGCTTCCCGCCGCGCTCAACCAGCACAGGCGTAGGCAAAAACGGCTCCAGGATCTTCTTGCAGGCCACCGGCCCCGACCCCGGACCACCCCCGCCATGCGGAGTAGAAAACGTCTTATGCAAATTCAAATGCATCACATCGACGCCGAAATCTCCCGGTCGCGTTTTGCCCACCAGCGCATTCATATTCGCGCCATCCATGTACAGCAACGCACCCTTCGCATGCAGCACATCGGCGATCTTATGAATCTCGCTCTCAAACACGCCAATGGTCGATGGATTCGTCAGCATCAGCGCGGCGGTATCTTCATCCACCATCCGCTCCAGCTCCGCCACATCCACCATCCCCTGCGCATTCGACTTCAGGTTCGCAACCTCATACCCGCAAACCGCAGCCGTCGCCGGATTCGTCCCATGCGCCGAGTCCGGAATCAAAATCTTCTTCCGCGGATTGCCCTTCGACTCGTGATAAGCCCGAACCAGCAGAATCCCCGTAAACTCCCCATGCGCCCCCGCCGCCGGCTGCAGCGTAATCGTGTCCATGCCCGTAATATCCACCAGGCAATCCGACAGCATCTTCATAATCCCCAGGCAACCCTGCGACAGCGCGGTGGGCTGATAAGGATGCGCCTCCGCGATTCCTTCCAACCGCGCAACCGCCTCATTCACCCGCGGGTTGTACTTCATCGTGCAGCTCCCCAGCGGATACATCCCCAGGTCGATCGCATAGTTCCACGTCGAAAGCCGCGTGAAGTGCCGAATGATCTCAATCTCACTCAACTCCGGCATCACACCCAGGTCGTTACGCACGGAATCGCCAAGCAGGGAAGCGGCATCCACAGTCGGCACATCCAACTCCGCCAACCGGTAAGCCTTCTTCCCAGGCGAAGACTTTTCAAAGATCAAATCTTCATTCTGATTAACATGCGTCGTCGCCTTCTTCGGCGTCCCTTCGAACTTCTTATCTGCCATCTTTGCCTCACTTCTAAAACTTGTCATTCTGAGCGGAGCGAAGAAACCCCGCATTCTATTCACGTGCCGCGAGAATTCTCATTAGCGGCAAAAATCAAAACTCCTGCGCATCGCTTCCGTCACCGGTCTCCGAATAACTCCCCGGCTCCGGCCCATCCAAATCTTCTTCCCGCAACGAAAGCCCAAACACCGTACCATTCTCAAATTCAATCGTCAGTGCATCGCCTTCTTCCAACGAAGCCTGTACAACCTTCTCGCCAATCTGCGCACAAAGCGCATTCCGATACTCAGGCTCGCCATACGCCAGCGAAAAATCTGCTAACAAAACATGCGGCCAGGCATACAGGGTAAAAAGCGGACCATCGAATCGCAGTTGCAAAAAATCCTCGACGAACTCAACCGCCTTCAACTCCTCGCCGATAACCGCCGAGACATCCATCGCTAAGCCTTCGCACCCGCAAGCGCCATCGCAACAGCATCCATCTGCGCCCGCGTAGTCAACTCAGTCGCGCACCAAAGCGAAGCATTCGGCCCAAGCTCCGGATACCACTTTTGCAGCGGCAACCCGCCAATAATCTTCTTCTCCAGCAACCTGGCATTCACGCTCTCAGCAGACGTCGGCAAATCCAGCACAAACTCATGGAACCGAGGCGCGCTATTAAACAACACCTTGCCCGCCTTCCCCAGCACGCCCTTCAAATAAGCAGCCTTGGCAAGATTCTGCTCCGCCAGATCCTTCATCCCCTGCTTGCCATAGACAGTCAGAAAGATCGTCGTCATCATCGCAACCAGCGCCTGGTTCGTACAAATATTCGAGGTCGCCTTCTCCCGCCGAATATGTTGCTCACGAGTCGACAGCGTCAGCACAAACCCGCGCTTGCCGTTTACATCCTTCGTCTCGCCGACCAGCCGTCCCGGCATCTGCCGCAGAAACTTCTCCTTGCAGGCAATCACACCGCAGTAAGGCCCGCCGTAACCAACCGCAACGCCATACGACTGTGCCTCCAGCGAAACAATATCCGCCTCAGCAGGCGGTTTCACGATCCCCAGCGACACCGCCTCCGCAATCGAAACAATCAGCAGGGCGCCCTTCTTATGCGCCAACTCCGCAATCGCCGCCACATCCTCAATCGTCCCAAAGAAATTCGGCGACTGAATCAGCACACAAGCTGTCTCATCTGTAATCACAGCATCAAGCGCAGCCATATCCACGCGCCCATCCGTCCCATACCCAACCCCAACCGTCGGAATCTCCTGGTGCTGCGCATACGTCGTAATCACCTCGCGATACTCCGGATGCACCGTCCGCGCAATCACCGCATTATCGCGGCCCGTCACGCGCACCGCCATCATGATCGCCTCAGCCGCGCCCGTCGACCCGTCATACATCGACGCGTTCGCAATCTCCATCCCCGTCAGCTCACAGATCATCGTTTGAAACTCAAACATCGCCTGCAGCGTACCCTGCGAGATCTCCGGCTGATACGGCGTGTAGCTCGTCAAAAACTCCCCGCGCTGCACCAGCGAATCAATAATCACCGGCCGATAGTGCCGGTAAGCCCCAGCGCCCAGAAAACTCGCATACCCAACCGCATTGTTCTCCGCAAACGCACGAAACCGGTCCAGAATCTCCGACTCTCCATGCTGTCGCGGAACCTTCAAATCGCGCTTCAGTTGATACTCGGCAGGAATCGTGGAGAACAAATCATCAATCGACGCCACGCCGATCTCGGCGAGCATCTCCTTACGGTCCGCAGGGGACTTCGGCAAATAGCGCATCTCTTTAGTGTCCGGTCTCTTCGCTGATAAATTTTTCGTAATCCGCCGCACTCAGCAAACCATCGGCCTGCTTGGCGTCCGACAACTCCACCTTCAACATCCAGGTCGTATTCGCATCCGTGTTGATCTTCTCCGGGGCATCCTTCAAAGCATCGTTCACCGCCGTCACCTTGCCCGAAACCGGGGCAAACAAATCCGACACAGCCTTCACCGACTCTACCGACCCGAAGCTCTTGCCAGCTTCAATCGTCTCCCCCACCTTCGGCAGATCGACAAACACAATATCGCCCAGCGAGTTCTGCGCGTAGTCCGTTATCCCGACGGTGCCAATGCCGCCGTCAACCTGAAGCCACTCATGTTCCTTCGTATAGCGATAGTTCGCCGGATAAGCCATTCGTATGTTCTCCGTATAAAAATCCAGAACTTCCATTGTAGATGTGTTGATGTTGCAATCGCCGCAGAACCACCCGGTTTAAGTGGATTTCTTCGCCCTTTTATAGAACGGAGTCGGCACAATCTTCGCCTTCACCATCTGCCCGCGAATCTCCACTGCAACCTCCGTATCCAGCGCGCTATTCGCCACCGGAACATAAGCCACCGCAATATTCTTCTTCAAAAACGGCGAAGGCGACCCGCTCGTAATCTCCCCCAGCCGCTTCCCATCCAGTGCGAATACCGGATACCCATCCCGCCCAATCCCACGCTCAATCATCTCCAGACCCACAAGCTTCCGTTTCGGCCCGCCCTCTTCCTGCACCTTCATCAGAGCATCGCGCCCAACAAAATCACCCTTGTCGAGCTTCGCATACCGCCCCAGCCCTGCCTCAAACACATTGATCGTGTCCGAAATCTCATGCCCATACAGCGCCATCCCTGCTTCCAGCCGCAGCGTATTTCGCGCGCCCAGGCCGCAAGCCAGAATCCCAAACTCCGCTCCTACCGCCAACACGTCGGACCACACCCGTGCACTCGTCGCCTCATCCGAAGGAATATAAATCTCAAACCCATCCTCGCCGGTATACCCCGTCCGCGCGATCAGCACATTGTGCAGCCCGCACACCTGCCCCCACGTAAACCAGTAGTTCTTAATCGTGCTCAAATCCGTCGTAGTCAGCTTCTGCAATGTCTCCGCCGCCCTCGGCCCCTGAATCGCAATCTGCGTGTAGTAGTCGCTGAAGTCGTTCACATGCACGCCCGGCATATGTCCCACCGTCTGACGCACCCACTGAACGTCCTTCTCCCGAGTCCCCGCATTAATCACAATCAGATAATCGTTATCCGAAAGCTTATGCACAATCACATCATCGACAAACGTCCCATTTGGATAAAGCATCGCTGAATAGTGCGCCTGCCCCACCTGTAGCTTCGAGGCATCATTCATCGTCAGCCGCTGCACCGCCGCCAGCGATCCCGGCCCGCGCAGCTGAATATCGCCCATATGCGACACATCGAACACCCCCACCGCAGTCCGCACCGCCATATGTTCCGCGATCAAACCGCAGCAGTCCACCGGCATATCCCATCCGCCAAAATCGACCATCTTGGCTTTAGCCGCCCGGTGTACCGCGTTCAATGCTGTCTTGCGAAGTGGTGTCATAGTCTCTGTCATAGCGATGCTTCCTCTATCTGTCTCGTCGATACTGCCGCCCTAAAACGATAGCACCCGGAAGCCGCTTCCAACCACTCGCGTCCATTCGCGCTTTCACAAGATCAATGCATCCCGTTAGGCAAAGACTTCGTCAACCTCCCAGCATCGAGCACCAGATCCGAAACCGCCTCATCGAAGTTATGGTCATGCGTCTTCTGCAGCGCCGCCGGCAAAATCGACTCTGTCAGCGCCCAGAGCACATAATGCGTCGGCCGGTCATAGATCACCAGCCGAAGCATCGGCAGCGGATCCGACGCACCCTTCTCCTTATCCGCATTCGAAGGCCCGTTCGGAGCGGTCAGTTGCAGCTCAAAGACCAGATCAGCCTCCGCGGGAGAAGCCACCAGTTGATACCGCCCCCAACTCACAACCCCCGCATAAAACTCGTTATAAGCCCG
>Ga0208193_1000677_pt1 | contig 16717 bp, 12 predicted proteins | sample June2015DPH_17_2_FD_184716 | JGI IMG/M metagenome (GOLD analysis project Ga0208193, IMG submission 184716) | Peatland microbial communities from SPRUCE experiment site at the Marcell Experimental Forest, Minnesota, USA - June2015DPH_17_10... | ecosystem: Environmental > Terrestrial > Soil >... | reverse complement strand
CTATCCAGCGCTTCCGATCGCGGACAAGCGCGGCTCCTCCAAGGAGCAACCACAGCGAAGATCGCGGGATGATGCGCGCGCGCCGGACAAACCGGCGCCCAAGACCGCCGACAATCCCGATCCCGCTCAGCCCCGCCCCCCAAAATCAGTGATAGATGAGTACGCATAAATGATGACAATCGACATCAACGCCGCCTTGAGCATCGCTGCCGCCGTGATCAGCCTGATCAGTCTTGCGGCGGCAGTGCAGCTGTACCGCACCGTCCTGCATTGGCGCGAACGCTGCACGAGCCTGGAAGCCATCCTGCCCGGACTGCAGCGGGAAATAGAGAGATTCGCCTCTATCAGCGTACGCACCGGACGGCAGGTGAAGCGCATCGAGAACCATTATTCGGAGGTCGCCGAGCGGGTCGATCTGGTGGAAGCACGCGGTCCGGCCAAGGCGCTCGATGCGGCCGTCGATTCGGCGCGCCGCGGCGCCGATACCCGCCACCTGACAGAGCAGTTCGGCTTGAGCCGCGGCGAGGCGGAACTGGTGGCGCGATTGCACGGGCGCAAGAAAAGCGCATAGGAAGCCTGCTGCTGCTAGACTGCCGCCAATGAGATATTCGTGGCTAGCGCTGTTTGCGTTGCTGACCGTCAGCTTCGGCGGTTATGCCAATGCCGGCCCCGCATACACGCAAGGCGTGGTGCATTTGCGCGCCGGACCCAGTGCAGACTACCCCCTGGTCACGTCGATTCCGGCCAACAGCTTGCTCAATTTGGATGGCTGCCTCGACGATTGGAGCTGGTGCGATGTCGATTGGGAAGGCAATCGCGGCTGGGTTTACGGCAATTATCTTTACTATGATTACGAGAGCCGGCGCGTACCCATCATCGAGTATGGCGCGCGACTAGGCATCGGCATCGTGGCGTTCAGCATCGGCGATTATTGGGGTCGCTACTACGCGGGGCGACCTTGGTTTCGGCGCGAGAACTACTGGATGCACCGGCCGCCACCGCCGCGTCGGCCCAGACCCCCGCCGCGACCTCATCCGCCCCCAAGGCCCCGTCCCCCGCCGCGGCCGCCGCGACCGACACCGCCGCCCCGGCCGGCGCCGCGACCGGGTGGGCCGCAAACACCACGACCGGGTAGGCCGCAAACGCCACGACCGGGTGGGCCGCAAACGCCGCGACCGGGCGGGCCGCAAACACCGCGACCGGGCGGGCCGCAAACACCGCCACCGGGCGGGCCGAAAACGCCGCCACCGTAGCGAGGCGCAGGCACCGTGAAGATTTGGGCGCCCGGCGCATTGCTGCTTAGTGTTGTCTGTGCGAATGCCGCACAGCCCATGCCGCCTGGTTCTGCGCTCACGCTCGAGAAAATCATGGCCGATCCCGACTGGATCGGTCCGCCGGTGCTGGAGCCGTACTGGTCCGCCGACGGCCGCGCCGTCTATTACTCGCTGAAGCGTAAGGGTGCGCCGCTCAAGGACCTGCACCGAATCGACCTCGCGGACGACAAAGATGCGATCCTCGAGCCGGCGGCCCGCGCAAATGCGGACATGCCCCTTGTTTACGATCATGCCGGCACACGCGCGGCGTTCGTGCGCAACGGCGATATCTTCGTGCGCGTGGTGGCGAGCGGCAAACTGCTGCAGATAACCCGCTCGCCGCAAAAGAAAGACTCGCCGCAATTCTCGGAGGACGGCAAGCTGCTGAGCTTTCGCGCCGACAACGACTGGTTCGTGCATGATTTCGCCAGCGGCATCACGACGCCGGCGGCCGTCGTCAAGGCGGAAAAGGATCCGGACGCCGCGCCCGATGCGGATGACCTGCGCGACATGCAGCTGCGCACCTTTTCCACCCTGAAGCGGCAGCACGATGAGCTTCAGGCCGGCAAGCATGAGTCGGAAATCCTGCGCCACGCGGACGCCACGCAGCTCGCCGCGCCTTTCTACCTGGGCGAGGATGTCGCGGTGCGGGCCACGTTTTTGTCGCCGGACGCGCGCTGGCTACTGGTCGTGACCACAGCCAAAGCCGCCGCGAAGGGCAGGGAAGGCCAGCTGACCCGCTACGTGACCGAATCCGGCTACGAGGAGTTCGAGAAAGAGCGCGTGCGCGTGGGACGCAACCCGCCGGCGCCGCAAGCGCTGCTGCTGCTGAATCTTGCCGATCACAGCGTGCACGCGCTCAGCCTCGATAAGCTGCCCGGCATCAACGATGATCCCTTGCGGCCGATCCGCGAGGAGAATGCCAAGTCGCATCCCTGGGTAAAGGCGCAAAGCACGGATGGCACGGCCAAGCCCCGCGGCGTGGTGGTGATCAGCGAGGAGTACGACGCCCACAGCGGCAGCGTAGCCTGGAGCCCCGATTCCCGAGCGCTGGCCATCGAGATGTTCGCCATCGACAACAAGGATCGTTGGATCGTCAGCGTCGATCTGGCGCACTACATGCTGGTGCCGCAAAATCGCGTCAGTGATGCGGCCTGGGTCAATTCGGATTCGTTTGGTGAGGTCGGCTGGGTGGACAGCCGCACGCTGTGGTACGAATCCGAGGAATCGGGTTTCGGACATCTATACACGAAGGCGCTCGACGGGGAGCCGCGCGCGCTCACACAAGGCCGCTTCGAGGTGTCGAGACCGGTGCTGTCCGCCGACGGACGTTGGTTTTACGTGTTGAGCAACGCGGTCGCGCCTTATTCCTACGACGTCTACCGCGTGGCCAGCGGCGGCGGGGCAATGCAGCGGCTGACGCACCTGCAAGGCGTGGAACGATTTTCGCTGCAGCAGAACGGCAAGCAATTGCTGCTCACGCACAGTTCTGCCTATGTGCCGCCGCAGATCGCGGTGCTCGAGGTGGGGTCCGAAAAGGTGCGCGAGCTGACCGACACGCGCAGCGCAGAATATAAATCCGTCGCCTGGGTCGAACCTGAAATCGTCCAGATCCCCTCCACGCATTTCGACGGCGTCATTTACGCCAAGCTGTATCGTGCTGCGGCACAGGCCGGCGCGCACCGGCCCGCCGTCCTGTTCGTGCATGGGGCCGGATATCTGCAGGACGTGAACCTGCGCTATTCCTATTACTTTCGCGAGCAAATGTTCAATAATCTGCTGGCGCAACACGGCTATGCGGTCCTGGATCTGGACTACCGCGCTTCGGAAGGGTATGGACGGGATTGGCGCACGGCCATCTACCGGCAGATGGGTAAACCTGAGTTGGAGGACATGCTCGACGGCAAGCGCTGGCTGGTGCAGCACGCGGACGTCGATGCTGCCCGCGTCGGCGTTTACGGCGGCTCCTATGGTGGATTCATGACGCTGATGGCGCTATTTCGCGCGCCGGGCGAGTTTGCCGCCGGTGCCGCGCTGCGCCCGGTAACCGACTGGATGCAGTACGACGACGGCTACACCTCGGCCATATTGAACGACCCGCAGATCGATCCCATTGCCTACGAGCGCTCCTCGCCGCTCGAGTTCGCGGCCGGCCTGCGCGATCCTCTGCTGATTTGCCATGGCGTCATCGACGACAATGTGCTGTTCGAGGACTCGATGCGCCTATATCAGCGATTGATCGAATTGCACAAGGATGATTTCAGCATCTCGCCCTATCCTCTGGACCGGCACGGCTTTTCGAATGCGGATTCGTGGCTGGACGAATATAAGCGTATCTACAAGCTCTTCGAGGCACACCTGCAATGAGCCGAGCAGCGCGATCGATCAGCGGCACAAAATGCCTCGGCGTGATGTTGCTCGCGGCGCTCGCGCCATACGCCGCCGGTGCGCAGGACGCCTCCTGCAAACAGGTGTTCAACGGAATCAAGCTGCAGGCGAAGACGCCCAATCATCAGTACTTCACGATATCGGGCGCCCAACCCGACAGCCAGGCGCTGACCAATGAGGTGGTCCACACGGGCACCGCCAGGTTCGATTGGGTGAACGGCACGTGGCAGTCCGTGCCGGAGTCGCCGCGCGACGTACTGAAGCGGGAAGAGCAGAATTTCAAGAATTCGAGGGCGGTTTGCCGTTTGCTTCGCGATGAGATGGTCGACGGGGTCGCCACCGCCGTGTACATGGAGCAGAGCCAGACCGGATCGATCAGCAGCGTCGGCACAATCTGGATCGCCAAGAACAGCGGGCTGCCGGTGCACGAGCAATTCAACATCGACGCCGGCACCGGCCCCGCCGGGCAGCGGCGCATCGACATCCGCATCGTCTACAAGGATGTGCACGCGCCCGTGATCGTCAAATAGACCGCGGCGGCCATCGCGGCCGCGGCGATCTTCATTCCTGGTCGCGGCCGTGAATTTCCGCGGCGGCACGCTGCAATATGGCCGCGATGCGCTGCTGTTCCTCGATCGAGGCGCCCCACTTCTCGCCGAGCGCGGATCTCAGATCATGCAGCGCACGCTTCAGCTCCTTGCGCCCGCCGCGATGGCGGCCGCCGAGATCCTCCTCGCCGGCCTCCTCGTCGAGCATGGCGCGCCGGACGCGGTCCATGCGGTCGCCGACCCGGCCGAACTGGGTCAGCAGCGCCTCGGCTGCGGCGCTATTCTCGGTCAAGTGTTCCTTGCCGGGCTCGGTGATGCTGTAAAGCTTGCGAGCACCGTGCACCGCGACCGTGGCATGGCCGATTTCTTCCAAGTAGGTGAGGGCCGGATACACCATGCCGGGGCTCGGCACATAGAAGCCCTTGGAGCGTTCGTCCAACTCCTTGATGATCTCGTAGCCGTGACGGGGCTTCTCCGCGAGCAGCTTCAGGATGAGGAGTTGCAGATCTTGAGACCCCAGCTTGCGGCCCATGCCAAAGCCACGGCCGCCCATGCCGCCTTCCATGAAGGCCCTGCCGAAATGACCGGAAGCATGGTGACCATGGTGGCGGCCGAAGAAATGTTCAAAATTATGACGCATATTTACTCTCGATATATTGTTAGACCTATCTAAAGATATATATATCTTACGATACTGTCAAGCGTGGAGTTAGAGGCAAGTTGGGAGCAAGAACGCCGATCGGGAGCCAAGGATTTAGGTTCCAGTTGGCATTGACACCATGTGATGGGCACCGCAAAATACGCGGCTCATTTTGAGGAGGGGTACCCAAGCGGCCAACGGGGGCAGACTGTAAATCTGCTGGCTTATGCCTTCGTAGGTTCGAATCCTACCCCCTCCACCAGCGAAGGAAGTGGGTTCGTGCCATTGGCTTTAAGCGGAACGCGGGTGTAGTTCAATGGTAGAACGTCAGCCTTCCAAGCTGATCACGTGGGTTCGATTCCCATCACCCGCTCCATATGGATCGGCCCACGTAGCTCAGTTGGTAGAGCACGTCCTTGGTAAGGACGAGGTCAGCGGTTCGATCCCGCTCGTGGGCTCCAATTTTTAAAATTTACAGAGGTACGCGCCGTGTCGAAGGGGAAGTTTGAGCGAACGAAGCCGCACGTGAACGTGGGGACGATTGGGCATGTAGATCATGGCAAGACGACCTTGACGGCTGCCTTGACGAAGGTGATGGCGGAGAAGTTTGGCGGGGAGTTCAAGGCCTACGACCAGATTGACAAGGCACCGGAGGAGCGAGCGCGCGGGATCACGATTGCGACGGCGCACGTGGAGTATCAGAGCGCGGCGCGCCACTACGCGCACGTGGACTGTCCTGGGCACGCGGACTATGTGAAGAACATGATCACCGGAGCGGCGCAGATGGACGGGGCGATTGTGGTGGTGTCGGCGGCCGATGGACCGATGCCCCAGACGCGCGAGCACATTTTGTTGGCGCGCCAAGTCGGGGTGCCCTACATCGTGGTGTTTTTGAACAAAGCGGACATGGTGGACGATGCGGAGTTGTTGGAGCTGGTGGAGCTTGAGGTGCGTGATTTGCTCACGATGTACGAGTTTCCTGGGGATAAGACTCCGATAGTGACGGGTTCGGCGCTCAAGGCGCTGGAAGGGGACACGAGCGATATTGGGGTGCCGGCGATATTCAAGCTGGTGCAGGCGTTGGATGACTACATTCCGGTGCCCAAGCGGGCGACGGAAGGGGCATTTTTGATGCCTGTGGAGGATGTGTTCTCGATTGCGGGCCGCGGCACGGTGGTGACGGGACGAATTGAGCGCGGCATTGTGAAGGTGAACGATGAGGTGGAGATAGTGGGCATACGCCCGACGGCCAAGACCACCTGCACGGGCGTGGAGATGTTCAGGAAGCTCTTGGATGAGGGCCAGGCGGGGGACAACGTTGGGGTGTTGTTGCGCGGAACGAAGCGCGAGGAAGTGGAGCGCGGGCAGGTATTGTGCAAGCCCGGCAGCATCACGCCGCATACGAAGTTCGAAGCGCAGGTGTACGTATTGACCAAGGAGGAGGGCGGACGGCATACCCCGTTCTTCAAGGGTTATCGGCCGCAGTTCTACTTTCGCACCACGGATGTGACCGGAGCGGTGGAGCTGCCGGAGGGCACCGAGATGGTGATGCCGGGGGACAACATCAAGATTGTGGTGGAGCTGATTGCCCCGATTGCGATGGAACAGGGTCTGCGCTTTGCCATCCGCGAGGGTGGCAAAACGGTGGGCTCCGGCGTGGTAGCCAAGGTGATTGCTTAAGGTCTTGAGTTCTAGCGGACGGGGTCTTCGACCCCGTCATTGTTGCGCGAAGCGCATGAATAGGGCAGTAGCTCAATTGGCAGAGCGGCGGTCTCCAAAACCGCAGGTTGGGGGTTCGATTCCCTCCTGCCCTGCCATTGCGGGCGAGTAGGAATATTTAGGTAAATGGCTGAAGTGCAAACACCCGCGAGCGCGTCCCCCAAGGATGTCGCTCTCGCGATTCTGGCGGTCATCGCGATACTCGCCGGCGTCGTCGCGTTCTATTGGTATGACGAGATGCCATTGGTGGCGCGGGTCGGGATGGTCGTGGCCGGCGTTGCCGTGGGCGCGGCGCTCGCGTGGTTGAGCTCGTACGGCCACGAATTTTTGCTGTTTTTTCAATCCGCGCGCATCGAATTGCGCAAAGTGGTTTGGCCGGGACGCGAAGAGACGATTCAAACCACCGTGGTCGTGTTCATCTTCGCCGCGGCGATGGGTGTGTTTTTTTTCGGACTTGACTGGGTTCTTACCTGGATGACCCGCTTTCTGGGCGGTCAGTCCAGTTAACGAACGGAGCTGTTTATGTCCTTGCGATGGTATGTGGTGCACGCCTACTCGAACTTCGAGCACAAGGTGTCGGAGTCCTTGAAGGAGCGCGTCAAGCGCGCCGGTCTTGATGCCAAGTTCGGCGAGATTCTCGTGCCCACCGAGGAAGTGGTGGAGATGCGCGACGGCCAGAAGCGCAAATCCGACCGCAAATTCTTCCCGGGCTACGTGCTCGTGCAGATGGAGATGGACGAGGATACCTGGCATCTGGTGAAGGAAGTGCCGAAGGTGTTGGGCTTCATCGGCGGCACCAGCGACAAGCCGGCGGCCATCACCGACAAGGAAGCCATGTCGATTTTGCGGCGCGTCGAAGAGGGCGTGGACAAGCCTAAACCGAAGGTGCTGTTCGAGCCCGGAGAGGTGGTGCGCGTGACCGACGGGCCGTTCAACGACTTCAACGGCGTGGTCGAGTCGGTGAATTACGAAAAGAATCGTCTGCAGGTCGCCGTGCAGATTCTCGGGCGTTCGACGCCCGTGGAGTTGGATTTCTCGCAAGTCGAGAAGGGTTGATTAACCGGGGAGTCCTTCATGGGAAGGACGTTGGCACCCACAGGAGTTTAAACAATGGCGAAGAAAGTTACCGGCTATATCAAGCTGCAGATCCCTGCAGGCCAGGCCAATCCGAGTCCGCCGGTCGGTCCCGCATTGGGCCAACAGGGCGTGAACATCATGGAGTTCTGCAAGGCATTCAATGCGCAGACCCAGGCCTTGGAAAAGGGATTACCGACCCCAGTAGTAATCACCGTATACAGCGACCGCAGTTTCACCTTCATCATGAAGACGCCGCCGGCGTCCGTGCTGATTGCCAAGGCGTTAGGGCTTGCAAAGGGCAGCGCGACGCCGAACACCGCCAAGGTGGGCAAGATCTCGCGCAAGCAACTCGAGGATATCGCCAAGGTGAAGATGCCTGATTTGACCGCTTCCGACCTGGATGCGGCGGTGCGCACCATTGCCGGCAGCGCGCGCAGCATGGGCGTCGATGTGGAGGTGGTGTGACATGGCTGCCGTAGCGAAACGAACCAAGTCCTGGAAGGACAAGTTGCCGCCCGGCAAGGCCTACGCAATCGACGACGCACTGAAGCTCGTCAAGGAGTTCGCCACCGCGAAGTTCAACGAGTCGGTGGACGTGTCCGTGAATCTAGGCGTGGATGCCACCAAGTCGGACCAGCAGGTGCGCGGCTCCACCGTCATGCCGCATGGCACGGGCAAGACCGTGCGTGTTGCCGTGTTCACCCAGGGTAAGAACGCCGATGCCGCCAAGGCGGCCGGTGCGGATATCGTCGGCTTCGAGGACTTGGCCGAGAAGGTCAAGGCCGGACAGATCGATTTCGACGTGGTCATCGCCAGTCCCGATGCCATGCGCATCGTCGGCCAGCTGGGCCAGATCCTGGGGCCGCGCGGTCTCATGCCGAATCCCAAGGTGGGCACGGTGACGCCGAACGTCGCGGAAGCGGTCAAGAACGCCAAGTCCGGTCAGGTGCGCTACCGCACCGACAAGGCAGGCATCGTGCACGCGCAGATCGGGCGCGCCAATTTCGAGCCGGCGGCGTTGAAAGAAAACCTGCTGGCACTGGTCGCGGATCTGCAGAAGATCAAGCCTGCCACTTCGAAGGGCGTGTACCTGAAGAAGATGACCGTCTCCTCGACCATGGGTCCCGGAGTGACGGTGGATCAGTCGAGCTTAGGTTTGATCAAGATTTAAGGACGGGGTCGCGCGCTTGGCGCGACCCCGTTGAAAGTTGCGCGTAAGCGCATGAAAACATGCGCGTAAGCGCATGAAACGGAGGGCTGCGTGCGGCGCTTGAGCCGGATGCACCCACCGTCGAAGACCGCAGGCGGGCAGAATCGATGCCCTTAAATGACGGCCTGCGCAGATGGTGGGACCTTGAATCAGGATTTGCCTGGTGAAGGTCGCACCGATGAGTTCTCAAGCGGAACTCAAAGGGTGGGTACGGACGGCAACGCTCGTACCTTGTGATGCTTCTCTACCGGAGACCTAAATGGCACTCAAGTTAGAAGAGAAGAAAGTCGTGGTGGCAGAAGTCAACGCGGTCGCGGCGAAAGCCTTGTCCGTCGTGGGCGCAGAGAACCGTGGCTTGACCGTGACGCAAATGACCGACCTACGCGCGAAGGCGCGCAAGGAAGGGGTGTATTTGCGAATCGTCAAGAACACCCTCGCGCGCAGGGCAGTTGCCGGCACCTCTTTCGAGTGCATATCTCCGGCGCTGAAAGGCCCCGTTGTTCTCGCATTCTCCAACGACGACCCAGGCGCGGCGGCGCGCATCGTCAAGGCGTTTTCGAAGGACAACGAGAAGTTGGTGCCGACGCTGGTGTCATTGGGCGGACAACTGCTCAAGGCCGACTCGCTCGAGCGTGTGGCTGCATTGCCGACGCGCGCGCAGGCGCTGTCGCAACTTCTGGGGGTGCTGAAAGCGCCGATTAGTAAGTTCGTTGGTACGTTGGCCGCCCCCAACTCGAAGTTGGTACGGACGCTGGCTGCTGTTCTTGAAGCCAAGAAGAGCGGTGGGCCTCCGGCGGCAGCGAATTAATCCTGATTTGGGCCCGTTGGCCCCCTTTATTTGGAGACGATAATGGCTGTAACTAAAGACGAAATCCTCGAATCAATATCCAAGATGACGGTCATGGAAGTGGTCGAGCTGATCGCCGATATGGAAAAGAAGTTCAACGTTACCGCGGCTGCTCCCGTAGCGGCAGTGGCGGCAGGCGGCGGTGGCGCCGCGGCGGCTCCGGCTGCCGAAGCGCAGACCGAGTTCACCGTGACCTTGACCGAGTTCGGCGCCAACAAAGTAGGCGTCATCAAGGTCATTCGTGAGATCACCGGCCTGGGGCTCAAGGAGGCGAAGGATCTGGTCGAGGGCGCGCCGTCCACGGTCAAGGAAGGCATTCCGAAGGCGGACGCCGACACGATCAAGAAGAAGCTCGAGGACGCCGGCGCAAAGGCTGCCATCAAGTAGTGATTATTGATTTTCAGGCGCTCACGCGCCGAAATTACGGGGTCGTGCCAAGCACGACCCCGTCCTATCTTTGATTAGTTTGGCGCTCCACTAGCGCCGGGAAGGCACGCATAATGTCCTATTCGTTCACCGAAAAGAAGCGCATCCGCAAGAACTTTGGCAAGCGGCCGAGCATCCTCGGCACGCCGTACTTGCTGGCGATCCAACTGGATTCTTATCGGCGATTCCTGCAGGCGGACGTCGCGGAATCGAAGCGCGATGCAATCGGATTGCACGCGGCGTTCGACAGCGTATTCCCCATTTCCAGCTACTCCGGAAACGCCACGCTCGAGTACGTGAGCTACCGTTTGGGCGAGCCGGTGTTCGACGTGAAGGAATGCCAGCTGCGCGGTTTGACGTATGCAGCGCCGCTGCGCGTGAAGGTGCGGCTGGTGGTGCTCGACAAGGAGGCCAGCGGCGCGAAGAAGCCGGTCAAGGACGTGCGCGAGCAGGAAGTGTATCTGGGCGAGCTGCCCCTCATGACCGACAACGGCACGTTCATCATCAACGGCACCGAACGCGTCATCGTCTCGCAGCTGCACCGCAGCCCGGGCGTGTTCTTCGATCATGACCGCGGCAAGACCCATTCATCCGGCAAACTGCTGTTCTCCGCGCGCATCATCCCGTATCGCGGCTCTTGGCTGGACTTCGAATTCGATCCGAAGGATTGCGTGTTCGCGCGCATCGACCGGCGCCGCAAGCTGCCGGTCACCATCATCCTGCGCGCCCTTGGTTTGACCGAGGAGCAGATTCTCGATATTTTCTTCGAAAAGAACGTGTTCCATCTCTCGAAGAGGGAAATCGAATTCGAGGTCGTGCCGCAACGCTTGCGCGGCGAGACGGCGGCGTTCGAAATTCGCGTCGGCAAGAAAGTCGTCGTCGAGGAAGGCCGCCGCATCACGGCGCGGCACGTCAAGGAATTGGAAGAGGCGCAGATCAAGCGCTTGCCGGTGCCCACCGAGTATGTACAGGGCAAGGTGCTGTCGCACGACATCGTCAACACCGAAACCGGCGAGATCCTGGCGAAAGCCAACGAGATCCTTACCGTTCCGACGGTGGCGAAGCTGATCGAAAGCGGCATCACCGAAATCAAGACGCTGTACGTCAATGACCTGGACCGCGGTCCGTTCATCTCGGACACGCTGCGCATCGATCCGACCAAGACGCGCCTCGAGGCGCTGGTGGAAATCTATCGCATGATGCGCCCCGGCGAGCCGCCCACCAAGGATGCCGCCGAGAACCTGTTCCAGAATCTGTTCTTCAACAGCGAACGCTACGACCTGTCGCCCGTTGGCCGCATGAAATTCAATCGCCGCGTCGGACGCGACGCGATCACCGGTTCGGGCGTGCTCAGCAAGGAGGACATCATCGAGGTGATGAAGACCTTGATCGACATCCGCAACGGCAACGGCCACGTGGACGATATCGATCACCTCGGCAACCGCCGGGTACGCAGCGTCGGCGAGATGGCGGAGAATGCCTTCCGCATCGGCTTGGTGCGCGTCGAGCGCGCCGTCAAGGAGCGTCTGACGATCGCCGAAAGCGAGCCCATCATGCCGCAGGAGATGATCAACGCGAAGCCGGTGGCCGCGGCGGTCAAGGAATTCTTCGGCTCCTCCCAGCTTTCGCAGTTCATGGACCAGAACAATCCGCTGTCGGAAGTCACGCACAAACGCCGCGTTTCAGCCTTGGGGCCAGGCGGACTGACGCGCGAACGCGCCGGTTTCGAAGTGCGCGACGTGCATCCCACGCACTACGGCCGGGTGTGCCCGATCGAAACGCCCGAAGGCCCGAACATCGGCTTGATCAATTCGCTGGCGGTCTATGCGCGCACCAACGACTACGGCTTCCTGGAAACGCCGTATCGGCGCGTCGAAGGCGGCCGAGTGACCGAGCAGATCGACTACCTGTCGGCGATCGAGGAAGGCCAGTACGTCATTGCGCAGGCGAACGCGACCTTGAACGAGAACGGCCAATTCACCGACGACTTGATCTCCTGCCGCACGCAGAACGAGTTCACCTTGTCGGCTCCCGACAAGATCGACTTCATGGACGTCAGCCCGAAGCAAATCGTGTCGGTGGCGGCATCGCTGATTCCGTTCCTGGAGCACGACGATGCGAACCGCGCGCTCATGGGATCGAACATGCAGCGTCAGGCCGTACCGACCCTGCGTTCGGAAACTCCGCTGGTGGGAACGGGCATGGAGCGGGCGGTGGCGATCGACTCCGGTGTCACCGTGGTGGCACGGCGCGGCGGCAGCGTCGATTCCGTCGATGCATCGCGCATCGTGGTGCGGGTCAACGACGATGAAACCACGGCCGGGGAGCCGGGCGTGGATATTTACTCGCTCACCAAGTACACGCGCTCGAACCAGAACACCTGCATCAATCAGCGTCCGCTGGTGAATGCCGGCGATTCGATCAAGCGCGGCGACGTGCTGGCGGACGGGCCGTCGACCGATCTGGGCGAACTCGCCCTGGGTCAAAACCTGCTGGTCGCATTCATGCCTTGGAACGGCTACAACTTCGAGGACTCGATCCTGATCTCCGAGCGCGTGGTCGAGGAGGATCGTTTCACGACCATCCATATCGAGGAGCTGACCTGTGTCGCGCGCGACACCAAGCTGGGTCCCGAGGAAATCACCGCCGACATTCCCAACGTGGGCGATTCGGCACTGGCCAAGCTGGATGAGGCGGGCATCGCCTTCATCGGCGCGGAAGTACGCGCGGGCGACATCCTGGTGGGCAAGGTGACGCCGAAAGGCGAGACCCAACTCACCCCGGAGGAGAAGCTGCTGCGGGCGATTTTCGGCGAGAAGGCCTCGGATGTGAAGGACACCTCGCTGCGCGTGCCCCCGGGTATGGACGGCACGGTGATCGACGTGCGCGTGTTCACGCGCGACGGCGTCGAGAAGGATTCGCGGGCGTTGGCGATTGAGAAGGCCGAACTCGAACGGGTCCGCAAGGATCTGGCCGATCAGCAGCGCATTCTGGAAGACGATTTGTTCCAGCGCGTGCGCGGCATGATCGAAGGCAAGACCGCGGAAGCGGGCCCGAAGAAGCTCAAGCCCGGTTCTCAGATCGACGAGGCGTATCTCGTCGACCTGCCGCGCGAGCAGTGGTTCGAAATCCGCTTCAAGGACGAGGACACCAACACCCAGCTGGAGACCGTGTCCGAGCGCTTGAAGGGCCAACGCAAGGCGTTCGAGAAGCGCTTCGAGGAAAAGCGGGCAAAGATCACGGCCGGCGACGATCTGGCGCCGGGCGTGCTGAAGATGGTGAAGGTGTACCTGGCGGTGAAGCGCCGCGTGCAGCCGGGCGACAAGATGGCGGGCCGCCACGGCAACAAGGGCGTGATTTCCTCCATCGTGCCGGTGGAAGACATGCCGTACATGGCGGACGGCACGCCGGTGGACATCGTGCTGAATCCCCTGGGCGTGCCTTCGCGCATGAACATCGGGCAGATTCTGGAAACCCACCTGGGCTGGGCCGCCAAGGGCTTGGGCGCCAAGATCGGCAAGATGCTCGAGGTGCAGCATGCCGTCGTGGAACTGCGCAAATTCCTAGGCCAGGTCTACAACGAGACAGGCGGCCAGAAGGAAGACATCAATTCGATGAGCGATGCCGAAGTGATCGAGTTGGCCAGCAACCTGAAGAAAGGCGTGCCGATGGCGACGCCGGTGTTCGACGGCGCCAGCGAGGAGGAGATCAAGAGTCTGCTGACTCTCGCCGATCTACCGACCTCGGGTCAAACCACTCTGCACGACGGCCGCACCGGCGAGCAGTTCGAGCGGCCGGTGACGGTCGGTTACATGTACATGTTGAAGTTGAACCACTTGGTCGACGACAAGATGCATGCGCGCTCCACGGGGCCCTACAGCTTGGTCACCCAGCAGCCGCTGGGCGGCAAGGCGCAATTCGGCGGCCAACGCTTCGGCGAGATGGAGGTGTGGGCGCTCGAGGCCTACGGCGCCGCGTACACCCTGCAGGAAATGCTCACGGTCAAGTCGGACGACGTCAACGGACGCACGCAGATGTACAAGGCAATCGTCGATGGCAACCATGAAATGAAAGCCGGCATGCCGGAGTCGTTCAATGTCTTGGTGAAGGAGATCCGTTCCTTGGCCATCAACATAGAACTAGAGAGCGAGGCTTAATGATATGAAAGACTTACTCAAGTTGTTCAAGCAGCAAGTGCCGGTCGAGAATTTCGATTCGATCAAGATCGGACTTGCCTCGCCGGATATGATCCGCTCCTGGTCATACGGCGAAGTGAAGAAGCCGGAGACCATCAACTATCGCACCTTCAAGCCGGAACGCGACGGCCTGTTCTGCGCGAAGATCTTCGGGCCGGTCAAGGACTACGAGTGCCTGTGCGGCAAGTACAAGCGCCTCAAGCATCGCGGCGTGGTGTGCGAGAAGTGCGGCGTCGAAGTGACCCAGTCGAAGGTGCGCCGCGAGCGCATGGGGCACATCGAGTTGGCGAGCCCCACGGCGCACATCTGGTTCTTGAAGTCGCTGCCCTCGCGCATCGGTTTGATGCTCGATATGACCTTGCGCGAAATCGAGCGCGTGCTGTATTTCGAGGCTTTCGTGGTGGTCGACCCGGGCATGACCTCGCTGCAGCGCGGCCAGTTGCTGACGGATGAAATGTACCTGGAGTCAATCGAGGAGCACGGCGATGAATTCGACGCGCGCATGGGCGCGGAAGCCGTACATGAGCTGCTCAAATCCATGGATCTGCCGTCCGAAATCGTGAAGGTCCGCGAGGACATGGCGAACACGAATTCGGAAACCAAGATCAAGAGGCTGTCGAAGCGGCTCAAGCTGATCGAAGCGTTCATGGAATCGGGCAACAAGCCGGAATGGATGGTACTCACCGTATTGCCGGTGCTGCCGCCCGACCTGCGCCCGCTGGTACCGCTCGACGGCGGCCGCTTCGCGACCTCGGATCTGAACGACTTGTATCGCCGGGTCATCAACCGCAACAACCGCCTGCGGCGCTTGTTGGAGCTGAACGCGCCGGACATCATCGTACGCAACGAGAAGCGCATGCTGCAGGAAGCGGTGGATGCGCTGCTCGACAACGGCCGCCGCGGCCGCGCCATCACCGGCACCAACAAACGCCCCTTGAAGTCCCTGGCGGACATGATCAAGGGCAAGCAGGGCCGGTTCCGCCAGAACCTGCTCGGCAAGCGGGTCGACTACTCGGGCCGCTCGGTCATCGTCGTCGGTCCGACGCTGCGCCTGCATCAGTGCGGCTTGCCCAAGAAGATGGCGCTGGAGCTGTTCAAGCCGTTCATTTTCTCCAAGCTGCAGCTGCGCGGGGAAGCCTCGACCATCAAGGCGGCGAAGCGGCTGGTGGAGCGAGAAGGGCCGGAAGTGTGGGACATCCTGGAAGAGGTGATCCGCGAACATCCGGTGCTGCTCAATCGCGCTCCCACCTTGCACCGCCTCGGCATCCAGGCATTCGAGCCGGTATTGATCGAGGGCAAGGCCATCCAACTGCATCCGTTGGTTTGCACGGCATTCAATGCCGACTTCGACGGCGACCAGATGGCCGTGCACGTGCCGCTGTCCATCGAGGCTCAGCTGGAGGCGCGCGCATTGATGATGTCCTCCAACAACATCCTTTCGCCCGCCAACGGCGAGCCGATCATCGTGCCGTCGCAGGACGTGGTGCTCGGGTTGTACTACATGACCCGCGAGAAGGTCGGCGCCAAGGGCGAGGGTATGGCGTTCAGCGACGTCGCCGAAGTGCATCGCGCCTACGAGAGCCGCAGCATCGACTTGCAGGCGAAGGTCAAGGTGCGCTTGTCCGAATGGACGCGGCCCGACAAGGAATCCGATCTGGTCAAGCGCACGCGCGTGGTCGACACCACGGTGGGCCGGGCCCTATTGTCGGAAATCCTGCCGAAGGGACTCTCCTTCGATGCCATCAACCAGGACATGACCAAGAAAATCATTTCCGCGACGATCAACATGTGCTATCGCACGGTCGGTCTCAAGGAAACGGTGGTATTCGCCGACCAGCTGATGTACACCGGCTTCCAATACGCCACCCGCTCGGGTGTGTCGATCGGCGTGGACGACATGGTGGTCCCGCAGCAGAAGAACAAGATCCTCGCGAGCGCCGAAAAAGAGGTGAAGGAAATCCAGGAGCAGTACTCCTCGGGCTTGGTCACCAACGGCGAACGCTACAACAAGGTGGTCGATATCTGGTCGCGCACCAATGACCAGGTGGCGAAGGCCATGATGGAGAAGTTGGGCACCGACGAGGTGAGCGACTCCAAGGGCAACAAGGTTCGTCAGAAGTCGTTCAACTCCATCTTCATGATGGCCGACTCCGGAGCGCGCGGTTCCGCCGCGCAGATCCGCCAGCTCGCCGGCATGCGCGGCCTGATGGCCAAGCCGGACGGGTCGATCATCGAGACGCCGATCACGGCGAATTTCCGTGAAGGCCTGAACGTTCTGCAGTACTTCATCTCAACTCACGGCGCACGCAAGGGCTTGGCCGATACCGCCTTGAAGACGGCGAACTCCGGCTAC
>Ga0208193_1000673_pt1 | contig 16783 bp, 17 predicted proteins | sample June2015DPH_17_2_FD_184716 | JGI IMG/M metagenome (GOLD analysis project Ga0208193, IMG submission 184716) | Peatland microbial communities from SPRUCE experiment site at the Marcell Experimental Forest, Minnesota, USA - June2015DPH_17_10... | ecosystem: Environmental > Terrestrial > Soil >... | reverse complement strand
CGCTCCTTCGAAGGCACCGGGCGATTCACGCTGCAAAACAAGAGCGCGCAGCCGATTTCCGAGATTCATTTGACCGATCAGCACGAGGCGGTGACTCAGGTGCGCTTCGACCGGCCGTTTCACTTGGTGAGCCGCGCGCCGCGCGATTTGTATTCGATATATGCGCTCGACCAGCCGCTGGCTCCCGGCGACGTGCTGACGCTTACGTTTTCAGTCGGCCATGAATCGCGCGGTTTCCGCGACGGCAATGAGCTGGCCCAGTTTGCCTACAACGGCACTTTCTTCGATGCGGAATTCTTCCCCGCCATCGGCTACGATCCGACTTTGGAGATCGACGACCCACGCCGCCGCCGCGAGGAGCACCTGGGCCCGCTCGAGGAGATGGCGCCGCGCGGCGATCCGGTCCACTCCCGTCTCAATCTATTCAACCCCTACGCGGACTGGATCACCTATCACACCGTTCTCAGCACCTCGGGCGATCAGCTGGGGATTGCGCCGGGCTATCCGGTGCGTACCTGGGAGAAGGGGGGGCGCCACTACTATGAATACAGCATGGGATCGACGCACATCGCCGATTTCTACGCCTATCTGTCGGGCCGCTATACCGTGCGCAAGCAAGTCTACTCCGGTGCGAACGGTCCGGTGAACCTCGAGGTCTACTACGATCCCGCGCATCAATACAATGTGGACCAGATGCTGGAGGCCTCGCGCGCGGGGCTCGATTACTATCAGGCACACTTCAGTCCCTATCAGTTCACCCAGTACCGCATCATGGAATTTCCGCGGTATCGGGAGTTCGCGCAGTCCTTTCCCAACACCGTGCCTTTCTCGGAGGGGATCGGTTTCATCACGCGGGTGCTGAAGCCGACGGATGTGGATCTGACGTATTTCGTGACTGCGCACGAGCTCGGCCACCAGTGGTGGGGGCATCAACTCGTCGGCGGCCTGGTCGAGGGCTCCAATATGATGTCCGAGACGCTTGCGCAGTACTCCGCCTACATGGTCATGCAGCAGAAGTACGGCAAGGATTACATGCGCCGGGTGCTGCGCCATTTCCTGGATCGATATCTGCGCGGCCGCGCCGGCGAGGTCCGCCGCGAGCGGCCGCTCGCGCTCGTACAGCGCGAGAGCTATGTTTGGTACGAGAAGGGCGGCCAGATCATGTACACGCTCGCGGATTACATCGGCGAGGACAAGGTCGATCTGGCTCTGCATAATTTTCTGATGCGGTACCGCTACGCGAACGCCGCCAATCAGGTTGACGCCGCAGATAACACCGCCGGCTCGGCCGCCGAAGACCAGCCGTACCCGGATACCCGTCTGCTCATCGACGAGCTTCGCGCGCAGACGCCCGCGGATCTGCAGTACCTGATCGACGATGGCTTCAACCGAATCGTGCTCTACGACAATAAGGCGGTCTCAGCCACCTCGCATCGACGGCCGGATGGCAAGTACTCGGTGACCTTGACCGTTCAGGCGCGCAAGGTGCAAGCCGACGGCAACGGAGTCGAGACCGACATGCCGCTGGCGGACTACATCGATATCGGGGTGTTCAAGGGAACGAAGGACGAAGAAACGCCAATTTATATGCACAGAGAGAAGATTACTGAGGGCCGCCAGACCTTCAATCTGGTGGTCGATGAGCGGCCGACGCGTGCCGGCATCGATCCTTACAACAAGCTGATTGACCGTATTGCCGACGACAATGTGATGGACGTGACCGAGCGGTGAAGCGCTGACAAATGCTTGAAAAATTAGGGTTATCCCGCACGACGGCGCGGAGCATACTGACATAATACATGCCCAGCTGGGCAGTGTAGCACTCCAAAAAACGAGGCGTCCCGGGATAATCCTCCTCGATGCCCGGCAGCACGGATGTGATCGTCAGGGCATCAAATTCGAGCAAAGTCGCGCGCACGGATGCGCGCGCATTTAAACCTTTGAGTTCCCCCTGTCCTCCAATGGGTAGACCATGAGGCAATCGGCAAACACAGTGGGGACGGTTCAGATGCTGCAGGTCGCAGACGCCATGGATCCGGCTGATCCGGCCGAACTCATCGCCGCTGCGGCCGACGGCGATCTGAGCGCCTTCGAGCATCTATATCGGCAATTCTCGCCCCGGGTTTATGGCCTGTGCCTGCGGCTGACGGGACAGCGCGAAGCGGCGGAGGATTGCACCCAGGAGTCGTTCGTGGCGGCATGGCGAGCCCTGGCGAGATTCGAGAAGCGCAGCCGATTCTCGACCTGGCTGCACCGCATTGCCGTGCACACCGTGCTGGCCCGGCGCCGAGGCCTGCGTGTTCAGTACGAAGTGGCCGAGCCCGACTCGGGCCTGCCCGAAGTGGCCGATCCCAGTGGCGATGGTCCGCCGCTCGACATCGAGCGCGCCATCGCGGCTCTTCCGGAAGGTGCGCGCCACGTCCTCGTGCTGGTGAGCATCTATGGTTTCAGCCATGCGGAGGCGGCCCAGACTCTGGGCATTGCCGAAGGCACCTGCAAGGCGCAGCTGCATCGTGCGCGCGGCCTGCTGGCCGCCGCGCTTGGAGTGGAAAGGTCATGAACGATCCGATGAAAAAATCTCTCGATGACTTGCTCGCGGATCTGCCGCGCGACATGCCGCCGCCGCCGTATCTTTGGTCGGGGATCGCGCGCCGCCTGCCTCGGCACCGGCGGGGCAGGAGTCCCGTGCTGTTTGCTGCTGCGGCGGGAGTCGCGAGCACCTGTCTGGTGGGCGCTCTGATCTGGGCGGTGCTGCATGGGCGCCCAGGGGTGCCCGCAACTCAGCCGGTGCGCGCAACTGAGCCGGCAGTGGCGGCGCGGGCGCCGAGCCTCGATGAACCCCGAGATGCCAGCTACGTAGCCGCGCGGGATTCTCTCGAACTCAGTTTCCGCCAGCAGCTCGCTCTTCTGGATCCGGCCACGCGCGCAAAAATCGAAGCCGATCTCGCAATCATTCGTCAGGCGCACGAGGACATCCGCAAGGCACTCGCGAGCGATCCTTCAAGCCCGGTGCTCGAACAGCTGTGGCAGAGCACCTGGCACGATGAAATTGACCTGTACGAGCATGTCGTACAGGCCACCCAACCCACGATGACGAGGACATGACCATGTCGAAAGCACAATACAAGGTCCGCTACAGTGGCTGGATATTCATCATCGCGCTGGTGGCGCTGGTCGTTCCCTGGTCGCTGGTCCAGGCAAGCAAGAACATCCAGGAAAGCCGCGCGGCCGATCCGCGGGGCGAGGTCGAGATCTTCAACCTGGCGGGTAAAGTGGAGGTCGAAGGCTGGGACCGCAGCGAGGTCGAAGTCGGCGGCACGGCCGACGACGGGGTCGAACGGGTCGATGTGACCGGCTCGGGCCGCCGTACATCCATCCATGTCGTGACGAGGTCCTCGCACGTCTGGGGTTCGGGCGGCGACGCGCATCTCATCGTGCACGTTCCGGCCAACAGCTCGCTGACGGTCACGCTCGTCAGCGCGGACTTCGAGGTGAAGGGCGTGCTCGGCGACCTGAAGGTACAGTCGGTGAGCGGCAGAGTGGGGGGCGAGGTGGGAGGCGACGTGCGCGCGACCACGGTGAGCGGCGAGGTACACCTGAAGGCACCGGGCGCCAAATCCGTCGAGATCCGGACCATCAGCGGCAATATCCATCTGGTGGGCGGAGGCGGCGACGCGGATATCAATACCGTGAGCGGTGACGCATCGCTGGAACTCTCGGACCTGGCCAATGGCCGATTCAAGAGCGTCTCGGGCGACATGACGGTCGCGCTATCGTTGGCGCCCGATGCGAGAATCGAAGGCGAATCGGTCAGCGGCGACGTCTCTCTGAAATTCGCCGCCATGCCGGCCGCGGAATTCGATGTGCAGACCTTCAGCGGCGGCATCAAGAACTGCTTCGGGCCCAAGCCGACGGAATCCCGGTACGGTCCCGGATCGCGGCTGCAGTTCATGAACGGCGAGGGGCACGCTCATGTGCGGATCAATACCAAGAGCGGCGATACTCAGCTGTGTGTCAAGGGCATGACAAATGCGAACACCCATGTGTCCTCGCTCGAGCTGGCGCAAGTACGGGAGGCGCGGCAGCCGTTCGAGGACATCGGCTTGCAGGTGCGTGGGGTGCGGGTGGTACTTCCTTACGTGTACTGATCGTCGGAGTATGCCTACGGCCGAGGGTAATCAGTGCCGATTGCAGCGGAGCGTGATCGCCCGTAAGCTGCATCATCCCAGCCACTATAGAAGCCCTCAGGAGCCCGTATGAATTCGGCCACCGTTTCATCTGCACCCATCATGTTGCCATCGCTCCCCTATGAGCAGAGCGCGCTGCAGCCCGTCATATCCGCGAATACCCTCAGCTTCCACTACGGCAAGCATCACAAGACCTATGTGGACACGTTGAACAAGCTCGTGGCGGGCACTCAATTTTCGGACATGTCCCTCGAGAAAATCATCAAGGCCACCGCGGACCAAGCGGACCACACCGCCATTTTCAATAATGCGGCGCAGGCATGGAACCACACTTTCTACTGGCACAGCCTCAGGCCCAAGGGCGGCGGCGAACCCCCGGCGGTGCTCGAGCGCCTGATGGAATCCTCGTTCGGCAGCGTCGAGGCCTGCAAGAAGGAATTGGCAGGCGCCGCCATGGGGCAATTCGGCAGCGGCTGGGCTTGGCTGGTTCTCGACGGCGGGAAACTCAAGGTGGTGAAGACGGGGAATGCCCATACACCGCTGATACAGGCGGCGAAGCCCTTGCTCACCATCGACGTCTGGGAGCACGCGTACTATCTCGACTACCAGAATCGGCGCGCCGACTATGTGAATGCCGTCCTCGACTCGCTGGTCAATTGGGAATTCGCGGCGGAGAATCTCGGCAAGAAGTAATCTTTCGAGCGGCGACGCCTGTGGGCGTCGCCCCGACGGCGCCCAAGTCCGCCGCAAACGGGTAATTACAATAATGAATTATAAAGAATGGGCGGCCAACGGTGTGATCGGCGTGCTCGGGCTGCTGCTGTGCCTGCCGGCGGCGTGGGGCGCGGATGACTATCAGCAGCGCGTCGAGCGGGTTTTGCTGCAAACACCCCTGATCGACGGTCACAATGATTTGCCCTGGGAGATCCGCGACCGGTTCGAGGGCGATGTGGCGGCGATCGATCTGAAATCCGATACCGCGCATCTGCCGCTCAAGGCCGGGCAGGCGCCCTTGATGACGGATATTCCGCGGCTTCGGGCCGGACTCGTCGGAGGGCAGTTCTGGTCGGTATGGATTCCGACCGAGATGAAAGGGTACGAGGCAGTTCAGGTCACGCTCGAGCAGATGGATCTGGTCAAACGCATGGCCGGCCGATATCCCGGCGATCTCGAGATGGCATACACTTCGGCGGACGTGCGGCGCATTCAGCATGCGCACAAGGTCGCTTCGATGATCGGTATCGAGGGCGGGCACCAAATCAATAATTCCCTGGCCGTCCTGCGCCAGATGTATGACGCCGGCGCGCGCTACATGACTTTGACGCACACTTCCAATACGGCATGGGCGGACTCCGCGACCGATGCGCCGGCTCATCACGGCCTCACGCCCTTCGGCATCGAGGTCGTTCGGGAAATGAACCGCCTCGGCATGCTCGTCGACTTGAGCCATGTATCCCCCGACACCATGCGCGCCGCGCTCGCGGCGAGCGAGGCGCCCGTGATCTTCTCGCACTCCTCGGCGCGCGCACTGGTCGATCATCCGCGCAATGTTCCGGATGACATCCTGCGCTCGCTGGCCGCGAACGGCGGCGTCGTCATGGTGAATTTCGCGCCCGGCTATGTGTCGGACGCGCGCCGCCGCTGGGATGCGGATTGTGCAGCCGAACAGACGCGCTTCAATAGTCCGCCCTTCGTCGGCCTTTACATCGGCCAGCCGGAACGTGCCAAAGAGGCTCTCGCGGCGTGGGAGGAGAAGAATCCGCGGCCGGTGACCACTCTGAGCCAGGTTGCCGACCACATCGATCACATTCGCCAGGTGGCCGGTGTAGATCATGTCGGCCTGGGCTCCGACTTCGACGGCATCGGCGATGCGCCCGTCGGGCTGGAGGGGGCGGACAAGTATCCGGCGCTGCTCGCGGAACTGATGCACCGCGGCTGGACGGATGCCGATATCGCGAAGCTGTCCGGCGAGAACGTGCTGCGCGTGATGGCGGCCGCCGAAAAGGTTGCGGTGCGGTTGCGCGCCGCGCGTCCCGCGTCGAACATGGTGTTCGTGGAGCCGAAGACACCCTGATCGTGTGCGAGGGAACGATTGCGGTTATTTGGTAATTGCGGAGGGGCTGATGACGGAAGGCGAGCGCATCTGCCGGGCCAGCGCCGGATTGTCGTGGCTCTCTCCGGCAATGACGCCCGCGCGGTCGGCCGCGGTTTTGTTCTGGCTCAGCTTGCGCACGCCGATGGTCTGGGTGATGTGCAGCACCACTCCGACGATGGCTTTTAGCTGCATCGCCACATAATCGTCCGGCGCATCGCTGACTTTCCAAGGCGCCTTGCGCGCTCCTTCGAAGCGGTTCGTCAGATTCGTCACGATCTCCAGGATGCGCGCCGGATCTTCGATGATTTCCAGCCGGCCGTAGACGTGCACGGCCTCGTAGTTCCAGGTCGGCACGACCCGGCCGGTCTCTTGTTTGGTCGCGTAGTAGGAAGGGCTGACGTAGCCGTCCACTCCGCTGAAAATCGCAAACGATTCCACCGCCGTGTCGAGCAGTTTCCACTGCTTGTTGGCCCGGGCGATATGCCCGACCAGGCGGTCATCCACCAGCGTCAATGGCAAATGAGTTGCCGTCATCCGAGCCACCCGGTCGTCCTTGAGCAGCGAGATCAGTACGGGCAAGGAGCAGCTGCGGATAATGGCCTGTATCTCTTCGGGGCGGTCCTCGGCGAACGGCGTGGGTACGTACATCTATGCTATTATACTGATAATTAGTGCCGGCCCGGTCACGAAACGGAAATATCCGCGTGTTACAAACGGGTTTCGAATCTAGTTGGATTTGCGCTATGCCTGCACGTCCGTTGGCGACGGTTGTCGTTGTGAACTACAACTATGAACGGTACGTCGGAAAGGCAATTGCCTGCGCCCTGGAACAATCGTATCAGCCGCTGGAAGTCATCGTGGTCGACGATGGTTCGACCGACGGCTCCCGGCAAATCATCTCGACATACGGCGAGCGCGTCCGCGCCATCTTCCAAAACAACGGCGGCCAAGGGGCCGCTTACAACGCCGGGTGGCGGGCGGCACGCGGCGAATTCGTGCTGTTCCTCGATTCAGACGACGTACTGACCCAGGATGCCATGACCAAGGTGGTTGCGGCGTTCCAGCAGAGCGATGCGGTCAAGGTACAGTTTTACCTTCGCCAGGTGGACTGCGATCTAGAGCCGCTCGGCTATCTGTTGCCGAGCTACGGGTTCACTCAGATGGAGCCGCGCGAGCAAATCAGCAACTACGGCTACTACATCAGTCCTCCGGCCAGCGGCAATGCGTTTCGAAAGAGCTTCCTCGACGCCATCATGCCGATTGCGGACATCGAAGTGTATCGTCGCGCCGCCGATGGCTACACCACCGGGTTGGCCGGATTGGCAGGGAGCGTCATTTCCATCCCGGAGGTCTTGGGATTTTACCGCGTTCACGGCGAGAACGGTGGCGGCGAGGGCGGCGTCAGGTCCGTCGAACAGCTGCATCACATGTTCATGCGCGACATCAAGCGCGAGCAATCCCAGCACGACTTCGGGGATCAATTCGGTTTTCATTTTTTGGAGGATAGATCCCGGTATTGCCCCGGCCACACCAAGCATCGCTTGCTGTCCCGACGCCTGTTTCCGGATGCACATCCGATCAAGGCCGACAAAGTCGGCGGCTTGGTGGCGAGCGGCGTGATATCGGCGGCGAGATACCCGCATCTGAAGCTGGCTCGGCGCTTTGCGGTGGGTGCAGGATTCGTGGTGCTGGGAATCATCCCGCGATTTTTGCTGCGCACCTATTTCGGCGCCATCGTATCGCCACAAACGCGCAATAAGACAGGACGGCGGTCGGCAATTTGCGTTGAAGCGGTAAAGCCGAGCGCGCCCCCCCCAAATCCCCCATGATCCCATGTCTCCGTTGAGCTGAATCGCGCGTCCGCCTCAACGCAGATCGATCATCGTCTCCACGGGCCGCCCGTACTCTCGTCGTTCGGAATTAAGTTCCGCCAAGCTTCGAGCTTCCAAGATTTCGAGGATGTCGAGGCGCTCGCGCGCCTTCTCGAAGACATTGGCGAGTGCTCTCAGGCGTTCGGCGACCGCCTCGTAGTGGGTTCGGGCGGACATGGTTGCCTCGTGTGCGCGGCGCCACTGCGATTCGAGATCGGTCGTCTGCGTATCCGGGGTGAATTCGGCGGTGCTCATGTCTGTGTCCGAATCTGAATTCCAGTCCCCAAGCTTGCTCCTCGAACATTACAGTTCGTGGACAGCGCCGATGGTGGGCAGCTATCATTCGAGCGCCCACGAGAAACAACGCACCGCGGCGGACAATGACCATGCAGTGGAAATCTAGCAGAGCGGTGCTTGCCGCGCTTATCGTTCTGGCCGCCTGCGTCGGCACCGCCGGTGCGAAGGATTCCCCGCTGCTGTCGCTCAGCATGGAACACTTCCGGGATACCGCGACGGTCTTGGACAGCCCGACCGACGGCGCGGTCACGATATCCACGGAGAACGGGTACAAGGAACACCGGGGCCCGCTGCGGACGGTGTGGAACGATGAGTATCTCGAGGCGGTCATCGACAAGAAAACCGGCCGGAAGTCCTATCTGGTTTACGTATGGATCACCTATACGGGAGAACTGCGCGGCTATGGGACTGCGAGTTTTCAGTCGCCGGACGGACCACGGTCGGTCTCGACGACCCTGGTCGTACGGGATAAGAGTTTTTGCGCGGTGGGCGACTGCACTTATACCGACCGCCTGACCTTTCCGGTCGATCCGGATATGCTGCGCCGGCTGGCCGCGCAATACGCGTCAGGAGCGCATTCCGTGTGGGCGTTCAAACTCGCCGGGAAATCAGGACCCAAATACACCGGCGGATTGTCGAATGCGGAGATCGCCGGCCTTCTCGCCAGAGTCGACAGCTACGAAAATGGCGTTCCGGCTGCTGCCGCGGCCACGACCACCGCCGCAACCACGGCAACCACGGCCGCCGCGACCGCCGGCGCCGCTGCCGCGGCATCGCTGAAGAAGGATTTTGGGGTTGGCGGCATGGCGGTTGCGGCCAGCGCGGATCAGGTCAATCGGGCGGGCGTTTTGATCATCGCCGTGAGCGGCGGTTCCATTGCCCAGAAGTCCGGCATCATCGTCGGCGACATCGTTTACGAATTTGCAGGTCGGCGAATTGGAACGCCGGCGGAACTTCAGGGGGCCGTTGCGGCGAGCGCTTCGAACCAGACCGTCGCGATCAAGCTGTATCGCGGAACCACCGTCATGACCGTCAACGCGCAATTCTGATACGGCCGCGCGCGGCAACGCGCGGCCCTACGCCACCCTCGAAACTGTGAGCCGGATCACGCCGGGACTCGTTCCGGGTGTCATCCTTCAATGAGACATAAGCCAATCTGGTATGGGCCCGTGAGTATGCAAATCGTCCCTGCTGCCGAAAGCATCTTCTACGTAAAGGAGCTGCTCTCGAATGAACTCTGTCAGACGATCATTGCCAATTATGAGCGCGACGCTCGCAGACACCCGGGGTACATCATCCGCGGCCATGGTGAAAAGGAATTGCAGGACGAGATCAAGGTCAGTACGGACCTGGTCATCAGCCAGGACGGTGCCTGGGCCGCAGCCTTCAACGAACTCAACCAGGCTGTCAATGACGCTCTCCAGCAGATAACGGCGCAGGTTCCGTCGCTGCAGATCTGGCCGCTGTGGTGGACGGGCTACAAGATCCAGTACTACAAAAAGAACGAAGGCCATTTCAAATGGCACTTCGATGCCATTGGGCCGGGCACGTGGGAGCGGCAGCTGGCAATGGTCATTTATCTGAATTCCGTCCAGGACGGCGGTGAGACCTGCTTTCATCGTCAGAATCTGGAAGTGAAGCCCATCGCGGGCGACGCGTTGATGTTCCCGACGTTCTGGACTCACGCGCACTGCGGGCAGATTCCCCGATCGGAAGACAAGTACATCATTTCATCGTTCGTCAGTTTCGACATTCCCGCGGCTGAGCAGAAAGGCGGGCGCAGCGTGTCCCCAACCGTAGAGTGCTAACCACGTGAACGTCACCGAAGCAATCAATACCCGAAGGTGTTGCCGTGCATTCACCGCTCAGCCTATACCTATCGAGGTGATCCGCTCGATATTGGATACTGCGAGGCAGGCGCCATCGGGAGGCAATCTTCAGCCCTGGCACGTTCATGTGCTGGGTGGCGAGCGCCTGCGCGAATTCAAGGCATTGATCGCCGGCAAATTGAAGACCCAGCCCAACGGGGAGGGCAGCGAATACAACATCTATCCGCCCAACCTGAAGGAACCATATCGTTCGCGTCGCTTCAAATGCGGCGAAGACTTGTACCGAATGATCGGTGTGGCGCGAGACAACCGGCCGGCGAGGCTGGCGCAATTTGCCAAGAATTACGATTTTTTCGGTGCGCCCTTGGCTCTTTTTTTTTCGATCGACCGGGACATGGGACAGGACCAATGGGCCGACGTCGGCATGTTCATGCAGAATGTCATGCTGCTCATTCGCGAACACGGCCTGCATAGCTGCCCTCAGGAAGCTTGGGCGGTATGGCACAGGACAGTCGCTGAATTCTTATCCTTGCGTCCGGAAATGATGTTGTTCTGCGGCATGGCGGTTGGTCATTGCGATGAAACCGCCGCGATCAATCGATTGAAAACCGATCGCGCGCCTCTCGAAGAGATGGCGACGTTCGTGGGCGTTTAGGCGGGCCGGCCCGTTTATTTGCGCGCGCCGAGTCGCGCGAGCATTGCCGAGAGATCCTCAGGACTGATATAGAAATGCTCGCATACCCGGCCCCATAACATCGCCGTCGGCACGTTCCTGTCGCCGCGCTCCCTCTGCGTCTCATATAGAACGTATAAAACCACGCGCTCCTGGCGGGTGAGCCCGTCACGAACATCCGGAATGTGGTCGACCGCATGATGTCGTTCTTGTCGGGGGACATCGCTTTTGGGTTTGTTGCGGTTTATGTCAGTAGGCATTCCGGAACCTAACGAGGATAATGACCCATGCTGCCAGTTGATTTCGACGCAGGGGAGCTGGAGTTTCCTGAATTTCAATATACTCTCTCAACTGGATGAGGAGAGCAACGCAACCAAATGGTGAAACATGAAATCGGCTGACTGGTATTTTGATTTCATCTCACCGTTTTCGTATCTGCAGCTCGAGGCATTCAGCCGGTTGCCACCCGAGTTTGAAGTGACATTTCGTCCCGTGCTGTTCGCCGGGTTACTCAATCATTGGGGTCATAGGGGTCCGGCCGAGATCCCGGAAAAGCGGCGTTTCACTTACCGGATTGCGCAATGGCGTGCCGAGCGCGACGGCACTTGGTTTTGGGCCTGGCTCAAGACTTTCAAATTGCCTCATCGCGGGAGTCTGTGCGGCCGACCGTGGCCCAATCCAGGTGTCGCGTCCCCAACATCAGCGCGGCAAGTATCCCGAACAACAGGAGCGAGCCGTACAGCAATGCGTAGTCCTCGGAGAGCACTATCACGTAAAGAGCTCCGTAGGAGACGGCCAGAGCCGCCCCGATGGCCGCCGCGGACTTGCGGCTCGAAGTTGCGCCCGCGATATACGAGGTGATCAGGCTAACTAACGCCGACGCGGCGATGGCATAAGACATCCCGAACCCGATGTGCTCGGAGAGGGCCAAGAGGAGCAGGTAGAAAATCGCCAGAGCTGCACCGACCATCAGATACTGCATCGGGTGCAGCCGCAATCCTCGAACCACGTGCTCCCACGCGAAGAAGCATGCAAAGGTAATTGCAATGAAGAGTATTCCGTAACGCGCCGCGCGGTAATTCTGTGTGTAGATGTCCGATGGCTGGAACAGACGCACGCCGAAGGCCGTGCCGAGCAATGTCGAGTTCGCGACCGAGGTGCCGCGCCATAGTTGAGGTAGCGTACGATTGAGTTCGAGTACGTGCCAGTTGGCGGAATAGCCCTGATCGGTGAGTTCGTGCGAAATCGGCAAAAACGCGCCGTCAAAGTCCGGGTGCGGCCACGCGATCCGGGCGCTTACGACTGTATTCGATCCGAGCGGGAGAAAATGCAGCGAGTCACTTCCAGCCAACTCGAATTCCAGGCGAAATGGGAGTGCGCCCGCGCGATCGATGGCGCTGAGGTCGATGGGAGCGGACAACGCACCGAATCCCGCGATCTCGGCGCTCGTGACGTGCATCGCCTGGCCGCCGACCTCGAAACGAGTCAGCGCGCGCAGATACTTTACGCCGGATACGGGAAGCTGGATCGCAGCATGTGCGGGCAGAACCCGCGTATCGACGTTCGAAGCCAGCAACCCGGATATGGCGTCTGGCCTGAACTCACCCGTAATTACGACTTTCGAGACATAGACCGGGAAGGAGTAGATGCCCTTGCTTCGCACCTCGACAGCCACGTCGCTGGTGATCCGGACCTCGTCAGGGAGGAGGTGCAGCGGTGCACCGGGTGTCCAATCCTCGGCGCTGCTCTTGGTCGAGGGATCCACAATAACGGACCGGTCCTGGGTATCGACGCTGAGGATTGGTGCGCCCAGGGTTTGTGCGCCCCCGAAACCTGCCGCGATCACGTCATAAGCCTGGTGCTGCAGCGCCTGTCTCTCGCTGACCAGCCTCTCCACGCACGCGAGCGGCCAGAGCATAAGCAGTGTCAACGCTACGATGACAGCGGACTTGACGTAAACAGAGTCTAATGGGCGTTCTGGGCTCAGCATTACCTTCTCTCCATCCTCTGAAGCATGGAGAGAATTAGGCAGGGCAATTCGGGCGTGCAAAGGATGTAATTGTGGCGAATTCGGGCGGGACGCAGGGTTCTTGCGAGGACGGGTCGCCGACCTGCCCATCGGTGTCGAACGTCGGCACAGTGAGGCCGCCGCCTGTATCAGTTCACGCGTGGCTCCAGCCGCTCAACATCGCGCAAGGTCGGAAACAGCTTCATCCATAGGAGTGCGACTGCCACGGTGCCGATGCCGCCCAACAATACCGCGGGTACCGTTCCGAACAGGGCGGCGGTGACGCCGCTCTCGAACCCGCCGAGTTGATTCGACGCATTGATGAAAAGGTAATTCACGGCTCCCACGCGGCCGCGCATTTCGTCCGGTGTACCCAGCTGCACCAGTGCGAGACGGATGATCACACTGACCGTATCGGCGGCCCCCATTACGCCGAGCGCCAGCAGCGATAACCACGTACTTCGCGATACCGCGAATATCATCGTGGCCAGCCCAAAGACGATGACCGCCTGGAACATACGCATGCCGGCGCGGCGGGTGATGGCGTGTCTCGCCAGCAGCGCCGTCATCAGCAATGCTCCGACTGCGGGAGCGGCACGAAGTATCCCCAAGCCTTGCGGCCCGGTATGCAGGATGTCGCTGGCGTAGATGGGCAGCAAAGTCGTCGCGCCGCCGAGCAGCACGGCGAACAAATCCAGAGAAATGGTGCCCAGGATGGGCGGACTGCGCCGCACGAATCGCACACCGGCGAACAGCGCGGCGAAGGTCGGCGGTTCGTTCACGATAACCTGCCGCTCGAGACGGATCGCACCACTGAGAACTGCGGCCAAGAATAAAAAGGCTGCCATCAGCGTGTACGGCAACGCCGGCGCCACGGCATAAGCCAAGCCACCCAGTGCCGGCGCAAGGATGATCGCAACCTGGGACGCGCCGTTCGAAATGGACGCGCCTTTTTGCAGCATTCCCCGCGGCGTGACCCCCGTCAACAAGGCTTGGAAGGCCGGTCTTTCGAAGGCGTTTGCGCCTCCCAGTATGGCGGCTGCAGCGAAGATTTCCGTGAGGTTGAGCCAGCCTGCGAAACTGCCGAAGGCCAAAAATGCGGCCATGAGCCCTTTGACGATCACAGAAACCTGTACCACGCGCTGGCGCGGATAACGGTCGGCCGCATGTCCTGCCGCGAAGGTCAGAAGCGCCGAGGGAATGAACTCAACCAGGCCTATTAACCCGAGGTCGAAGGCGCTGTGGGTGAACGCATACACCTGCCAGCCCAAAGCCACCGCGCCGATCTGGGAGGAAAATCGAGAGAGCGTATTGGCTGAGAACAGGAAGGCAAACGGCGGGTGCCTAAGCAGCATTACGATCGAAATTCCTCAAAGATCCAGCGCCCCAGTGCCCTCCCGGCCGGCGAGCAAGTCATCGCTGTTCAAGATCACGTATTCGATGGCCGATAGCACGGCAGCCTGAACCGCGACACTATTCTCGCCGCGCTCTTCTTTGCTCATAAAGCGCTCCAATTCGGTAACGCGCCGAAAGTAGCGCGGTTTCAGGTGATTGAGCGCTATGCATGCCACATCCTGCCGAAGCTCGGGGCGCGCTGTAAGTTCCGGATAGTTCGGAGCGAGCTTCTCGATTTGCTCTTCCACCAACAGCTCCTGGTAATTTCTCATGAGTTCTCGGTCATCCGTCTGAGTTTATAATTCTTTTAAATACAGTCTATTACGTTCTACCACGTTCATGACGTCGCATATTACAACGTTCTCGCTGTCAGGGTGTCGAGGCGGCGTCATAGGCGCGCGTTTCGGTCGGTAATAAAATGATCTTTGGCGTACCGAGCAACTTGAAAGGGGGCGATCCCGGCGTTTCACCGGAGTGAATTGCGATCTTCACGTCGCGCGCCTGATTGGCCGGCACCGTTGCGGATTCCAGGCCGCGCTGATCGTAGATCGTAGTGCATTCCTTTTTCACGCAGTCCTGCACGGCCAGGTAATACCCGTAATCCGTCAGGGCGAAACGCACGGAATCATTGTAGAGGCGCGCGCGAATCGACTCGAAAGTACCGGGTTCCACGTCCATGGACGGGTTTATCTGGTCGAATCGAATCTCCGACACTTGGATACGGTTCCGGGCTTGCGGATCTTCCTGGTCCAGTCTTTGGACATGTTGTTGCTCGAAATCTAGGCGATTCAAACGCTGGGCCGGTACGCTCGCCGAGGCGGGAGGCGCCATTTCATTCTTGCGTGGCAGCACGATGACCGTCACGATCACTGCAACGGCCAACCCGATGCCGGCCAAGCCATACCTGCGGTACTTGCGCGACACGATGGCGAGCGCGAGTGATGCCAAGCTCAAGACCCAAAGCAGTGCTTCGACTTTCATTAATTACGGTTTTCGACGACGTCCCGGCACGTAGCCTACATCAGGATTCCGCGGCGAAGGTTCGAACACAAATAGTCACACTTGATATAATAACAACCAATAGTATACTGCGCGGTGGCTTCAGCTGCTGTGAGTGATTTCATTGGATTCGATGCGCAATTTCGGTTTCCTGCTCAAGGACACCTGCCGCCTGTATGTTCAGCGCTTTGAGCGAAGAGCAGCCGGGCTCGGCCTGACTCTCCCGCAGTGCAAGGTGCTGGTCTATCTGGCGCGATCCGAGGGCATCAGCCAGGCCCAGCTGTCGGAGTCCGCGGAAATCGAGCCCATGGCCCTGGTGCGCATTCTCGACCGCATGGAGTCCGACGGTTTGCTCGAACGGTGCAGCGATCCTGCGGACCGAAGAGCGCGGCGCCTCTACCTCAAGCCCAGAAGCAAGCCGCTCTTGGACGACATTTGGCGCCTGGCCGACGCGACGCGCGGTGAGGCATTCGCAGGCATTCCTCGACAGCAGGCGGAGGACTTCATCGCCGTTCTCGAAAAAATCCACGGCAACATCGTCTCGCTGGGCTCCTTGCAGCTTGCGGCTTCCCCCGTGCCTCCGCAGAAGACGCGCGGCGCCGGCCCAAAGGCTGCACGAATTCGCCGTGAACGGAGTCAGCCGAACCCATGAATACGGAAAACCCCATGAGTGAAGGGCAGGCTGCGCCGCCGGCCCCCAAGACTCGGCTGCAGCGGCTGCGTTGGCCGCTCATGGTGCTGGCACCCATCGTCGTCATTGCCGGCGGTGCTTATCTCTATGTCACGGGCGGGCGCTATCAAAGCACCGACGATGCCTACACTCAAGCTGCCACCGTGTCGGTCAGCGCAAATGTGGCGGGGCGTGTCGTCGCGGTGTACGTGCGTGACAATGCCGTCGTACAACGCGGCTCGACCTTGTTTACATTGGACGAGGCGCCGTTTCGCATCGCGGTCAGCGATGCCGCGGCGCACCTTGCGGCCACCCGGCTGCAGATCGAGTCGCTCAAGTCCACCTATCGGCAGCGGCAGGTCGAACTGCGCACCGCCCGGGATACCTTGAGTTTTGCGAAGACGCAATATGATCGGCAAAAGCGCCTGCTCGCCTCCGGAATTTCGTCGCAGATGCAGTTCGATCAGGCATCGCACGCGTTCGACACCGCACAGCAGGAGGTGGCGAACATGCAGCAGCAGATCGGCGTGGCGCTCGCCAACCTGGGTGGCGATGCCGATATTGCGCCGGATCGTCACCCATTGGTCGAGGAGGCTCAGGCGGCGCTCGACCGGGCCAAACTGAATCTGTCATACACCGTGATCAAGGCGCCCATTGACGGTGTGGTGACCAAGGTGGAACAGCTGCAGGTCGGGGATTACATCGCGGCGTCCGCGCCCGTGTTCGCGTTGGTGTCGACGCGCGATATGTGGATCGAGG
>Ga0208193_1000672_pt1 | contig 16801 bp, 16 predicted proteins | sample June2015DPH_17_2_FD_184716 | JGI IMG/M metagenome (GOLD analysis project Ga0208193, IMG submission 184716) | Peatland microbial communities from SPRUCE experiment site at the Marcell Experimental Forest, Minnesota, USA - June2015DPH_17_10... | ecosystem: Environmental > Terrestrial > Soil >... | reverse complement strand
ATTTACACCCGATCGCCCTCCATATAAAGCCACACAAAAAGTCGATGTCCTCTTCTACTTCTTTCTTAGACCAACCTAGCAAGCGGCGCGTAATCAAGCTCTTGGACATATCTTGGATGATGAACGCGGTCGCTTCGACATCCAGTTCCCGGATATCGCCGCCGTCCACCCCGTCGCGTAGCGCCCGCTCAACCGCCTGTACTTGTTTGAAGTACGTGTCGCGGAACTCCTTGCTTACTGGTGCGGTCTGTGTGGCGCCGTTGAACTCCGTCAGGTAGATCTTGAAGAAGTCCCGGTTTTCGTCGGCATATTTCACCCGCGTTGCGACCAGCGCCCGGATCTTGGCTCGTACTCCTTCTGCCGCCTGCATGTTCGTCGCCACCTGGGCGAGTAGTTCGGCGCACCCCTGTTGGAGCGTTTTCAGGTACACCTCCCGCTTCGATTTGAAATAGAGGTAGAGCGTCCCTTTCGCCAAACCCGCGGCGGCCGCGATATCGTCCATCGTGGCGTCAGCGAAGCCTTTCTTAGCAAAGACCTTGCGCGCGGATACCAAGACTTCCGTGGAGCGGAACTCCGAAACCACATCCTGCTTCGTTCGTTTTAATGTAGTCATCGCAATGACCCTACAGTCATTTTTATTGTACTACAGGTCATTTTATTGTACTATCGATTTAACGAGGGCATCGAAATGCACTGAAAGCCTGGGAAGATGCCTTAGAGGATTCCGTGAAAATCGATACCGAAGCCGCAAATGACGAGAATCGCTTTCGCATAGATGGTGGTACGCATGAACTGCTTATGGGAGGATCGCGCCCAGTTGCTTTGGCGCCGGTTAAGGATCCCTTTCGCGCTGCCTGTACGGGTGTTCCGGCAGTTCTCCGTGGTTTCCAGGAAACAAAAATGCCAACTTCGAGAAGTGAGTTAGACCTCGGTTTTCGGCGCCTGCCAATGGCAGATGCCGAAGACCGGCACGCGAAAGCACCCGATGCTCCTCCTGGCCATTCGGAAGCCGACAGATATGAGGTCCTTTTCGCTTTGCCGAAAGCCATCTCGGGTCACACCGACCTGTGCAGCCTTTGCCGAGGGCTGCTACCGTCCCTTCGGCGGGTGGTTCAGTTCGACTATCTCGGCCTCATCCTCTACGATTCCATGGGGAATGTAATGCGCCGGCAAGGCTTGAGGGCGGCAGACTTGGCCGCAGTCGAAGCCTTCTCGCAATTTCCGATGGATCAGGACCCCGCCGCGTGGGTATGGCGCCACCAAAAGCCATTGTTAATTTCGAGCATCGCCGATGAGAAGCGGTGGCCCGAGTATATCGCCCTAGGTCTGCGAATGGATCTTTGCTCCCTGTCCCTGGTTCCGCTGACGGTCGGGGAGCGGCGGGTAGGAGTTCTCGGCTTCGGAGGCCGGACTGTTTGCGAGCCCAGCCTGGCAGAATTGGCTTTTCTCGAACGGGTGGCTTCAGAGTTTGCGGTCACGGTCGATGCTTTCCTGATGCAGCAAATGGTGGTACGTGAGCGCGACAGGCTGCGAGTGCTATTCGACATCACGAACGCGCTAGTCTCGAAGCTGTCGCGGGAGGATCTGTTCACCGCCATATCCGAACAGTTGAGCAAGGTGATAGCCCACGATTTTGCAGTTCTAACGCTACTCGAGAAGGAGAACGGCAAAATTCACGTTCACGCGCTCCACTTCACGAGTGACGCGCGGCTCCCCATAGACTATCTCTCGGTTCGGCCGGATGGCCTCCCGGCGAGCGAGGCGATCGCATCCGGGAGGCCAGTTATAGTGAATGAGCCGGATCTTGAGCGATTCCCGTCACAAGGCTACAAAGATCTGGTGCAGGCGGGAGCAGGAGCTATTTGCTCTCTTCCGTTGACGACTTCAAATGGCGCTATCGGTGCATTGGATCTGGGACGTCTGACCCGAACCCCGTTCACCGACGAAGACATCAACCTCGGGAGCCAGGTTGCGCGCCAGATTGCCATCGCACTTGAAAACTCCCTGGCGTATCGCGAACTCGCCGAGAGGCGAGACAAGGTGGCAACGGAGAAGCTGTATCTAGAAGACGAAATTCGGTACGACCAGAATATCGGCAATATGGTGGGAGAGAGCGGTTCGTTCCGGTCGCTCCTGAAGACCGTGCAAATAGTGGCGCCGACGGATGCTACCGTGCTGATTCTCGGCGAAACGGGAAGCGGCAAGGAACTGGTCGCACGCGCCGTTCACGAGCGGAGTACCCGCCGGACACAGAATTTTGTGAAGCTCAATTGCGCGGCCATCCCAGCGACATTGCTGGAGAGTGAGCTGTTCGGTCATGAAAAGGGCGCCTTTACCGGAGCCATTGCTCAGAAGATCGGACGCTTTGAACTTGCCCATCAAGGTACCCTTTTTCTAGACGAAGTCGGCGAGATTCCGCTGGAGCTTCAATCGAAGTTGCTGCGTGCGGTCCAGGAACAGGAGTTCGAGAGGCTTGGCAGCAACCGTACTATTCGTGTGGATGTTCGGCTTATCGCGGCAACGAACCGCGACCTGAAGGCAATGGTCGATGAGCACAAGTTCCGTAGCGATCTTTACTATCGTCTTCATGTGTTTCCGATTCGAGTGCCGTCCTTGCGCGAGCGCCGCGAAGATATTCCGCTTCTGGTTCGCTACTTCAGTGAGCGATATGCGTCCCGTATGAACCGGCACATCGACTCCATTCCTTCAGCCGACATCGAGGCTCTGACTCGATACGATTGGCCCGGTAACATTCGAGAGTTACAGAATGTGATTGAGCGCTCCGTAATCCTGACACAGGGCAGAATTCTGACAATCGCGATGCCCGAGGTTCCGGCTACAACTGGCATTTCTGAAGGGCGCGGCGCGGAAATGGCACTGGCCATCGAGCGCCAGAGGATTCTGCGGGCACTGAAAGAGGCCAAGGGCGTATTGGGCGGACCGAAGGGCGCTGCCGCGTGTCTGGGGTTTAAACGGACCACGCTCCAAGCGCGGATGAAGAAGTTGAAGATCGGCCGTGAATACAATTAACCGCGGTCTCGCTGGGGCAACCCTAAAAGCAAAAAGATTCTGGCAGCGCCTTTGGCAGGCAAGGTGCAGTCGTTGAGCGCGGAGCGGCGCCGATTTTCGATCCGCGACGCTCGCAGGAGTATGTGCGCAGTTTCCGAGGATAAACGTTCATATGCCAAAAGACAATAAACCAGGCTCGGACTGGAGCCTGCTAGGCCATGGCGCGCTCATCGTGTTTGTCTCTTCTTCTGGTGCGGATGCTCAGGCATTTCGACGACTCGTCGGTTCGTCTGGGCAATTAGTTGTGAATGTGCCGGACCTTTGCGGAGCGATCGCTGTGATTGAAAGGCGCCGGCCGGATCTGGTCGTATGCGACACGGAGATCGAAGGGGAGGGATCCTGGCGAGACCTGCTTGAAATGCGGCAGATCGACGGGATGCTCTCCCTTATCGTTGTTTCGCCTGACCCAGACGACCGTCTGCGTGCAGAAGTACTCAACCTTGGAGGTCTTGGGGTGCTCGCAAGACCGTTTAGATCCGAGGAGGTAAGGCGCTTCATCGAGATCTGGCAAATGATTTTCTGCCAGCGCTGATCGGTGTAAACACTATCATCGGACAAGCCGCCCCCGAACAAGACTGTCCCGTCGCGCCAATCGCGGCACGCTTCGGCCGGCGTGGTCTGGCGTCCCCGCGGTGGCTAGAGTGCAACTCTGGGCGATCAAACGGTCCGGCTCAATGCTCACAGGCACCCTCGAGTGTTCGAGGGTACACTCGGGTGTTTCGCGTCCCGCCCGATTGTCCTGCTTCTCTTCCGAGATCCCATAATTCGCGCGCTGATCTAGGCGCAGGTGGCGTGCGAACATGTGGCGCCAACCCCATGGCACTGCCTCCGGCACTTCCAAAGAGCGGCGGATCTCCTCGGGCATTGAGTGGCGGGAAAGGCGCGCGCGCCTCCAGCTCTCTGAGGCAATTCCTGAGAAAGGCTCGCGGCTTCTCTGACGCCGCCATCCGATCTGAAGGCACGCAGTCCGACTCCAGGGAAGCGGAATTTGCCAAGAATCGGCGCCTGCTTAGGGCATCCGCCACTTTCGGTGCTGAGACGCTCGACAGTTCAGCCAGATGGATCGGCGTGAGTACCCTGGACGTCCCCAGACGACAAAGTCGCTGCAGACGACGCCGTGCAACGGGTCGTAGGCTTCGAGAACACAGCCTGGACATCCGGTCCACTAATGTGGCCCGCGGTTTTGTCCAAGCGATTCGCACAGAGCGTCCCTTGACCTTGCCGCCGATCCGCTACGGAATGGACTAATGCACGAACACTGAGTCACAGGCGGGATTCTTCTTTGACGGTGTTCAGTATCCCCAAAGCAGCCAGGCCGATTCCGGCGGCGTACAGGCGGGCATGCGCCGCTACATTTGTTGACGAGTGCCGCAGAGAGGAAAGCCAAAGCCCGAACGCCTGGCAGGCATCGACCGCATAGGGTATCAGGTGGACTCCCAGCCAAACCCGATTTGCCGATTCCGGGAAGCGCGCCGCCATCTCGGTCTCCCATAAGGCTCTGATGGCCCCGATCTCGTTTCGATGGAGGTCGACCGCATATTCGGGGGCCTCTAAGAGGGCCCACGCAGTCAGAATTGCATTACAGGAGCCGGAGGCGCACGCCACTACTGTGAACTCCGCCAGGCTCTGGACACATTGGGCAGGAGTCCCCGGCCTAATGTGTCGGATCCGCTCCTGTAGCGCTGACAGGCGGGTCTCAATGTTACTTTGAACCACTTCTTTGAAAAGGCTTTCCTTGGTGTCGAAGTGGGCAAAGAGGAGAGCTTTGGATATTCCAGCGGACCTCGCCAGCGCGAGGCTCGTCGTAGCATGCAGGCCGGTCGAAGCGAACTCTGCCTCGGCCGCCTTCAGAATCTGTAATTTGCGCTGTTCGCTTGGAACCTTCTTGCCGAGTGCCCCGCGCGGTGCAGAGGGTTGGGACTTGTGCACAAGTTCACCTCGATTCTCAGTCATCGGCCAGGCGGAAAGAGAAAGCCGACTAGCAACAAAGCTATATAGGCAATAGCCAGAGTCAACCTCGCGCGCCGATATCTGTCGGGCGGCTGCGAACGGGCCTCCGCCCGCTTTAGGACCCGGCTGGTTGCGGCGATAATACCGAGAGCAAAAATAGTTTTCCCCATGATAACGGCATCGTCAATAAAAATGACACCGAATGCAATCAGTCCAGATGAAGTAGCCCAGCTAATCAGGTCATCCGGAAGCGAGGATGGCCGACTTCTTATCTGGCTCATCTCTTTCGTTCGACGAAGGCCCAGCTGCATGGACTTATCCACTGAGGCAAGCGGAAGCATTCGCCCTGCCAAACGATTCGGGCGAGATATTCAACGCACTATACCCGTTGGATGCGCAGATATTCGGCACGTGCTGGTGGCAGGCGCCGAAGACCGGCACGAGATGCGTGCCCGCAACGGCAGTGGCGCCGGTCTTTCGATTTGCTCCAGCAGCCATCTCCAGTTGAAAAATACCGGCTGCTTGCCCACCTCACATTAATGCGCCAGCCCCGACGCAGGGTATATTACACGACGTCATCCGCCGGTCTTCCGCATAAGCATCGGAAAAGGCTAGCCGAGTTTCGTGTGCGATCGGATATAGGAATGTCCTGCCCCACAAAGTAGGAGTGATCATCGGAACCCCGATGCCGGAACGTGTCCCCAATTTGTTGAGGATTACCCTCTGGAAAGGGGAACGGCGGATCAATGAGGACGCAAGTTACAAAACGGTTGGATGGATAGCAAAGTGCAGTAGCAGGTTGTGGGAAGTGATCGTCGTGCTCCGGGTTTGCAAGGCAGAGGAAGCGTCGCGAATCGTCGTCACGCTTGACGGGCGACTGTTGTGCGATTACGTTGAGGTCGTCGAGACTTGCTGCGATCAGGCTGTATCAACGGGCAAACCTGTCCACGTTTTTCTACGCGATGTCTCGGCAGTCGACCCAGCCGGTCTTGCCATGCTGTGCCGGTTGGCCTCCAAAGGTATCCACCTGCTTGCGAGCGGCGTCTACACTTCTCATCTTATTCGGGCTATCAATCCAACGGGTAAAGAGCAGTCGAACTCCTCGACAGCCGCTGGACCGTCCAGTGGCTAAGCGAAGAATCGGAAGCCATGAGCGCGGATGGCTCCAGGCGAGAACGCGAAAGAGCGGGCGCGTACGGATTGCCTGGTGGTCTTCGGCGTTACCTCCTTGAAATTGCTTTTCATCCACCGCCAGAAACCATCTCTTGAGCGCCTCCCGCTTCCCACCAGCGCGTGGCCCAACTTTCCGATAACGACCGAGCCATCCATTCCAGCCGTCTTCTTGTGGAACAATCCCCCACCGGATAAGCCTTTCCCGCGGTTTCTCGAAGGTATCCCTTGTTGCCCAAGATTGGCTCCGAATCTCCCAACTCGTCGATCTTCAGCAGCAGATAACCCGTCGGAGAGTAACTTTCGAAGCCGCACAAACTAATTGGTTCGCAGCCATCCTTTGCTGCGTGCGGCTTCCAGTTCCGGCGTGTAATAGACATAGTGAACCTGTCCGTCTGTTCCTGCAAGCATAAAGTACCTGCGGCCGGCCTGGCGTCCGGTGTCCTGCTCCCCATGCACCAAGATCCTGCCTTCCAATGTGGTGAGACGGCGAAAGTCGAGCATTGCCAATGGTAGCCGCTCATCGGAAATCAGGACCCCGTGCGCCGCCAGCATTTTCTGACGGTCTGCACTTCGCTGCGTAGCGCGCAGGATATTCTCAAAGTCCCGCCGCACGCGCCAGGCGCTCAGAACGGTGGGCTCGGCCAGCCTATCGCTTCGAGGAACGTCAACCGTTCGGCAGTGTGTTGTTCTACCAGCGGCGCGCTTCGACCGAGTCCGGCTCGCTCGTGGTCCATCGCCACCATGAAGAATTGGGAGTCTGCTTCCTCAGCTATGTTGGCGTCACGCCTGATGATGCGATCGAGAGATGTATAGCGGTGCCGATGCACCTCGATGCGCCTCCCGACGCTGGGCTACGGCTAAGCATCCAACTCTGTACGATCCCCCATCTGGCGGGTGCAGAGATCTTCAGCGATTTCGCGGGTGCCCTGCTTGATGTAATCCCGGCTGAAATGCAGCGGGCGCGCTTCCGCGCCGATTCCCCGAAGCGCCATATGCACATCGGGTGCTCCGTGTTGTACTGGGCTACAGCCACCCATTCGAATGGCACACCGAGGTCCTTCCCCATCCGCGAGACGAGATCGCGGGTCAATCGTTTCAAGTCGGCTCTGTCGCCGAACTCAGGGGATACGCTCAACTTCCAGGTCAGTATGTCAACTACAATTGTTGGCTATGTCAGGACAACAGATTCCGCTTCAGCAATGGTCCAGCTTCTTTTCGATCACCTCGGCTGCATCCGCGACCTTGCTCGGCCTGCTGTTCGTTGTAATCACCATTGCGCCGGGGCTGCGGCGTAAACTTGCATCCAAGAGTGGGATTTACCTTACACCTGCGGTGATCTATCTCACCAGCGTCCTCGTCATGAGCGCGCTGCTTACCATTCCTAATCAAACGCAACTTTCATCGGTCATTTGCATTTGCGCCATGGGAATCTTCGGCCTCTTTTACATCGGCTCACTGGCGGTCCTGCGAAGCGAGTTCTACGAGAAACGCTCGGACCGCTACCGCTATGCCGTCGTGCCGTTCCTCGCGTACCTGGTATTGTTCATTGGCGGCCTGCTGTTGCACCAAGGCGGCCAAGCCGGTCTGGACGTGGTGGCGGCAGGAATGGTTATGTTACTGAACGCCGCAATCCGAAACTCGTGGTCAATAGCGATTTCGATCCTATCGTCGCAGAATTGAGAACCGCTGCTCAGGCGATCTCGGGTTGCAGCAAATTCAACCTTGCCAGCATGTCGTGAAGGCGCGGGTCCGATCGAAGGCAATCCATTCGGGGTTGCACGTTGGCGAGCAGAAGGAGGGGTTGCCGATAACGGTACGCCTCTTCCAAACAAGCGAACGCCCGGTCGGTTTCACCAAGCAAGCCATAGACCACCGCCATCTGTGTCGGAGCCCCCCTGCGCTGCCCGGCAACTCTTCCAGATCGCGCAATACGCGCCTCGCCGCTTCCGTTTCTCCGGCCACAGCGTAGGCCTGCGCCAAAGCCCAAAGACTGTGAACTGTGTGGCCGAGGATTTCGACCAGCTTCTGCGCCAAAGAGATGCCCTCTTCGAACTTTCCCTGCATCCCTCGTGCGACCGAAAGCCCCTGCAGGGCCTTCGAGAAAGAAGGCTCAAAATCGAGCAGCCGTGACCACTCCTCAGCGGCCCGATCGAAATCGCGCGCAAAGAACAACGTGGCGCCATACCCCCAGCGTCCGATCAGATTCAGAGGTTCGTCGGCGACGATTCGCCCGGTCTCCAGCACGGCGTCCTTGGCCCTTCCCAAAGGAACGAGATGCCAGCCCGAATAAGTGAGCCGTACGTACGTGGACGGATTCAGCGCGAGCGCGCGGCGGAAATGCCGGGCGGCTGATGGCCAGTCGTAGTAGAGCATTGCCGCAACCTGGCCCAGGCAAGCGTGGGATTCGGCACTGCGGTCGTCCAGTTCCAGTGCATGGCGGGCCGCTTCGGCGGCTTTGGGGAGATAGTCGAGCGCGGGCAGGCCTGCTTCTGTAACCAGGCCGAGGCAACATTGCGCAATTCCCGACCAGGCGGGCGCGCAGGCCGCATCCATCGCAACCGCGCGCTCAAAGCAGGCCAGGGCCTTGGTAAACGCCCCGGGCGCGTATCTCTGCCAATGAAAGCGCCCTTCGAGATACGCCTCGTTGGCGGCCACGTTGAAAATGGAACGCCGGGGAACGCCGAATTCCACGTGAAATTGCCGGGCTACATCGGCCGCGATCTCGTCCTGAAGCGCAAAAACGTCCGCCATCTGTCGGTCGTAGCGCTTGGAGGAAAGGTGGGTTCCTGTGGCTGCCTCGATCAATTGGACGGTAACGCGAATCTGTCCGCCGCTGCGGCGAACGCTCCCTTCGAGCACGTTGTCCACATCCAGGGCGGCGGCAATGCGGCGTATGTCGTCATTCTTTCCTTTGAAGGCGAACGCCGAGGTTCGCGCCAGGACTCTTAGACCCGCAATCTGCGCGAGCACGTTGGTTATTTCTTCGGTAAGCCCGTCACTGAAATATTCATCCTGCGGATCGCCGCTGAGATTGGCAAAAGGCAAGACGGCAATGGAATTCGCAGGCGCACGGTTCGAGAATTCGGGAGCGGCAGTGGGCGTGGTCGCGCCGCCCCCGACCGGTGCGATAAAGGAATACCCGATCCGCGCAACGGTTTTTATATATCGGGGAGTGACCGCGTCGTCGCAAAGCGCGGTTCGCAGCTGGCGAATGCATCGGTTGACGCCGGTCTCGAAATCGACGTTGGTTCCGTCTTTCCAGAGCAGTTCCCGGATCGTGCCCCGCGTGACCAACTCTCCCGGATTCATCAGAAGAAGGTTGAGCAGCCTCGCCGGCTGCGGCTGTAAACGAATAGGAGTGCCATTCTTCGCCAGTTCCAGGGTTGCGGCGCGAAACTGGAACACCCCAAAGCGGTATGCCGAAGTCGCCTTTGCTGAACCGGCTCTGGGCATTCTTTAGATCCCCAGTATCTAACATTTTGGACATCGCAGTCCACTGCGCTTCGCGCAGATTCTTTCGCAAGCCTGTGTGAGTCAATCATTTACCCGCGCAGATAAAAGAGCATAACTTGAGCATTCCGCGCGTATCGCCTTTCTGCATTTCCTGGTGCAACATCGAAGCCAAGGAAATTCCAATTTTCCACTGGGACAGAACAGAAAGGACACACCTTCTTATGTCGAGCACGAAAACAACTCCGCTACCGGTAGCCCCACCGGATTCCGTTGGCTTCTCTCCTGAGCGCCTGAACCGCCTCGACGGCGCAATGCAGGCAGAGATCGACGCCGGCCATTACGCCGGAATCAGCGTAATGGTTGCCCGCCATGGCAAGCTCGTGAAGTCCGGGTGCTACGGCTATCAGGCGCTCGGAGGCGGTGAGCCGCTGCGGGAGGACGCCATCTACCGCATCGCCTCGATGACCAAACCGACCATCGCCGTCGCCATGCTGCTTCTTTATGAAGAAGGCAAGTGGCAGCTCGACGATCCCGTCACGAAGTTCATCCCGGAGTTCGCCGATTTGCAGGTGTTGCAGGATGGCAACCTCGTGCCCCTTGACCGCCCAATGACCATGCGGCATCTGATGGCCTCCGCCGCGGGCTTCGCTTTTGGCCCCGCGTTCGGCAGCCGCAATCTGAAGGTGGATGAGATGTACGCCAAGGCCGATCTTTGGAGTGGCACGAACGACGACATCATTCCCAAACTGGCCAAGCTCCCTCTCGAAGCGCAGCCCGGTACGGAATTCCGTTACGGTCTTCAGCAGGAGGTGCAGGGCGCGATTCTCCGGCGTATCGCCGGTGAGCAGCTTGACACTCTCCTCGAACGGCGAATCTTCGCGCCACTGGGTATGAAAGATACCGGCTTCGACGTAGCGCCTGATCAACGCGACCGCATCCCGCCGCGTTATATGCTGGACAAAGACCTCAAGCTGGTCCTTGCGCCGGACCAATCGCCATTTGCAGCCGTCGCCGGAACTCCCCCCGGTGTGAAGCCAAAATACCTGCTGTCGATCGCCGGGCTCTACTCGACAGTGCAGGACTACATCCGTTTCGCGCAGATGCTGGCGAATCGCGGCACGCTCGACGGCGTCCGGATACTGTCGCCTACTTCCGTCAAGCTGATGACGACCAACCTGCTGCCGCCGGGCGTGCCGGTGCATTTCACTCAGCCGTTCGCGTGTGTTGGCTATGGCATGAACGTTGGCATTGTGCTCGAGCCATCGCACGCCGGTTTCAATGGAGGCGCCATCGGCGCGGGTAGCTTTTTCTGGGGCGGCGTCCACGGCACCTGGTTCTGGGTCGACCCCACCTACGACATCGTTGTCGTCGGTATGATCCAACAGCAAGACGCGGGGAATGCTATGACTGGGCGTCCGTATCCCGTACCGGATGTGCGGGGCATAGCGCGGTCTATCACCTACGGAGCGTTGCTCGACCCTGCGCTCTGACACTAACTTCTTAATTACCAACACAGAAAGCGGGCAACAATATGTCATACGAATACCCGATACAAATTTCAGCCATGTTTGAAGGCCATGCAGGGCACATGGCCAGCTTTGGGATTTCCGCGGAAGTCATCGCTCAAATGCGGAACTCTATAAAAGACATGTGGACGAATGCTCCAGGAGGATGGGTATACGAATGGTCGAAGCTGGCCGCTCAGTCTGCCGCCGAAGGCAACCACTACTGGGCGTCAGTTCTGTACGGGTGGGCCAAATTTCCCTGCCTGGCCAATGACTCTCGCCGGGCAGCGCTGGCGAAACAGGCCGAAGAATATGTCGCCGCGGCGCCTACATTTGACGTGCGGTTTGAACGCCGCATTTTTACTCTCCCCTATGGCGGCAAAACTGTTGACATCCCGGTACATTTCTTCGGCGGTCCCGCCGACCGCAAAACGTCGCCTATCGCGATCGCAAGCGGAGGAGTGGACACCTGGAAGATGGACATGCATGACATGTTCGTCGCGATGGCGAAGGAAACCGGCACAACGATCCTCGCATTCGATCACCCAGGCGCCGGTGAAACGGCCCAGGTTCCGCTGAACGAAACCGCTGATGAGGCCGTGCTCAGAATCGTCAAGGAAGCCCGCCAGATTGGAAATGGACGCGTGGCGCACTTCGGCCTGTCGTTTGGAGGTAATTTTTCAGCGATGACCGGGCTTGCCGGCGCCGTCGACGCGGCTGTCGATCTCGGAGGCCCGGTGGATCACGCGTGGGACGAAGAAAACGTAAAGCAGCTTCCTTACGGCATGGACGGCATCCTGGGAAACGCCTGCGGCTTAGATCATAAGCCCGAACCCAAGGAGCTCGTCGCCGCTTGCGTCCGCTTGTCCCGCAGGTCTCTTCTAAGCGAAAACAAAAACGCTCCCATGCTCGTCATCAATGGCGCGGACGACCCGTTTGTTCCGCAATCCGACACTCTGGTATTCGAAGGCCGCGCGAACACTGAAGTCCACCTGATTCCAGGGACTGGACACTGCGCCGTGTCCAAGATCGGTGAGGTTATGAAGACGATCAACGGCTGGCTTAAGGCATGGGCGGCAAAAGGATGAGGCTTCCATTCGCAAAGAATGTAAGCCTCTTTTCGCCACTACGCGAGTTTCGGTCGACAGCCTGAACCGTCTTGTCGATCCTCCGCTTTAGTAAAATGATTCTTCGCTTCAAGAACGGTTGTTCACTGCAAAACTTCACCGAAAGGAAACAGTCCAATGTCACAAAGCTTACCCGCATCGTCAGCAGGGACAGCAACTGCCTCCGCACCAGAGAAATATCCTTTCTTCCCCGACAACATAGAGTTCTGGTTCGAGGCCAAACGTGCCTTCGGAGCCAGCAGCTACGGCTCCAGCGAGTTCGGCGAAGTCATGGCCAGCCTTAATCGCATAACATCCGGCGACTACGAAGGCTGGTATAACGAGTGGAATGCCACAGCCGAACGGATTTCCGCTGAAGCTGATGCGCAACTGGCTGCCGGTCATCGCGTAAGCGCACGCGACGGCTACCTGCGCGCAGCAAATTACTTCCGCACCTCCGAATTCTTCCTGCACGGCAACCACGAAGACCCGCGAATTTATAGCGCCTACAAGAAGTCAATCCGCGCATATAAACTCAGCGCCAGCCTCTTTGACCCACCTATTCTTCCGGTGGAGATTCCTTATGAGAACACGACTCTACCCGGCTACTTCCATCGCGTGGACGAATCGAACACCAAGCGTCCGCTCCTTATTCTCCACACGGGCTTCGATGGGTCAGCAGAAGAGATGCATGGCGAAGGCGCACGGGCCGGCGTCGAGCGTGGCTGGAACGTCCTGGCCTTCGATGGCCCCGGCCAGTACGGGCCGATTCATCGCGAGCGCCTGCCTTTTCGTCCGGATTGGGAGAAAGTCGTCACCCCGGTGGTTGACTTCGCACTCACTCTGCCTGGCGTTGATCCGGAAAAGATAGCTCTTATGGGAGTCAGCTTTGGGGGCTATCTGGCGCCACGTGCCGCAGCTTTTGAGAAGCGAATCTCAGCCCTTGTCGCCAACGACGGAATTTACGATTTCGGCGTCACTCAGTTGTCATCCGTCCCGCCGGATCAGCGGGAAGCCTTTATTGCTGCCGTCAATCAGAAAGAAGCTCCCGAACTCGACCGCAAGATCGTAGAGGGTATGAATAAGTCGCCTGACGCCAAATGGGGTGGAGATCAAGCTGGGTTCGTCATGGGTGAGTCCACGCCTCACGCTACCGTTGCGAAAATTCTCAAATTCAATCTTCGCGGCGGCATCGCAGAGCAAATCTCCTGTCCTACGCTGGTCCTCGATGCCGAAGAGGATATGTACTTGAAGGGCCAGCCGGACGTGCTTTTTGAGCACCTCACCTGTCCGAAGACCATGATCCGCTTCACAACCGCGGAAGGCGCCGGTGCGCACTGCCAGTGCGGCGCCGATCGTCTCTCGAACGCTCGCATTTTTGACTGGCTCGATGACACGTTTGGTCTCGCGGCCAAACCGCTAAATGCGCAGCCTCTCTCCGCAAAGAGCCCAGCAGAGACAACGGCGCCGGCGAAAGACAAGAGGCCCTCGAAGCTCGAACTCGATCGCCGCCTTGATCCCCGCATCAAGAAATTCTTCGCCGCCATGCCGACGCCAGTAGAAAAGCCGAACGTTTCGAGCCGCGAAGAATTGCTCGCACAAGAAAACTCTTCAGCGATGCTGGCCGCACTGGAGCGCCAAACGGCCCTGTTCGACTCGATGGACAGCGAGGAGATCGCTCCGTCCGCCGGCTTGAGCGTGCGCGTCGAGACCCTCACCTCCTCGCCCGACGGAAACACCATCAAGATCCGGTATGTCCGGCCGGATAACAGTGAGACTCTGCCATGCGTGTGTTACATTCACGGCGGCCGCATGGAGATGAGTTCATGCTTTGAGGGCAACTATAGGACCTGGGCCCGCATGATCGCCGCCAAAGGCGTCGCGGTGGCCATGGTTGAATTCCGTAACTCCGTGCACCCCTCCGCTGTACCGGAAATCGCTCCATTTCCCGCTGGCCTGAACGATTGCATCTCGGGCCTCAAGTGGGTACACGCCAACGCAGCCGCCCTCAACATTGATCCGAGGCGCATCATCGTAGCCGGAGAAAGCGGCGGTGGCAACCTGACTCTCGCCGTAGGCATGAGGTTGAAGCAGGATGGGGAAGTCGGCCTGATTCAGGGCCTCTACGCCTTGGTCCCCCAAATCGCTGGTGAGTGGCCTCTGCCGGAGTACCCCTCTTCCATCGAGAATGAGGGGATCGTGCTCAACTTCGGGGACAACCGCGCCACCATGGCCTATGGCATCGAGGCCTTCAACGCCCGCAATCCGCTTGCGTGGCCTCGCTTCGCCACACGCCAGGATGTCGAGGGCCTGCCGCCGACGGTCGTCAGCGTAAACGAGTGCGACCCGTTGCGTGATGAGGGCATCGCCTTCTATCGGCTTCTGATGGATAGCGGCGTCTCGGCGCGTTGCCGCCAAATGATGGGCGCCTGTCACGGCCTCGAGCTTTTGCCGGCTATCTGTCCCGATATCGCTCACTCCACCGCCAGCGATATCGCAGACTTCGCGATCACGTCAGGCGGTTTCAAGCAAAAAAGCTAACAACCGCCGGCTGGAATCCGCATCTGTCGGGTTCCGGCCTTCGGGCCCTGCGATTCAATTACAAAGCCAGGTACTGGTGGATGAAGGCGATGGCCATGCTGCCTTCGCCCACTCCACTCGATACTCGTTTGATCGAGTTATGGCGCACGTCACCAGCCGCGAACACGCCCGGCAGGCTGGTCTCCAGGGGAAACGGGTGGCGATCGAGTTTCCAGCTGGTGAGGTCGCGCCCGGTGCAAATATAGCCGCGCCGGTCCCGCTCCAAATCGCCTGGTAGCCAGGACGTGCTGGCATCGGCGCCGATCATCACGAACAATGCATCGGCTTCATGGCCAAGTGTCTTCTCCATCTCATGAGGCGCTTGAACAAGAGCCTCAATTCGTTCCAGGCGATCTTCGCCGTCAACCGAAACGACCTGGGTAAAGGGGAGCACCTGGATGTTAGCCTTCGATGCAATCTGATCGATCAGGTATTGCGACATGCTGAGTTTCAGCCCCTCGCCCCGCACTAACACCTGTACTTGAGCTGCATAGCTCGACAAGAACATGGCAGCTTGTCCCGCTGAATTGCCGCCTCCTACGATGAAGACCTTCTTGCCGACTACATTTGCCGCCTCGTGGCGGGCCGCTCCATAAAATATGCCGCGTCCCAACAGGCGGTCTTCGCCCTTCGCTTGCAGCAGACGCCAGTCCACACCTGTGGCCAACACCACAGCCTGGGCTGAAACCGACTGGCCTCCGTCGAGCTCGCACACATAGCCTTCACTCGATGGAGTAAGCTTTTCCACCGAACGCGTCAGCGCAACTTCCGCGCCGAATTGGGTCGCCTGCTTGAATCCGCGCCCGGTCAGGTCTTCCCCTGAAATCCCCTCAGGAAATCCCAGATAATTTTCGATACGGGATGATGTACCTGCTTGCCCGCCTGCTGCACAGCGCTCGACAATCAGTACCCTTAACCCCTCAGAACTCCCATAAACACCGGCGGCCATACCGGCCGGTCCGGCCCCCACAATCACCACGTCATAGCTGTCGCGATTAGGCTTGGTCTGCAGCTGCAAGGCATCCGCAAGCTCCCTCGTGGTCGGCGGCTCAATGAAAAGTTGTCCGTCAACGCTTACGGCCGGGCAATCGGGGTCGTCGGAGACGCCGGCAGGCGCCCGTTCCGGATAGGCATCACGATCAACCCACTCGTAAGGAATACGGTTCGCTGAAAGAAATTCGCGGATGTTATGGCAGTCCGCATCCCTGTTGCGGCCGAAGATGAGCACCCGCGATGTTGGTAAAGATAAGGAACGTTGCTGGATCAACAACAGCCGTTCACCCAGCGTCTCCAGAATGATGGTGCGGGCTTCTTTTGAGCCCCGAATCAAGTGATGAAACTGCTGCTTATCCAGGCGCGCGATGCGGCACGAGGTTTGGGCGCGCAATGAGCCGAAGGTCGGAGTGCCCATTAGAAGAGGCACTTCACCTAAGAAATCGCCCTGTTTGAACTCGTGCTCCGCAAACTCGGTCTGCTTGCCGTGAACATTTAGAACTATCCGCAGACGGCCCTCCAACAGCACGTAGAACCAGGCGGGCGCGCCCTCCCGAAAGAGCCATTCTCCCGGCTTGAGCCGCACATCGGCGATAATCTGCGCCAATCGAGCGCATTCGGCCTCGTCAAGACAGGCAAAGATTCTGGCTTGTCGCAACTCTTCTGGATTAAACATGAACGCTCCCTTTAATGACTATAGATCAGCGTATAGATCTATACACCGCAAGTGCTGTCAATGAGATCCATGGCAGGCAGACCATCGACGTCAACTTGTCTGCGCACTTGGTCGACGCGCCGCTGCGTAAACCGCCGGGCGCCGCCGGAGTCAAGCACAGCGGCTGGTTCCTCCAGTGATCGGCATAGGGGCGGCGGTCGCCCGCCGACCCCTGCCACACCACCGTGCGTACGGGTCCGTACACGGCGGTTCGATTGGTTGCGTCAGCACTCCTCGAACAACGATGGAAGTCCGAG
>Ga0208193_1000670_pt1 | contig 16813 bp, 17 predicted proteins | sample June2015DPH_17_2_FD_184716 | JGI IMG/M metagenome (GOLD analysis project Ga0208193, IMG submission 184716) | Peatland microbial communities from SPRUCE experiment site at the Marcell Experimental Forest, Minnesota, USA - June2015DPH_17_10... | ecosystem: Environmental > Terrestrial > Soil >... | reverse complement strand
TCCTGCACCAGCTTGACGAGCGCCTCGGAAAAATAGCGGTTGATCGCCATGTACGCAGAAAACTCCTGCGGATCGTAGCGGAACGCGCCGGGGAAATAATGGTGCAAAGGCCACAGGGACCCGTTGCAGAAGCCGTTGTAATAGCCGTCGAAGCTGGCGCTAGGCAGATCGACGGTCACGAAGCGAATGTTGTCTTTTTCGTGGACCTCGGGCTCGGCACTCGGCGATTCCTGCGTCTTACCGCTCCAGCCGAACCACATTCCGCCGTCCGGGCCGTGCAGCGCGGCGAGCACGCCCACGGCAAGCCCGCCGGCCGGAACGCTTTGATCGGGAAGCGCGACGCGATTCGAAACGACGACAAGCCGAGCCATATGTTTGCGTTCTCCTAACCGCCCAACGTTCGCACATTGCCGGGGTAAACAACGTAGACGGTGCGCCCTAACCCATGTAGTTCCCGTCCTACACGGGCTGCGGGCCACAACCGCCCTTCTCTTACGCGCGAGATACCGCGTTTGAATGCCATTGAGCCCATCATGACGCGATCACTGCCATGCTTTTCGTTTCTCTACAAACCGGATACTTATTTCGATTCATCTTTGCAGATGTTGATTGCAGACTGCCTGCCAAGCGACGGAAGAATCATCTCGTCGCGCAACTCAACAGCCAAGGAGCAGTCATGAACAGCTTTACAGTCACCGCCGTCGGCAACCTCGCGAAGGATCCGGAAATTCACACCAAAGGGGACACCACGTACACGCGATTTTGCCTGGTGGGCAACGACTATGCAGGCAAGGATGAGCACGGCAATGCACGCGAGGCGGTCACCAGTCTCTGGTTCGTGGCCTTTGAAGGTCTGGGAGAGACGATAGCCAAGAACGTGCGCAAGGGAGATCAGCTCATCCTGCAGGCACAGATCCGTTCCAATAACTGGACGGACAAGGAGGGCGAAAAGCAGTACGACTATTCATTCGTCGTGCAAACGTTCCGTTTCGGAGCTCCCGGCAAAATAAAGCGTGAGGAATTGGCGGCGCGGCGGGACGAGAGAGAGGAAGCTCTCGAGACCGAAATCTAGAGAAGGCCGAAATCTACTGAAAGCCAAAATTCATACATAGCGCATTCAAAGGAAAACGGACCGGCGCGCGCGATAACTGCCGCGCCCGCAACAACTCGGAAAAGGAATTCCGCCGTGCATCACCCCCAATCGCATCGTCTCGGCCCGCAGCAGATCATCCTGCCTCTCATGCTGATCATGTGCGCGATCGGCGCGCCCGACCTGGCATTGGCGCAGGCCTCGCCCTTCCTGACGGGAGCGACTGCACTGCAGACCAACATTCTCTCCTGGCTGACGCCGATCGCCATCATTCTCGTCATGGTTCTTGGCGGCCTGGCTATGGCAAACCGAATGTCCTGGGGGTGGTGTATCGGCGCGATTCTTGGGATTGGGATCGGCTTCGGGGCGCCCCAGATAGTGACCTGGGCTCGCGGCCTGTTCGGCGTCTAGGAGGCAGTCGTGAGCGAACGAAATTCCGGACTCATCGCCGATCCTCTGTTTGTCGGCGCGACGCGGCCTCCCATGCGGTGGGGCGTGACCTATTCGGCGCTGCTGTTCAACATGGTATCTACACTGGAGGTGTTCTTGCTGACAAAGAATCTGCTGACAATGCTGCTCTGCGCACCGATTCACGGTGTATGCCTGCTGCTCTGTGCCCGGGACGCGCGTTTTTTCGATCTCGTGATGCTGTGGGCGCGCACTCGACTGCCGGCGCTGTTCGCCAACCTGCGCGTGTGGAAGGCCAGCAGCTACTGCCCGCTGAATCTCGATTTGCCGACGCGCCGTGGCCGCAGACGGCAGGGGCGTGATGCGCATATGACAGCGCCCTGGATATAGATGCCGGTGTTACTTCGAGCTCTAACAATCCGCAACTCGGCCGGGCGGCGCTCGGCGTCGAGCGCCAAGACCTGAACTTCCCCGCGCGGTCAAAGCAGCCTGATTTCAAGAAATGGAAATTGATGTCCGATCGAGTGTTTTCTGGATAAAGACCCCGCGAATGCGCGGCCTGCTCTGCGGCTCGTTGCTGCATCTGTACTTGCATGGTGTGGTTCGCGGATCCGCAGCACCGAATAGGGGGCCGTAGATGGACGATGCGCGCGTCCCGCGCTTGTCAAGTTTGCGAGCCGGTGCAATACTGCCACAAGCGTTCAGCTCAAGGATCGACCTGCATGGCCCATCATTTGCGTCTGCTCGCATTCTTAGCAATGGCCAGCGCAATTGCCATGCAATTACCAGCCAATCGCGCTCGGTCCGCTACTGAGCCACCCTCCCAAGACGCGACTATCCCAGGGCCTTCGCGTGAGACTCCTTCAACGCTCGATACGGTCACCGTCCAGGCGCGCAGGGATCGGGAGATCAAGCGGCAAATCACAAAGTTCGTCTCCGGCGGCGTCGTCACCTACCGCAATGATTCCCTTGAGCGGTGGAACCAGCCGATTTGCCCACTGGTGGCGGGTGTGCCGAGCGAGCAAGCAGAGTTCATCCGTGCACGGGTTTCCGAGGTCGCCAGGGACTCACACGCGCCGCTGGGGGCCGAACACTGCAAGCCCAACCTGTTCGTCGCGATCACTAATGACCCTGATCTATTGATCGAAAAATGGAACAAGCGCTCCGGAGGCTTGTTCAGCACCTGCAACGGTTTGGGGTCGGTCAAAAAATTCCTGCACTCTCGCCAACCCGTACGCGTCTTTTACAACGCAAAATTCACCTCGGCCGGCGGGCCGGACGCAGGCGCGGGCGTAGCCGCGTTCGTACTGAATTTCACCTCCATAGGCGATTGTCTGGGTGCGCCGCCCGTAGGCACAATGTTGCACCATGGGGAGGTGCAAGCACTGACATCGGTCATCATCGTCGTGGACGGCGGGCAGACCACAAAGATCAACATGGGGCAGCTTGCAGACTACATCGCGATGATGGGACTTGCACAGATCCGCGTGCAAGCAGATACGGGCACAGCACCCAGTATCCTGCATCTATTTCAAGGATCTGACCCGCAACCTCTGGGACTGAGCCCATGGGATGAAGCCTTCCTCCATGGTCTTTACACCACCGACCAGTCGAGTGTCCTCGAGGTGCCCATAATCGAGGACCGCATGTTTAAGCAGATTGTCGGACGTTAGCGGCGATCCTGGATTGTGTGGGAACACTGACCGCTTTGGATCGGTTCTTCAAACTGCTCCAGAAACACCGTGAGGCCGGCATCATTACTTGGTTATCCCAACTCCGCAAATTTGGTATAACCGGATTTATTGAGCTCATGGGGGTTCCGATCAGCGCGAATTTCTAACGCTTCCTTCGAAATTTCCTATTCGGAGACGCGACGGCTTCTTTCTCTTCAAACGAGGCACTTAATTCGATTCAAGTTCCCCTGCGCTGCTTGCAGACTGTCTGCCTCGCGACGGATGAATCATTTCGAGTCGCGCAACGCAACCGCCAAGGAATCGGCATGGACAGCTTCACAATAACCGCCGTCGGCAATCTCGCCAAGGACTCGGAACTCTCTGCCGAAGAAGACATGACCGACGCGTGCCTGACGATTCCGCGGGCTGGCATCTGATCATGGTTCTGCTCAATCGCACGGCCGCAATGGGCCGAGAACTCGCAGCGGCGGATCGCATTCCGTACACCGCCCATGTGGCGCCGACGGTGGTCAGGACTGCTTTCGGCGACTATCTCCAAGTGTTCAGGCTCGGAGGCACGAGCTTCGAGAGCAATGACGACGAGGAGCTGAACAACTGGCACGAGCGGCTCAACGTATTGTGGCGCAATGTCGGCAGTCCCAACGTGGCGCTTTGGACGCAGGTGATTCGCCGCCGCGCGGGAATTTCTGCGGGCTCGGATGAGGCCGCCGCGCCGGGCGACTCTGGCAGTGCGTTCGCCGCTGCTCTCGATGCGAAGTATCTCAGCCGCCTTGCGAACGAGACCTTGATGGTCAACGAGATCTATCTCGCCGCGCTCTATCGGCCGACGTCCGGCATTGCCTCCGGCCTGGCATCGAAGGTGTTGGAGAAAGCGCGCCGAGAGGGACCGCTGTTGGTCGCCGCCGATGCGGTGGATGCTTGCGAGAAGCTGGCACAGACCCTGAAGGCCTCCTTGGCCCGGTACGAGCCCGAGCTGCTGGGTACCTATCTATCCGCGAACGTCTGGTGCTCTTCGCTGCAGGAGTACCTCGCTTTGCTGATCAACGGCGAGTGGCAGCGGGCGGCGCTGCGCGCCGGGCCGCTCAGTCATTCACTTGCGACCGCGCGCCTGTTCTTCGGCACCGAAGCCATCGAATACCGCTCGCCGGCCGCGACGCGCGTGGGCGCCATGCTCGGCATCAAGGAGTACCCAACTCCGAGCATTGTCGGAATGTTCAACCGCCTTTTATCGGCGCCATTCGCGTTCGTGCTGACGCAGTCGTTTACTTTTTTGACGAAGGCCGCGGGTCAGAATCTGCTGCAACGCCAATTCAATCGCATGATAAACGCCGGCGATTTTGCCTTGTCCCAGGCGGACGAACTGAAGGACGCGCTGGACGCACTCACGAGCAACGAGTTCGTCATGGGCGATCATCACTTCTCGCTGCAAATAATGGCCGATATCCCGGATTGCGATATCGATGCCGGCGGCGGCCGGTTGAGGGAATTGAACGATCACATCGCGCTGGCGCGCAGTCTTCTTGCCGATACCGGCATGTTGGTTGCGCGAGAGGACCTGGCCCTGGAGGCGGCATTCTGGGCGCAGCTCCCGGGCAACTTTCCCGTTCGGCCGCGCAAGGCGCCAATCACGTCGCGAAACTTTGCCGCGATGGCACCGTTTCACAATTATCCCACCGGGCGCGCGACCGGGAATCATTGGGGCGAGGCATTGAGCCTGTTCGTGAGCAGCGCGCGCTCGCCCTATTATTTCTCGCTGCATGCGAGCGACCCCACCGATCCCGATGGCGGCAGCCGCAAGGATACCGGCCACACGCTCATTTGCGGCCCCACGGGCTCCGGCAAGACAGTGTTCATCGGTTTCCTGATCGCCATGCTCGACAGGCAGGGTGCGACTCAAGTGATTTTCGACAAGGATCACGGACTCGAGATTCTGGTGCGGGCACTGGGGGGCGAATACCTCTCCTTGAGGAACGGCGTTCCCACCGGCTTCAACCCGTTGCAGTTGCCGATTACGCCGGGCAACGTCGAATTTCTGAAGGCGTGGCTGGGCGAGCTCAGCGCCGGGCCGCCGCAGGCGAGGCGCGCAGGCCCAGCGCGAGAAACGGCCGATCTCGATCAGGCGCTGCGCGGTACCCTGGCTTTGGATCCCGAGGCGCGCCGCCTATCGCGCCTGGTCGAATTCCTCGATCCGACCGATCCGGAGGGCCTGCATGCGCGCCTGGCACGTTGGTGTGAAGTGTGCGGCGGCGACTACGCCTGGGTCTTCGATAACTCTCGAGACACCGTGGTGTCGCGGTTGACGCGCCGCTCGATCATCGGATTCGACGTGACGGAGTTTCTCGACAATTCGCTGACCCGTTCGCCCGTCACCCTGTATCTGTTCCATCTGGTGCGGCAGCTTCTCGATGGCCGCCGGCTGGTGTGCTGGATGGATGAGTTCTGGCGCCTGTTGGCCGACCCGGCCTTCGAGAATTTCGCGAAAGACGGCCCGAAGACCTGGCGAAAACTCAACGGGGTGATGTGCCTTGCGACGCAAAGTCCGAGCGATGTGCTCGACAGTCCCATCAGCCGAACCCTGGTCGAACAGACGCCGACAAAGATTTTCTTTCCGAACGCGGATGCGGATTTCCAGGAATACACGCGGGGATTCGGGTTGACCGAACGTGAATTCAAACTCGTCAAGATAGAGCTCGAGCCGGGTTCGCGGATGTTCCTGGTCAAACAGGCGCATCACAGCGTGGTCTGCCAGCTCGACCTCAAGGGTTTCGATGCTGAGCTGGCAGTGATTTCCGGCCGCGCAAGCGAGGTGCAGCGCATGCACCAGATCATATCGGAGACGGGGCCCGAGCCGGCAGCCTGGCTCGCGCCATTCATGGCGGCAAAGAGCCGCTAACCGATATCCATCCATTTCATAAGGAGATGCTCATGCCCACTCTCAAAGCTTTCGCCGCCACGGCATGTCTGGCTGTATCCGTTGCCGCCGCACCTACTGCCCGGGCGCAGTGGGCGGTCGTCGATGTGGGGGCCATTGCGCAGTTGATCCAGCAGCTACAAATCATGGAGCGACAATTGACGACCTCACGCGGGCAGCTGTTGTCGTCGCAGCAGGTGCTGCAGGCCATGTCAGGCGACCGCGGAATGGAAAACCTGCTGAGCGGCACCCAGCGCAATTACTTGCCTACCAATTGGGCCCAACTGATGGTCGTATTGCTGGGACGGCCTACGGGCACATACGCCGGACTCTCCGGCAGCGTGCAGAGCAACGTTGCCGCCAATGCCGTGCTCTCGCCGCAGCAACTGGCTGCTCTGTCGTCGTCCGATCAGCAGCAAATTCAAGCGGCGCGTCAATGGAGCGCCATGCAGCAGGCCGTTTCCCAAGCGGCGCTCGCGAACGCGAGCGGCCGGTTCGCCGCGCTTCAAACCTTGATCAGCGCCATTTCGACGGCGAAAGATCAGAAGGCAAGCCTGGATTTGCAGGCGAGGATCAGTGCCGAACTGGGCATGCTGCAAAACGAGCAAACCAAGCTTCAGGTGCTCTCCCAGGCGATGCAGGCGCAAGAATCGTCTCTGCGGCAGCAACAGACGGAGCGCGCGATCGCCGGACAGGGAAATTTCTCGACCCGCTTCCAACCGACTCCCTGAAGTCCTGTGATTGACGGAGCATGATATGGGATTCTTCGCGACGTTTTGGACTTGGCTCAACGGTCAGCTCGCCACCTACATCGGCACCAACACCGAGCTTCTGGCTTCCGCCCTCGAGCCCACCGTGGTCATGCTGGCGACCGTCTATGTCATGGCCTGGGGCTACTTGCATCTCACGGGCAAGATCGACGAACCCGTCCTGACCGGGGTGAAGCGCATCCTTGCGCTGGGCTTGATCCTCGGCGTGAGTCTGCAGCTGTGGCTGTACAACACGGTGATCGTCGACACCTTCTATAACGCGCCGGCACAGCTTGCCGCCGCCATCGTAGGAAGCTCGGACCCGGTGAGCACGATCGACACCATTTGGGAGAGCGGCGGTGCGGTTGGCGACAATCTATGGAACAAGGGCGCATTCTCATTCAGTAGCTTTGGGTTTTACATCGCGGGAGTCATAGTCTGGTGCCTGATGGGCGTGCTGTGCGTGTATGCCATGTTTCTGATTGCTCTTTCGAGCATCGCCTTGGCAGTCTTGCTGGCGCTCGGACCTCTGTTCGTGGCAATGCTGTTCTTCGATGCCACGCGGCGACTATTCGTCGCTTGGATCGCCCAGCTGACCAACTACGCCCTGATCACCGTGCTAACGGTGATGGTAGGCGCTTTATTGCTTCAAATCGTGCAGTCGTACGCCGCGCAAACCGCGGCGCGCGGCACGGCGATCTTGACGGTGGACGCGCTGCACATGGTGCTCATCGCCATGCTCGTGTTTCTCATATTGCGCCAGGTCATGCCGATTGCATCGGGACTGGCCGGCGGCGCATCGCTCAATTCCTTCGGCTTCGTGAGCCGCAGCGTCAGCGGGGGATTGCGGGGCGCAGGTAGGTGGTTGGAGCGCGGCGGCAATCGCGCGAGTCCGGTTGCAGAGAAAGCGGAGCGGTATGCGACACCCCGCGTGGTCGGCGCGGTCGGCGGCACGGCCACGAATGTGCGCGGCACGGCGACGAGTCTGCGCAACACGGCCGCGAATCTGCGCAGCAACGTCGCCCGATCCCAAGCGCTGAGCCGAAGATTGCGAGACGTGAGCCTTTGATGAGCGATACACCAAGGAGGGTGACATGAAGCGTCTGATCATTTGTTTGATACCACTGCTATGCGCATGTTCGACGCCGGCTGTGCGCTGCGACGCTCACCTGCAAAGGATCAATCCACCCGGCGTGAGCGATGTCCCCGGAACGATGGTCCAGGGCGCGCCGGCTCGGAGAGCGCCTTGATCGCGGCGCCGGCGGCACAGGAGTATTTCCGCGAGGCCGAATCGTGGGACGCGGATCGCGCGGCGCAGTTTCGCCGCAGTGCACGCACGGCGTGGTGGGTTGCCGGGGCCGGCTGGTCATGCGCCGTGGCCAGTGCACTGGCGCTCGCCCTGCTCATGCCATTGAAGCGCGTCGATCCGTTCGTAGTGCGGGTCGATAACAGCACGGGCATCGTCGATGTGGTGCCCGTGTACGCCGGCAGTGCAAACCCCGGGGAAGCGGTGACGCGCTACTTCCTGACGCACTATCTGACCATATGCGAACGCTTCAACTTTGCCACCGCGGAAAGCGATTATGAGGAATGCGGCGCATTTCATTCGGCGCAGCGCAACCAGGCGTGGTACGCGCTGTGGACCGCGACCAACCCCGCCTCTCCCCTGAACGTACACAAGGACGGCAGTACGGTTCGCGTACAGGTCAATTCGGTGAGCTTCTTCACGCGGGCGAGCGGCCTATCCGATCTTGCGCAAGTGCGGTACCTGAAAGCGGTGCGCCAGGGCGCCGGATCGGAGGAATCGTTCACGCATTGGGTGGCGACCATTCAGTACGCCTACGCCGATCCGGCGAAGGATCCGAAGGTTCGCCGCTGGAATCCGCTCGGTTTCAAGATCGTCGATTTTCATACCGAGCCGGAAGTCTTGACGGAACCGCCGGCTGCGAAGGAGCCGCATCATGAACAGTAGGACTCGACCGCGCGGCATTGCACGGCGATTGAGGGCGCCGGCATCCGGACTCTGTGCGCTGCTGTGTCTCAGCGCATCCCTCGCCGAAACGGTGCCGGTGAAGGGCCGCATAGACGGCCGCATACGGACCGCGGTCTATAACGCTGACGAGGTCTACCGGTTGCGCGGCTACGTGGGCTATCAGATCGATCTCGAGTTCGAGCCCGGAGAGACTTTCACGGGTCTCGGCGCGGGCGATTTGGAAGGGTTGTCCTTCGTCGGTCAGGACAATCATCTGTTTCTGAAGCCCAAGGCAGCCGGGGTGGCGACGAATTTGACCGTGCTTACGAGCCGGCGTCACTACCAGTTCGACTACACCGCGCTGGCGCGACGTCCCGCGGCCGACGACCCCGCCGTCGTTTATGCACTGCGATTCACGTATCCGCCGCTGCCTACTCAATCCGCTGCCGACGCGGCCGCCAAGAAGCTCGATTCGCAACTGCAGAGTGCAGGAACTCAGCGGGCGCGCAACACCGACTATTGGTATTGCGGCGGGCCTGTCCTGAAGCCGATCGCCGCCTCCGACGACGGCGTCCACACGCGCCTGCGGTTTGCCGCGAATGCCGACCTGCCGGCAATTTTCATCCGCAATGAAGACGGCAGCGAATCGTTGCTGAATTTCAACATGGACTCGGGCGACGTCATCGTGCACCGGGTTGCCAAGCAGTTCATCCTACGCCGCGGCAAGCTCACGGGCTGCGTCGTGAATCATGGATTCGCGGGCGGCGGCATGCGTCTGGATTCCGGAACCGTTACCCCTGAGGTCGAGCGCACGGTTCCCGGGAGCGTCCCATGAGCAGATTCGGCTTTTCGGTGAATGCCGTGCGGGGTGAACGCGATGCTACGGCCGTCAATCGTCCGCCCTCGATTCAATCCCGCATCAGCAACCTCTTGGCGGTCGGCCTCATGGGCCTTCTCGGCCTGGGCATGCTCATCTGGTACTACGCCAATGCGATCACCCGTCAGAGTCGGGCGCGCCAGCATGCGCAAGCTGCCTCGATCAGTCGCGCGCAGGGCGATATGCCCTTGCCGAGTCTGGGACGCATCGACCCACCGCCGCCGCCCCCGCCGGCATCGGCTCTCGATTCAACGCCCTGGGCACCGCCGGATTCTTCGTCATCGGCGGTTCTGACTCCGACTACCTTGCGCGAAATTCCGCTGGAGGCCAGCCAAACGACGGGGACGTACGGCGCACCGCAGCCCAAGACTCCCGAGCAGCTGACTTTGGAGCGCCAGTTGTCCGGTGTCGTGTACTCGCCGCAGAGCGCGGCGCAGACGGCGCCGGCGGCCCCGGCAGCGCCGACAAGCGAGCCCTCCGGCCCCCTCAGGCCCCCGCAGGCCGGCCCGCAGGAATCCGGTGAACTGGGAGCACTGCTGCGGCCCGGCGTCAGCGCGGCCGTACGCGCGCAAGTGCTGCCGACGCAACGACTGTTGTTGCCCAAGGGCGCCTTCATCGATTGCACATTGGAAACCGCCATCGATTCGACGCTGCCCGGCATGACCACGTGCGTCATGGCCACGGATACATTTGGCGCCGACGGTCAAGTCGTGCTGCTCGAGCGCGGCACCAAGCTGACGGGCGAGACCCGTGGGCAGGTGCAGTTGGGATCGGCGCGAGTATTCGTTCTATGGACGGAGGCTCGAACGCCGGCTGGGGTGATCGTGCCGTTGGCTTCCCCGGGCGCGGACGAGCTCGGACGATCGGGATTGCCCGGCACGGTCGACAATCATTTCTGGCAGCGATTCGGCGCGGCCATGCTGGTCTCGGTGATAGATGGTGCCGTGCAGGGCGCCGTGCAGTCGTCCCGCGGCGGCAACGGCACGGTCATCGTCGATCCATCGAGCACGCAAGGCGTAATGACCGAGGTGCTCAAGGGCACCATCAATATTCCGCCGGCGGTGATGAAGCAGCAGGGTGACCGCATTCAGGTATTGGTGGCGCGCGACTTGGACTTTAGGTCGGTTTATGAGCTCCGATCCGTTGCAGCCGCCCACTAGCGTCAGAGAGGGCACCCGGGAGGAGGTGTCCGCGCTGGGCCTGACGCTGCGCGCGCTGCGCCCTTTGCTCGCGAATTCCGATGTGATGGAACTGTGCATCAATCGCCCCAAGGAGGCATTCGTCGAAACGCGTGAAGGCTGGCGACGCGAGCCCTTACCCTTCGCAGACTTCGAATGGTGCAGCCGGCTCGCGAAGCTCGTCGCCAATTCGACTCAACAGCGGATAGACGCCACGGCTCCGTTGCTGTCGGCCTCCCTTCCTACCGGCGAGCGAGTGCAGATCGTCATGCCGCCGGCCACCACGGCGGGCTGCGTGGCGATCGCGATCCGCCGTCCGGCGGACCAGGTATGGAGCATAGAAGAGCTGGGGCGGCGCGGCATATTTCGGGGTACCCGGCATTCCGGCCAGAAGCTGGATGGCACCGAGGAAGAACTGCTGCGGCTGCTGGCTTCGTCCGACTACGAGGCATTCATGCGGCTCGCGGTTCACAGCCGCAAGAACATTCTGGTGTCGGGACCAACGGGATCGGGAAAGACGACGTGGACCAAGGCGCTGATTCGAGAGATCCCCAGCGACGAACGGCTGGTTACCATCGAGGACGCGAAGGAACTGGTGCTCGACCGGCACCCGAATCACGTGCGCCTGTACTACTCCAAGGACGATCAAGGCGTGGCGCGCGTTACCCCCAAGCAGTTGCTGGAATCGTGCCTGCGCATGAAACCCGACCGGATACTGCTTGCCGAACTGCGGGCCGAAGAAGCCTTCGACTACCTGCGCAACGTCAACTCCGGCCACCCCGGGTCGATCACCAGCGTTCATGCAACCACCGCCGAACTCGCCTTCGAGCAGCTCGTGCTATTGGTCAAACAGAATCCGGGCGGCCGGGAGCTGGCGCGCGGCGACATCAAAAGCCTTTTGTACCTTCTCATCGACGTCGTGATCCAATTCGGGGTCGAGCGGCACGAGCGCTTCATCAAGGAAATCTGGTTCGATCCGGAGCGCAAACGGCGATGATCGAAGCTGCTCTGGCGTATGGGGCGGTACAGGTGCCGATGATAGCGGGCCTGATACGGGTACGCGCGCGATGGCATCACTATGTGCTCTCACCGCTCGTCGCGGCGCCGCTGACCCTGGGGGTGGCGGCCGGCGTGGCGATATCGAGTGCCGTGCTTACCCATATGGGCGTCGGGAATCATGGTTTGCTGCGCTTGGCCGTCAGTATGGGATTCGGCGCCATGCTCGGCTATGCGGGCGGCACCCAGGGCGAGCAGGCCGACAAATCCCACCGCAGAGGTTCGATGATCGCCGAGGCGCCACGCGCGGCAGCTTCGCGGTCCCGCCAACATGAACGCGGTGCCGGAATCACGCTGGCCGGGACGGCGGTTCCGGCGCAGGACGAGGCAAAACACTTCAAATTGATCGGCACCACAGGCACCGGCAAGAGCACCGCCATCCAGGAAATCATCACCGGCGCACTGGCGCGCGGCGATCGTGCGGTGATTGCCGATCCGGACGCCGGCTATCTCCAGCGATTTTATCGGCCGGAGCGCGGCGATGTCGTGTTGAATCCCTTCGACACGCGTTCCGTGAAGTGGGACTTGTTCGCGGAGATCAAGAACCCGCACGACGTCGAGCAGCTGGCTCGATCGCTCATTCCCGATCACGACGGACAGGATCGCAGCTGGCGAGGCTATGCGCGCACGTTCTTCACCTCGGTCGTCCGGCAGGCGAATAAGGGGAAGATCAAGGACGTGGAAGAACTGTATCGGTTGCTGGTGGTGGCGGACACCGCAGAATTGCAGAAGCTCGTGCACGGTACGCCGGCACAGCCCTTCCTGGACGAGCACAACAGCCGCATGTTCGACTCGATCCGGTCGGTGACCAGTTCGGCGGTGGCCGCGCTCGAGTACGTGGGGGAGCAAACAGCCTCCGGGTTCTCCGTTCGAGAATGGGTGAGGGAGAAGCGGCCGGGCGTGCTGTTCATTCCGTACAAGGCCGGACAGATAGCCGCCCTGCGTTCGACCATCTCCGCATGGATGCGTTTGGCCATCTTCGAAGCCATGGATCAGGATGAACCGCGCGACGCCGAGTTACACGGACGTTCACGGGACGAGAACGGCCGCCTCTGGTTCGTCGTCGACGAATTGGACGCCTTGGGGCAAATCGATGGATTGAAGGACGCTCTGGCCCGCCTGCGCAAATTCGGCGGGCGCTGCGTGCTCGGTTTTCAATCCGTTGCCCAGGTGTCGAGTACCTACGGGCAGGGCGACGCACACACTATCGTCGAAAACTGCGGGAATACGCTGGTTTTGCGGTGTTCCGCCAGCGAGGGCGGCGGTACGGCCCGATTCGCGTCGCAGCTCATCGGCGAGCGGGAAGTGGTGCACACGACGGTATCCAAGAGCCGCCGCGCGACCGAAATACTGGGCTCGGTCACTCACAGTGAGCACCGCAGCGTGGAGCCGGCGGTCCTTCCCTCGCAAATCGAACAGCTTCCCGATCTCGCGGGCTACCTGAAATACGCATCGGACCCGCAGTGGCAGCGGGTGCGGCTCGATGCCAGGCAGGCATGGCAGCAGCGCCGATCAGGCGCCGCGGCGGGGGAGGAATTGCGCGGCGCTCAGCGGGGCGGTGGTCAGAATCTTGCGGCGCGTTCGAGCACAGATCGTGAGGGCCGCACGCATGAGTGATCATGCCCCGACCGTGGACGATTCGACCATGAAGTTCGGTCTCCTCATGGAGAGCGCGCAAGCTCATCAAAAGCTCGCGGAGACCCATCTCGAGGAGTTGCGTGCGCATACCCGCGACCTCGACGGCGTGGTACGCGACGAGATCAGGCGCACGCTGATCGAGGAACTGCGGACTTTGACCGCAGAAACCAAGCGCGCGACGGAGTCGTTGCGAAAGGTCAGACGCAGCGCCACCGTGCGCGTGGGGCTCTGGAGCATTGCGATCGCCGTTCTCTGCACCGGCATTCCTACCGCGGTCATGCGTTGGGCATTGCCGTCGAGGTCGGAGATCTCCACGCTGCAGGCGCGGCGCGACGAACTGGCCGCCAGCATCGCGATGCTCGAACGGCGCGGCGGCCGCATAGAGTGGCGCCGCTGCGGCGAGGCGACACGGCTCTGCATCCGTGTAGATCGCAAGGCGCCGATCTACGGCGAGAATGCCGACTTTTACGTCGTCGCGGGGTACTGAGCCAATGCAGTGGCCGACTACGTTCGCATGGGCGCTCAGCGGAAACGGGGTTTTGGCCGCCGTCGCCTGCGCGCTCGGACTCGCTGGATGCTCGAGGCTGATACGGCGCAAACCGACGGATACGCACAAACGCGGGGTCGTCCTCGCGGACGGGCGGACTGAACAGCGCCGCAGCGCCCGCCGGCGCAGAGCGGGGGTCGAGCAATTGACCCTGGCAGGCATCTCCGTCGCGGCCGCGGATGAAACCAAGCACTTCAAGCTTCTGGGCACGACGGGAACCGGCAAATCCACGGCGATCCGGGAGCTTCTCGGCGCGGCCATCGCGCGCGGCGATCGCGCCGTGTTCGCCGACCCGGATGGCGGCTATCTCAGCCGATTCTATGAACGCCATCGAGGAGACATCGTGCTGAATCCTTTCGAAGACAATTCAGTGAAATGGGATTTGTTTGCCGAGATCCAAAACAGTTACGACGTCGAACAGCTTACAAGCGGGCTGATCCCGGCCAGCGATGATCCCTCGGCGAGCGAATGGCGCGGATACGCGCGCACGTTTCTGACCGCGGTGGTGCGACGCTGCCATGCCTGTGGCCGCAGGGATATGGCCGATCTTTGGCGATTGCTCGCCATGGCCTCGGCAGATGAGCTGCGGCCCATTTTGCAGGGCTCGCCGGCGCAGCCCTTTCTGGACCCCGATAACGCCCGCATGTTCGGTTCGATTCGATCGGTGACCCTGTCGGCCATCGCCGCCTTCGAATACATTCAATTTCAGCGAGCCGCCCCGTTCTCCGTGCGCGAGTGGATCCGTGCCGAAGCGCTTCCGGGGGTTCTATTCATCCCCTACAAGGCCGCACAGATTGCCGCGTTGCGCACCGTGATTGCCGCTTGGATGCGTCTCGCCATATTCGAGGCCATGAGTCAGCCGGAAGACCGCGATCAGCGTCTATGGTTCGTCGTCGATGAGCTCGACGCACTGGGCGCCATCGACGGTCTCAAGGATGCACTGGCGAGGCTGCGTAAATTCGGATGCCGCTGCGTATTGGGGTTTCAGTCGATCGCGCAGGTATCCAGCACGTACGGACAGAGCCACGCACAGACGATCGTCGAAAATTGCGGAAATACCCTCATCTTGAGGTGCTCGGGCAGCGAGAACGGGGGCACTTCGCAGTTCGCATCGCGCCTGATCGGCGATCGAGAGATTCTCAGGCGCCAGGTATCGCGGGGCAGCGATCGCGACAGTGCGTTTTCGCTGCGCGGCGCTCGCCGTTCGCGCAGCATCACCGAGCAGCACGCCACGGAGCCGGCGGTCATGCCGTCCGAGCTGGAGCAATTGCCTGACCTTTGCGGTTACCTCAAGACGGCATCGTCGGCCGGCTGGCTGAAAGTCGCGTTCGGCGATCGGCCCGGCGCCGAGCGCCGCCGCCATTGAGCGTCGACCCGGCAAATTACGGAGTCCCGCCATGTCACAGATCCCACCTCTCCCCGGCGCCAATGTCCGTTCGCATTGCTACTTCGTGGCCCGCACCCGCGTGCGCTGCCCATACTGCGGCTTACCGACCGGTTTGCTGGCAGTGGCGGTGCCGCACGACCATGAAATCTTGCATGAGGACGACGGCGACGATGCCGACGACCGCGCAGAGCCTTCCGCGGAAGTGTGGCAGCGGGCGGGCGTCAATGCCTTTCTCTTTTATGTGCATCATCTGTCCGACGGAGCCCGGGACCAATTGAACCGGCTGTCCCGGTGTTTTCGTCCGGCTCACTGCGCAGCGACAATGAACACGTATTGGGTCAATCATTGCGAGCGCTGCGGCAGACCGCTCGGCGATCACGAACTGCATTGCGAGCCCGGTGTCTTCATGGCGTCGAGCGAGGCAGCCGCGGCGAACATAGAACTCGTACGCATACAAGAACCCTTCGTTGCGGTGGCGGCAGGCTATGCGGTGGAGCCGGAGTTCTTCGCCTTCATGCGCAAAGGCTGATCGTCATGGCCGTCTATTTCCTGAACTTGAAGACCTTCGGCCGCTCCGGCGGCAGCAGCGCTGCCAGCGCCGCCGCCTACCGTGCCGGTGAACGCATCCGCGACGAACGTACCGGCAGGACCTATGATCATTCCGAGCGTCAGGACGTCATGCACAAGGAAATCGTGCTGCCCAGCCGATTCGCCGGCGAGGACATGGCGTGGGCTCGGGATCGGGCCACTCTCTGGAATGCGGCGGAGAGCGCCGAGGTGCGCAAGAACGCGCGGGTCGCCCGCGAATACCTCGTCGCGCTGCCGGTCGAACTCTCGCCGGCCCAACGGGTGGGCTTGGTGAGGGGATTCTCGCAGGAGCTATCGGACCGATACGGATTTGCAGTTGACGTCGCCATTCACGCGCCGCGAGAGTTCCCCGGCAGCGACGCGAGGAATTTCCATGCGCATCTGCTCGCAACGACCCGCGAGGTCAAGGCGGAGGGCCTGGGCGCCAAGACGACGCTCGACAGGAACGACAGCGACCGCCGCAAGCTGGGTCTGGAACCCGCAATCAACGAACTACTGCACGTCAGAGCACGTTGGGCGACGGTGACCAACGAAGCGCTGCAGGAGGCTCACGTCGCGGCGCGCATCGATCATCGCTCCCTCGAAGCACAGGGGATCGATCGCGAACCCCGGCCGTACATCCCGCGGGCCGCATTCGAGATGGAGAGGCGCGGGTATCGGAGCGTGGTGGCCGAGCGCATGCGAGAGGAATATAAGGTGCGGGAACAGGCGCGGCTGG
>Ga0208193_1000669_pt1 | contig 16828 bp, 12 predicted proteins | sample June2015DPH_17_2_FD_184716 | JGI IMG/M metagenome (GOLD analysis project Ga0208193, IMG submission 184716) | Peatland microbial communities from SPRUCE experiment site at the Marcell Experimental Forest, Minnesota, USA - June2015DPH_17_10... | ecosystem: Environmental > Terrestrial > Soil >... | reverse complement strand
ACAGGCCATGCCCAGATACGCGGCGGTTCCGTTTGCCAATGGGTGGTTGATCTTTCAGATTTAGCAGGCAGATTTAGCAGGCAGATTTAGCAGGCAGATTTAGGACGATTTACCGGCAGATCTTGATTGCACATCTAACTTCCGCGGCCGATTCTCCGGCTGTCGAATGACTCAAACTTTCAACCAAAGCAAAGAATAAGGAGATGACCTTCCATGAAATTTTCAACTAATGAATTAGTAACAGCGAAGAATCTGGCTGCTCCGGCGGCCGTTGCGGGTGCCTTCGTCCTCGGTGCGGCTCTCTTCGTTGGCCACGGCAGTGTTCACGCGGCCTCGGCCATCGACGATAACAGTGTGGAAGCGCTCACTTCCCTGGATCACGCGATGGAAGCAGTAGCGGCGCGGGTCACTCCGGCGGTGGTGAACGTCGCGGTCACCTCGCGCGGCGGCGAGGATGAGGATGCCTCGGACGGGCAGCCGCTGGGAGGGCAGATACAGAACCTGCCGCCTCAGCTCCAGCAGTTCTTCGGGCAGATGCAGCGCCCGCAGCAGCAGCAGATTGAGCATGGCGTGGGCAGCGGGATCATCATCTCCCCTGACGGCTATATCGTAACCAACAATCACGTGGTGAATGGCGCCACCAGCATCAAGGTTACGCTTAACGACCGTCGCATCTTGAACGCCAAGGTGGTGGGCGTGGACAAGTTGAACGATCTGGCCGTGCTTAAGGTAAATGCAACTGGTCTGCCCAGCATTGCATGGGGCGACTCGAGCAAACTCCAACCGGGACAGACTGTGCTGGCATTCGGCAGCCCGTTTGGGTACTTCCAGTTCTCGGTGACGCGCGGCATTGTGAGCGCGGTGAACCGGCCCAATCCATATTCGGATGATCCCCGCAAGCCGGGCGACTATATCCAGACGGATGCGGCCATTAACCCCGGCAACTCCGGCGGCGCGCTGGTCAATGCGCACGGCGAACTGGTGGGCATCAACACTTTCATCATTACCAACAGCGGCTCATTTCAGGGAGCGGGGTTTGCCATCCCTTCGCAGATCGTGCATGCCTCGACTGAGCAGCTGATCAAAAACGGCAAAGTGGAGCACGGTTACCTCGGCATCAGCATGAACGACGTGACACCGGCAAACGCACACTTCTTCAACCTCGAGGATGCAAGCGGGGCGATTGTCGCACAGGTAACTCCGGATTCGCCGGCAAGCCGCGGCGGATTAGAGACCGGCGACGTGATTACCCAGGTCAACAATACGAAGGTGGTCAACGGAAGCACGCTGCAGGTCGCGGTAAGCGAGATGGCGCCAGGCACGAAGATCTCGCTGGGCGTAATTCGCAACGGCAAGCCGGTGAGCCTGAACCTGACCGTGGGGCAGTTCAACGGCAACTCCGAAGTGGCGAGCAACGACAGCCAGAACGGGCAAGGCGGCGCAAATACCGGCAAGCTGGGCCTGGTCGTGAGCAACCTGACGGCCGATGCGCGCCAGCAGATCAACGCGCCGGATCAGCTCCATGGTGTGGTGGTTGAAAACGTGCGTCCGGCCAGCCCGGCGGACGAGGCGGGCATCCAGCCTGGGGACGTGATTCTCGAAGTAAACCGGAAGCCGGCTGACTCGGCGAATCAATTTGCCAGCGAGGTACACCAGACCGAGGATGGGAAAGATCTTCTGCTTCTGGTGTGGTCTAAGGGCAATGCGAGCTACCGAACGATTCATCCCGACCAGGGATGAGGAGCGCAAGTGCGTGCCTGACAGGTTCAGTGCGCGGGTATCCCGGAGCTCAATGTCGAGACCTGGAATAGATGACACGGATGGTTTCCACAAGAACAAAGGCCGTCGTGGATCTTCACGACGGCCTTTGTTCGTACGTGTTTGATCGCCTTCGGGCGCCACCAGGAAGAGCGGAATGGTGATGGAGGAGAGAACAGACTGAGCTGCGCGAAGCCCCCACACCATTCGCTGGCTTCTCTTGAACAAACACGCGAAACTCGCGGAACCAAATCGACCGCGCAGGCTTGCGTTAAGTCACACCGCCTGTCGGCGAACTCAATCTCATAGGCAGGGGACAATCAGTGCTCAGTCCTGTGTCTGACGCACACTCAGCGTTACCGCCTCGGATAAATCGAAGAGCATCCCGTCCACCGATATCTTCTCGCACGAATCGTCCGTGCTCGATTGCTTATAGACGTCGATCATATACAAGAACATCTGCTCCTCTTCGTCCCGCGTAATCGAAAACGCCTTTACTTGGCCGCTGTACTCCCCACCACCATCCTTGAGCGCCCGTTCGACGAAGACGAGCTTGGATTGGGCCGTCTCATCTTCCTCTGGGAATAGAGCGTCGTAGATGATCGTCCGATTCGTGAGAAGAAACCGTCGCACTCTGCGCCGCCAAAGCTTACCTACCGGAGATTGATCGCTGATGCCAAGCCAACGGGCAATCCCTGCAAACGGTCTCCAGACCGAGAACAGCCCCCGAGCAAACCCGATGATCCAGCCGCTAACAAACGATCACGGCACATAAATCAGAATCAGCGATGAGGGAAGGTGGATTGCCTTTTGTGTGAGCGTGGGAGCCGGTGACAGGAAAAGAATCAATCGCACCGGAACGAGTGCGGAGATTGGCCACCGAATTTCTGGCCGCTCCCTTTGGTTTCACTACTTTGTCGAGCGGCCTATCAGACATGGTTTACACGACAATCTTGGATAAGACAGTTCAGCAGCAGCAGTGCGTAGAATCGGTAGCCACATCCTTTGCGCGCGAATCAATGAATCTTCCTCAGCCAAACATTGCGAACAGAAACCTTAGTAGGCGTTGCCTCGAGTTCGATGCCGATCAGTCCACGCTGATTGTTCGATGAGTCTGAATTGTCATCGACGTAGACGCTCATCAGCTGGCCATTCATAATGTGCAGAAATGTTCCTCCGCGGGCGATGATTGTGTATTCGTTCCAGTCATTCTTGTGGACAGATGCACCAAGGGAACCACGATCGCCAATTAGCCCCATCATCCGTGGATTCAGTCCCTTGGCCGAAACGACCACTTCACCACGCCATGCCAAGATGCCGAGGTTGGTGTTTTCCGAATAGAACTGGCCGCTAAACTTTGACGCCTCCGGGTTGACCGGGTCCCAGATGTCTGCTTGAGGGCCGGTCATGATCCAATTCGGATTAGATGGTTGTTGATGTTCCTCCGGATGAATCCAGGGAAGACCAACCCGGCTCCGGTATTGGATTCCGCTTCCTCCGCCCTTTTCGACTTTAATTTCGAGCTTCAGATCGAAATCCTTCGCTTTGATACCGTGATAAGAAATATAGGTGTTGCCAAGGGGATGCTCAGCAGTTGACTCCCCAACCATTGCTCCATCTTCTACTCGCCAATACGTTGGGTCACCATCCCATCCCTTAAGAGACTTGCCATCAAAAAGGCTCACATAGCCCTCATGATCACTAAAATTGAGCGCGTCCGGTTCCTCGAATCGGCCTTTCTGATGAGTCGATCCATGCGCATCCTTGCCGCCGGAATTCCCCGATGCAGACTGGGCGGGCCCAAGATTTGGAATCAGCATGCAGGTTGCGACGCAAGCCAAGGCAATCTTCATCCAAATGAGGCGATTTGTAGCAATGGAACCGAAAATAATCAACCCGCTTTGCCGCATGATCGTTTCTCCTTCTCTGTGAGTTCTCAAACTATCTCTGGTCCGTAAATGAACTGGCACGGCCAACTCATCCCTTGTTGCTGACATCTTTTAGCGCGTACTTTTCGATTGACCATCTTTGGCCGCATGCAAACGGAGCGTCTTATGCCAAAGAGGATGGCAAATCTTGCCCGCGGTCGGGCCCATGGGTCTATCTCGGTAATAGAAAAAATTTGGTCAGCAGTCCGATCGATAAGACACGCGCCCAGATGCGATTGCAGATCAGATCTCGCCCCAGAACTGAGACGATTCATAATACAGCAAACAACTGCTCCGCCCAGGGCCACCTTTAAACTTTCGACCTCAGCCAAAGGATGCTGCACCGATCCGACGAAAGAAACAGGGCCGCAGGTCAGCATGCAGAATTGGCCTTGCGAAAGCCGCCGGACCCGGATGTTCTAGCCCGACACAGGAGCAGAGCGGGGCCTGCTGAAGAGCCCCATCGATGCCACCGATTTCGTTACCATCCGAATCGAGAGCTGGGTGGACGGTCGCAGTCGCGCCAGGCATCGTTGGTGGCCCGGCGGCCGGGGCGCGGCGACGCCAGAGACGTCGTTGGTATGAAAGCCAGGGCCGAGCTCGTATATCGAGCGGGGATTGAGAACATCGTGGGGAAGCGGTTGGCCGGGAATGCGCAGAGAACTTGCCAGCACTTGCACAGCGGAAGTTAGAGTCCCGGCCTGCAGCGGAGGGTAGGCACTCTTCGGTGGGCAGGTGCCGTCAACAATCCACTGCTTGAGAGCAACGATCAGCATTTGCTGCGTCGGCCCTTCGATCGCGACCAAAGACCCGAAATTGCAGCGACCGCACTGAGCGCACCTGCAGAGATCTCGATCAAAGACGGCCTTGATCCCAACTTTTGGCTGAAATTCGACCTTGTCGTATTCCTCGCCGGCGAATGTAAAGACTGTCCGGCCTCTAGCCCGTTGCCGCGCTCGACGTGAGGGTTGGGGGCTCACTCAGCTTTGCCGATCGAGTGGTCCGCATAGACCTTTTGAAAGAGGAAGAAGGACTGCTTTCTTTCGCCTTTTTCCGAGATGAGGCCCTTGCGGTTGAATCCGTCCTGCAGTCGGGGGATGTTGCGGCCGGGCGAACGGAAGTCCATCAGCACCCAGGGGACAGTTCCGCGCAACTGCGGAATGTCATTGAGCATGACAAGCTGATGCTTCAGTACGTTGACCTGCTGCTCTTCGCCCCAGCGGTGATCCGGTCCGCCGTGGTCGCCGAATTTGGCTTCGGCGCCGAATTCGGTAAACAGGATCGGTTTATCGGGAAGAATCCAGCGGATTGTATCGGCATCTTCTGGGCTCCCGTTGTACCAGCCGATGTATTCGTTTACTCCAACCACGTCGAGGGCGTTGGCAAAGGGGTCGTCGAGGACCATCTCTCCGTTCTTGGAGTGGGCGCTGTTGAGGGCCGATGTGATCGGACGAGTTGAGTCCAGGCGGCGCGCTTCGTTGACAAGGTTGGTGAGAAATTCCGTGCGGGTGGGATTGTTGGCGGTCTCATTGGACACCGACCACAGGATGACAGAGGCCTTGTTGCGGTCGCGGCGGATCATCTCATTGAGCATGAACTTGGCTTTTAGGTAGACCTCTGGCTTGTCAAATGAGATGCGCTGCCACAGGGGGATCTCCGACCAGATCATGATGCCTTGCTTGTCTGCCATACGCTCCATGCGCTCGTCGTTGGGATAATGAGCGAGGCGAACAAAGTTGGCGTTGAGATCCTTGAGGAAGGCGAAGATGTTTTGAACGTCCTGGTCGGTGCAGGCGCGGCCGGTGCGATAGGGCGCTTCGGCCTGCGCGTTGACGCCTTGAAGAAAGATCGGTTTGCCGTTGAGAAGAATGCGGGAGCCATCGACGCGGATGTCGCGAAAGCCGATCTCGTCGGTGAGCCTGTCCTGATTGGGTGACGAGCCGGAAGCGAGCTCGATCTTGTAAAGCTTGGGGTTTTCAGGCGACCAGAGGCTGAGCCCTGTCGTTTTGATTTCGAACGACGCCAGGCCAGCGGCATCTGTCTCAAGGTGAGTGTCGACGCCGGCTTCAGGGATGCGCAGAGTCACTTCAGTTCCGGCCCCGGCGCCCTCCACATGAATGTAGCCTGCGAGCTGGTTGGCATCGGATGGCGAAAATGTTGCGCCATGCTTAAGGTGCACGTCGTAGTCATCAATGAATTGCATGGGGACGGTGACCAGGGAGACATCGCGCGTGAGGCCTCCGTAGTCGAACCAGTCGTAGTTGACGGAGGGAATGTCATCGCTGTGGCGGGTCGAGTCGACTGCGATTACGACGAAATTGTCGCCGGAATGGAGGGCCGCGGTGACTTCACAATCGAAGGGAGTAAAGCCCCCCTCGTGATCGCAGATGCGCTTTTGATTGACCCAGATAAAGGACCTATAGTTGGCCGCGCCGATGTGGAGAAAGGTGCGCGTACCGGGCGTGGGCCGAAAGCCGAAGTCGCGCTGGTACCAGACGACGCCTTCGAAGCGAAACAGCGTGGGGTCCTGGGTGTTCCAGTCGCCGGGAACCTTGAGAGTGGGCGCGGTGGCAAAATCGTACTCCCCATTGTGCGGGCCGGAATCGATGTTGGGATGCATGTTCTGCGCGTAGCCGTTGTCGCGGACCCGGCCGTCGGAGTTGTAGAGCGAACCATTTGGGGGCTGATCGACCAGGTAATGCCAATCGCCATCGAGAGAAGTGACAATTCGGTGATCGACGCCCACGAGAAGGGTATTGAGCGGCTGCTGGGCAACGATGCCCAGGGTGCAGGCGAAGGGTACCAGTGAAATGATCGCGGCGCGGATAACTCGGTGCTTTCCAAAATCGATGCCAGTCTTGAGCCCCATTATGACCTCAACCCACTATAGTACGTCTGTTTTCCCCCAGACGAAATCGCTCGACGCCGGTGCCTTCTGCATCCGACGAGCTCGGCATAGCCTGAAGGGCGACGATGTGGCGCGAGCGTTCAAGCATCTCACGAACAGACAAAGGTTTGAAGAGAGCTCGATCAGACCCTTCGCTTCTTCTGCTCGGGGGATTTCCCTTTCCGGGATGCCGAGCCGGGCCGGGTCTTCGTAGAACGGCTTCGATGGGCTGCGACCAGTCGAGTGGTGCCGGCCGGACCGGCACGGCGCCGGACGACTGCGGGGCGAAGCATGGCGCCCACCCGGCGCTCCGCGGTTCCGGGTTGGTCAGAATATTGGGGATCGAGCATGGCGATGACAGCCACCGCTCGCGCGCGATAGAGCCTTGCCCACTGGCTCTCGATCAGGGATTGCTGAACAGATTTCCAGTAAGCGGCATCCGCGGCGAATGCATTCTCCACATGCATGTCGGCTTTGGATTCAGCGCCTGCGGCATAGTTGTTGATCAGGCTGAGAAACTGGCTGAACTGCTCGAGGTTGACGCCCATCTGATAGACCAGTTGCGTCACGGCCATCTGCTGAGAAGCGGAGAACTGATCGAAGTCGCGGCAGTAGCCCTTGGCGTTGTAAATGGCTTGGATGATGCCAATGCGCAGGAGCAGGTCGGCGTCCTCATCGGCGATTTCGGGCTCTAGCATTTTGATGCGCTTGCGGAAGCCTTTCTTGTCCCAGGCATCCAGACGCGCATTGAATTCGTTCAGAATGACGGTCAGCTTTTCTGAATCGAGCCCGGCGGCCTGCCAAAGCTCGGCCGAGGAAGGCTCAAGGAAAGGATGCGGATTGAGCGGGTCCAGTTGCGGATGCTGGCGAGCGGGAAGGTCAAGACTGAAGCCGGCTCCGATGAGCGGCTGCGCGGTTTTAGGATCAGGATAAGCGGCCAGAACCCAGCCCTCATGGCGGCGGTCACTCAGAATGTCCATGAGGTCGCGCAGATTGAACTTGACGTCGGAATCCTTGAAGGCCAGCAGCCGCTCGACGGCGTTTGAAGCCGGCTTCGGTGCGGAATTCGACTCAACGAGCGGAATGGGTGGGGACAGCAGAGGCGATTGAACCCCCACCACGGGTTCGGTCGCCGGCGCCGCAGTTTGGCCGGCTGCCGGGAGAGCCAGCGCAGGCATCAGAACGGCGGCGCGCACAAGGCGGTTGAGAAGAACCATAATAGTCGGGAACGACTCCTCGATCAGCGGCTTTGGTCCACAATGACTGAAATATCGGCCGATTGCAAGCATGGAAATGTAACGAGGATTCAAAAGGTAATCAGTTTTGCCTTACCGGGAGCTACAGGAATCTCCCCATCACCCACCGGATCCGAGGTCGGCTTTCCGAGCTCCGCACGAATCTTGCCCCTCAAGTGGCCCATTACGACCGATCATTTCCCCCTGGCAATCGGCTTTGATTCTTCTGTCGCTGCTCTATTTCCGTAGGCATGAAATGGCAGTCAACCGGCTCGATTTTATCTCCCCCGTCTCCCCAGAAGCGCCATCCAATCCAGTCGATGACGCAAAGCAATGCATGCCTCCGCCATACCGGATATCCCCTTAATTCGCCGATGGCCTCTCTACGTGGTCGATCACAAGCACATCTACGGGAGCTTTGGTGGATACCAGTTTCAATCCCAACACTTCCTCTATTGGGGTGAATGTGTCCGGCAGGGCGTCAGCGCCGCCGAATGCATTTCATCCGGCGTCCAGGCCAACCTCAAATCAAATCTTCCTGTGAGTCCGGTCTGATCCACCAATGGCCGGTCCAGAGCGCCCGATTGCGAGGCGTCGGCAACATCCGCCATCCCTCGGTTCGTCGCGCCAAAAGGTCCAACTGGTCTGAATCCTAACCCCCTGAGGCGTTCGGATCTCCCTGGCTCCTAGTCGGTTTGGGACCGGTCTTTTTGGGACAGGTCTTTGCGGCGGCGAGCAGGGATACGGCTGGTTCTCGTTTCTCGAAATGGTATTTGAGCTGAGACGATTTTCCATCGGCTTTTTGATTCCCGTCCCCGGCCCGTACATCAGGCTAGGCGCGTCCGGTAGCTATTCGGTGTGGGCTACCCAGGAGCGCCCGAGGGTGTACATTCTAGAGCCAGCGGGTGGTAACAATGAGACTCATGGGTTAGGCAGAAAGTATGTTTTTTGCCTTTAGATTCTTGCGCGCAAAGCAGCCCGATGGAAAAGCGTTTCAAAACAAGTTCTCTATCCATCTTCTATCTGGTGGACTTTATAAGTCAAAGACGTTCGGGATGGAGGACGAATTTGAAGGGGCTCGCAAAAGTGTTCTCCCCTGATCAGCCGGACCCAGTTGGAACAAACCTTTGCCATGATGATCGTGCAATGAATGAGCCGAGAAACACCTGGAGACATAACCGTGAAGTCCGGCCTAGAATGGAATTCTGAGCCAAACAACACGTCGGTGGGTAAGATTCCCGGAAGGAGGACATGATGCGCAAGCTGACAGTCAAGAACTTCTCTGTCATCAAGGATGCCGAGCTAGAATTCCGTAGAATCACCGTCCTCATTGGGCCGCAGGCCGAGGGGAAGAGTCTGCTCTGCAAACTAGGGTATTTTCTAGGTGCAGAGATGATCGGATTTGCAGTTGATTCCTTGCTGGACAGAAATTCATGGGACGAATATCTAAAAACCGTTGTCAGGGAATTTAACTCCAGGTTCGCGACAAATGGCTGGCTCAAGAACAGTTCCTTTGCTTCATTTGAATCGCAGCAATACAAGGCGGAACTTCGCGGTGTCGGCGCCCCATTAAGCCCAGGTATCGAGTTTACCTTCAGTGATGCGTTCCACCAGCTTTATAGCATTCTCAACAAAAAGGTCTCGCTGCAAGCACCTTACAAGAACATGGGAGTCGGTGAGCTGCGACAGGAATTGTGGATACAGTTCAGTCTTCTTATCAATAAGAGGCGCACCCAGACCAACGTATATATTCCTTCGGGAAGGTCTTTCTTCACCGACACCGCTAAGTCGGTCTCCGTCTTGCAAAATCTTGGATTGGACTGGATCACAAGACGCTTCGCTGACCAGGTCTTCTGGGATACGAGATGGAAGATTGGATTGCTATCAACTGGCCAGGGAGTTGCGCGAGATATTGAAAGAGAGATGGATCGGATCGCTCGTGGACATGTAGAAATTGTCGAAAGCAAGCCGCTCTTTCTGTCACCCGATGGGCGCAGCTTGCCACTCTCGTTGCTCTCATCCGGAACGCAAGAACTGCTCCCCATGTTTAGTACGATGAACTACCTGGCTTTCCATCAATAACACTTTTATGCACGTCGAGCAGCAACGAGAATACCTCCGCTGACCGATGTCAGCGATTACAGCCCGATCATCTATTTGGAAGAGCCGGAGTCGAATGTATTTCCAGAGACTCAAAGGGAATTGATCCAATTATTTGCCTGGCTATCGAGTGATCCCGTTCTCTGCTTTGATTGGGTGCTCACCACCCACAGCCCCTACGTGCTCTCAGTGTTCGGCGACCTGGTCAAGGCTGGCACGATTGGCGCACAAAGCGCGGGGCATCATGTTGCGACTGCAAAGGTCATCGCTGAAAAATACTGGATCAAAGAAGCAGACTTCGCTACGTACAAGATCGAAAACGGCAGACTGGTGCCTATTTTTGACAGGAAGTCCGGCCAGATCGACGGTGATTTTCTCGACAGCGTCTCAGGAAAACTCAGCGAAGAATTCGGACAGTTGCTGGAGATTCAGTATGGTAGTTAAGCTTGCCAACAGCAGCAGTGAATGCATCGAGCAAGTCAGACACTCGCGCATCAAAGTACATGATGCTGGAACGGGAAAGAGCGCGGTTCTCCTGAATATGGACAAGGAAACAGTGCGAAAAATCCGCATGGACGGATCTCTTGCGCCCGTCGGCGAACTTGCAGCCGACTTGGTCGTGTCTCATCCGAAAATCGCGGATGTGATCGTCGAACTGAAGGATCGAGATGTGGATCATGCGTGCGCCCAGGTGGAGGCCACCTAAGCGTTTTGGCGATCTCACAAGGAATACAAGGAGGGGCACACAGTAGGCGCGTGGATCGTCTGCACTCAGTACCCTAGATTCAATTTGAAAGTAGCTCGCAGCAAAGAGAACCTGCCTAAGCGCGGCTGCATTCTGTTGCTCTCTGCCCACAACCATGAAGAACGCTCATTCCCGGAATTTGTTCCCAGATAAGAGCGGGGTCCCCTCGGTCAAGGCGCCAAACCCAGCTTCCAAAGTCGCGCTCCGGGCACGAGCCGGGCAAGAAAACTATCGAATTCGAGACCTGATCAGGTCCGGTCGGGATCAGTTCCGCTCAGGACAACTGCACCGGGTGGGCAGGCTCGGCGGGAAGTTTCTCGGCCCATGGTTGATCGAGTTGGATGCGCCTGAACCGCGTTGCCAGAATCGCAACGGTGGGATCGAAGCCCGGATGGTTCTCTTGATCTGAAAACTGTGGGAAACGCGTACGAAATAGCTTTTGTACGAACCAAGGCCGCCAGGGACTTACAGTATTTTTCAATCGGGGCAGTTCCGGCCTGCCTTATCCACATAAACCCACTCTGCCGCGGTTGACCCTGCCTCTCAGTCTGCTTAAAGTCTCTAAAACGGGTGCAAGAATTTTCCTTGGCCCAGGTCGTCCGCGAGAAGGTTGTGCAAGCTCCCGACCGCAAACCTCCAACCCCAGATGCTCGGAGTTAAAATGCTGAAACTAAAGAAAATCCACATCCTCGGCTTCAAGAGCTTCTGCGACCGGACCGAGTTGTCTGTTCCGGGTACGGGGATTGCCGTAGTAGTGGGGCCGAATGGATGCGGCAAGTCCAACATTCTCGACGGGGTGAGCTGGGTGCTGGGCGAGCAGAGCGCCAAGTCCTTGCGTGGCACGCATATGCAGGACGTGATTTTCGCTGGAACCCGGGATCGCAAGGCGCTGGGGATGGCCGAGGTAACGCTGACGATGGTCGATCCGGAGGCCTATGAGGGACCGATTCCCGTCGAGCCGGAGGTCATGGTTGAGCATGACGTTCCGACCGATTGGGACGAGGATGAGATGCGCCGGCAGCGGGCGGTTGAGGCAGAGGAGATCATCGCTTCCGAACAGCCCGGGCAGACGCTCGATGACGAGGGGTCGGAACCCGCTCCTGCATCTTCGGCGAGCGAGGGTGCGGGCCCGCAAGCGGTGGTGCTCAAGATCCGCCGGCGAAAGTTTCAGCGGACACCGCAAAAGGGTGAGATCGTGATCACCCGGCGGCTGTTTCGCACCGGGGAAAGCGAGTACCTGCTGAATGGGAAGCTGTGCCGACTGCGTGACATTCAGGACATCTTCATGGGCACCGGCCTCGGACCAGAGAGTTACGCCATCATCGGGCAGGAGCGGATCGGGCAACTGCTCAGCTCCAAGCCCCACGACCGGCGATCGATCATTGAAGAGGCGGCGGGCATTACGCGTTTCAAGACCAAGAAGCGGCTGGCCGAGTTGCGCCTGGAGAGCGCCAAGCAGAACCTGGCTCGCGTGGACGACATTTTTGAAGAAGTAACGCGGCAGATGAATAGCCTCAAGCGGCAGGCAGCCAAGGCCGAGCGGTTTGCCGCCGTGCGCGATGAGCTGCGCGCACGGCTGCGCGTGGTTTTGGCCAGCCGCATGGCGGCGATGGACGCTGATCAGGCGCGGCTGGACCAGGAGATTGCTTCCCTCTCCGAACACATCAATGGTTCGGCTGAGCAAATTCAAGAACTCGAAGGCAGCCAGCACTCGCTCACCGAGCGCGGATACGAGATTGATCGCGAGGGCCAGCAGGCGCAGAACCGCGGCAACGAAGCGGCCGTGGAGCTGGAACGGGCCCGAGCGCGAGAGCGGGCGAACACGGAACGCGTAAGCGACCTGGAAGGGCGCATTGCTGCGGCGGCGGCCGAACTGGAAGTGACCCGAACCCAGTTGAGCGGAATCGCGGAAGAGCGCGGACAACAGCATGCATTTCTTCAGACAGCGGCTGAGGAATCCAGAGCCTTCCGGCAGAAGGTGGAGGCCAGCCAGCAGGAGGCGCGGAGGGCCGGCGAGGAAGTGTTCGCTGCCGAGCGGCAGTTGGAATCGACGCGGCGTCAGGTCATGCACGTGCTCACGATGGCCGGAAATGCGCGCAACCATACGGCCCAGGCGGAAGAGAGTCTGGCTGCCTTGGAACGCGAAGCCGAGCGGCTGGATGCGGAGATGGGCCAGGCACGCAACGAACAGGAAAACCTGGGCGTCGAAAGCGGACAGGTGAGGTTGCGTTTTGAGTCCGCGGCCGAAGCACTCAAACGGCTGGAGAGCGAGATTCTAGCGCTCCGGGAATCGCTGCAGGCCAAGCGTGCAGAGGAGAATGACGCGCGGGCGCGCGCCAACCAGCTGCGCAGCGAGCAGGCCGCCGTGACCGGACGGCGTGACTCCTTACAGGCGCTGATTCGCAATCATAGCTACTCGACCGATACCGTGCGGCGGCTCTTGAAGCCGGGGGCGCTCGGCCAGGGCATGGCGCCCGTGGGCACCCTGGCGGACTTCCTCGAAGTGAGCGGCGAGCATGAAGCAGTGGTGGACGAGTTCCTGCGCGAAGAGCTCAATTACGTCGTGGTCGAAAGCTGGGGCGCGGCCGAACAGGGTGTGCGGCTGCTGAAGTCGGGTGTGGATGGGCGGGCTACGTTTCTGATTCATCCCGCCGAGCAGCCCGCGCTGTTCAACAACGACGCGGACCCTATCAGCCAACCCGGCGTTACTTCGCTCAAGGATTCAATCCGCGTCCTCAATGGCTTTGGGCGCTCGCTCGAAACCATCCTGCCCAAGCTTCGCAACGGATACCTGGTCGAGGACTCAACCGAGGCGCAACGGCTGGCGGCTGAGCATCCGCTCGCCTTCTTCCTGACCGCTGAGGGCGAATGCTTCCACAACGCAACGGTGACCGGCGGCAAGCCGGCCAGTGAAGGACCGCTGGCGTTGAAGCGAGAGTTGCGCGAGGCGGAAAAAAAGCTCGCCAAACTGGAGACTGGACTCGCGCAGGCGGAGATGGAGGCATCGGCGCTGACCCGTTCCATCGAAGAGCTGACCGCGCAACTGGAGGTGAGTAGCGCCGAGCGACGCCAGGCGGAAACCGAGGCGGCGAACCAGGGTGCGGCGCTGAAGCAGATGGAGTCCGAGGTGCAGCGCGTGGAGCGGCGGCTGCACGAGTGGACTCTCCAGGCGGCGCGCAACAAGGACGCGCGTGATGCCAAACAGGCTTCGATTGAACAGAAGCGCGAAGAGACTACCAGGCTGGAAGCCGAACATGCGCAGGCCGAGGCTTCGCTCGACCAGTTGCAGGCGCAGTTGGCGATGACCCGCGAGAAGCGCGAAGGGTTGCAGCAGCAGGCGGCGCAGGTGACCGCGGAACTGGCCGGTCTGGAAGAGAGGCGGCGCGGGGCCGAGGCGGCGTTCCAGCGTATTGACAGGCTGCATGCGGACCTCGAACGGCGCCTGCTGGCCATTGAGCAGCAGCGGGTCGCGGCGGAGGCAGAGCGCGAGCAGCGCAACAATGAAAGCGCCTCGCTGGCCAGCCGCCAGCAAGAACTGGCTGAGGTGCGCGGGGAAGCCCAAGCGCTGGCGCAGAAGCTGGCGGGCGAGTCGCAGGCTTTGCGCCAGCAGCTGGCGGCGATCGAGGCGCAGCTGAAGACCGCGCGCGGGGCCTTGGAACAGCTGCGCGAAGACCGCGCCAGTCGCTCCAACCTGGTCGCCAAGCTGCGCTCGGACATGGAACACCTCGAGGCCAGCTGCCTTGCCGAAGTGAACGTGGAGGCCGGGCTGCTGCGTGCCGATGAGCAAATCGTGCGCATCAGCGATGAGTTGCTCGTGGCCGAAGAGGAGACCTGCCGGACACTGCGCCAACGCATCGAACAGATGGGTCCGGTGAACATGATGGCGCTTGACGAATACAAGGAGACCGCAGAGCGGCACGGCTTCCTTGAAACGCAGCGCAAGGACCTGATCGAGTCGATTGAGAACACCCAGGAAACAATCAAGGAGATCGATCAGATTTCGCGGACCAAGTTCGATGAAGCGTTCGCGCGTATCAATGAAAACTTCGCGCAAGTGTTCTCGCGCCTGTTCCAAGGCGGCCAGGCGTTCCTGCGGCTTACCGATGCAGAGAACCAGGCAGAGAGCGGGCTGGAGATTGTGGCTTCGCCGCCGGGCAAGAAACTGCAGAATGTGCTGCTGCTCTCGGGCGGCGAAAAGGCGCTTACCGCTCTGGCCCTTCTGGTCGGCATCTTCCAGTTCCAGCCCAGCCCCTTCTGCGTGCTGGACGAAGTGGATGCGCCGCTGGACGAGACCAATGTGGGCCGGCTGGCCGACCTTTTGCACTCACTGAGCCGCGAGACGCAGTTCCTGCTCGTGACGCACTCCAAGCGCATGATGCAGGCAGCGGACATGATCTACGGCGTGACCATGCAGGAGCCAGGCGTGTCCAAGGTGGTCAGTGTGAAACTCAACAGCCAGGAGCAGCAGCGGGCTTCGGCGTAGTCTGCTCTGGAGCTCACGCGCGGTCTTCTCATGGCCACCAGCCAACCGCCGTCTTCTGACTGCTCTCTTCTAACTGATTGAAAGGCTGCGCACGTCAGGGTAAAAAAACTTTCCCGCTGTCAGGGTTGCAGGGCCAGCCGAGTTTGAGCAGAAATTTCCCATTGCCCAGCTTCTCCAGCCTCAATCGCTCGCGCATGACCTGCTCTGGTTCTTTTTGCACGTGCTGACCGATCTCGCTTCCGAGCGAGGCGCTTCGAGTCGGTCGATTCCGTTCGCGCTCGAGGCTGACAGGGGCCATCAACCTCTGTTTCTCTGTTTCTCCGGCGCATTGACAAAGCCGGGCGGACACTGGAAAATCGGAGATTCAGTTACCTCCTTTGGAAGGCCTTCCCCGTGACAGCTCTCCTCAAAACCGACCTGGGCGATGTCCCCTTGCTTGGGCGCGGTAAAGTGCGTGACCTTTACGCGGTTGACGACGCCTTGCTGCTGGTTGCCACCGACCGCATCTCTGCGTTCGACCATGTGCTGGCCACTGGAATTGCTGGAAAGGGAAAGATTCTTACCCAGATTTCGCTCTTCTGGTTTGAGCTGCTGGCGAACCTTGTTCCCAATCATCTGATCTCCGCGGACGTGAACCAGTTCCCTCCAATGCTGCTGCCGTATGCCGAGCAGCTGGAAGGGCGCTCGATGCTGGTCAAGCGCGCGAAGATGTTTCCCATCGAGTGCGTGGCGCGCGGCTATCTGGCCGGCTCAGGATGGAAGGAGTACCAGGCCGAGGGCAAGCTGTGCGGTATTAAGCTTGCCGCCGGATTCCAGGATGGCTCGCGCCTGCCCGAAGCGCTGTTTACCCCGGCGACCAAGAGTCAGGACGGGGCGCACGATGAAAACATCTCCTTCAGCGCCGCCGAGGATCTGCTGGGCGTTGCGGATGCCGCGGAACTGAAGCGGCTGACCCTGGCGATCTATCGTCGGGCGGCCGAGCACGCCGAGTCCTGCGGGCTCATTCTGGCTGACACGAAATTTGAGTTCGGCACAACCCAGGAAGGGATTATGCTTGCCGATGAGGTGTTGACGCCGGACTCCTCGCGTTTTTGGGAAGGCGCACAGTGGAAGCCGGGCGGTCCGCAGCCCTCCTTCGACAAGCAGTTTGTGCGCGATTATCTTGAATCCATTCATTGGAACAAACAGGCGCCTGCGCCGGCTCTGCCTGAGGACGTCGCCGAACGCACCCAGGCCAAGTATCTGGCAGCCTTCCGGCGACTGACGGGAAGAGATTTGAGTTTGTAGTTCTGTTTCTTGATGAGGCTGCCCGGCGGCCGGGGAGAATGAATGGGAGACTCCAATCTGGTAGTGGGCATGACGTTGATCGACTGGACGATTGTGTTGGTGATGGTGATGTCGGTCGTGGCGGGCCTCGCGCAGGGATTCTTTCGCTCGATTTGTTCGCTGGGCGGCCTGGTGCTGGGACTGGCGCTGGCAGCCTGGAACTACCGCATCGTAGCCGCTCCCTTGCAACGGCTGGTCGGCAATGAAGAGGTTGCCGACATCATCGGATTCCTGCTCATTGCTCTGGTGGTGATGGCGGTTGCTGGCATTCTTGGAAGCATTCTAGCCAAGACATTGCGCAGTATTGGACTGGGCTGCCTGGATCGGATTGCCGGCGGAGTCTTCGGTTTTTTTCAGGGCGCACTT